>Ga0209399_10000423_pt1 | contig 25805 bp, 22 predicted proteins | sample OV2TP3_FD_184130 | JGI IMG/M metagenome (GOLD analysis project Ga0209399, IMG submission 184130) | Hot spring microbial communities from Beatty, Nevada to study Microbial Dark Matter (Phase II) - OV2 TP3 (SPAdes) (version 3) | ecosystem: Environmental > Aquatic > Thermal springs > Hot (42-90C) ... | reverse complement strand
CCGAACCCGAACGCCCGCTCGGTACCCTTTGGTATCCGGGCCCGTATCGGGCGCCTGAGGCGGCGCCCGCCCCCGTCGCGCCGCCGGTCGTCGTGCCCATCTTGCCGCCGGCGCCGCGTCCGGCCCCGCCGCCCGTCGCCACCCCGGCGCCGCCGCCGGTCGGCGCGCCGCAGCCCGACAAACCCTTGGGCACGCTGTGGTATCCGGGACCCTATGCGCCAGGGGCCGTCTCCCGGCCCGTTCCTGCGCCGGCGGCAGCGCCGCGGCCGCGTCCCGGCGTCGCGGCGCCGGCGAGCGCCGCCGCGCCAACGCCCGCCGCACCGCCGCCGGCCGCCGGCGGCAGCCGGACGCGGGTCGACCCCAGCGTGCCGGTGCAGCTCAGCGCCGACGAGATGAGCTACGATCAGGAACGTGGTCTGGTGACCGCTACCGGCAATGTCGAGATCGTCCACGGGCAGCGCCGTCTGCGCGCCGACACGGTTTCCTACAACCAGAAAACCGACATCGTCGCGGCGACCGGCAACGTCTCGCTGACCGAGCCGGGCGGCGAACGTATCTTCGCCGACCGCATGGAGATCACCGGCGATCTGCGTGACGCGACCATCGAGGCGATCGGCATCATCATGACCGACCGCTCGCGCATCGCCGCCGCGGGCGCCCGGCACTCCGCCGGCGTCGTCACCGAGATGCGCCAAGGCGTCTATTCGCCCTGCGAGCTCTGCAAGACCGATCCGCGGCGACCGCCGCTGTGGCAGGTCAAGGCGGTGAAGGTCGTCCACGACAAGAATACTCAGACCATCGAATACCGCGATGCCTGGCTGGAAGTGTTCGGGGTGCCGGTCGCCTACACGCCATATTTCTCGCACCCCGACCCGACGGTGAAGCGCAAGAGCGGGTTCCTGGCGCCGTCGTTCGGCGGCTCGTCGGATCTCGGATTCAGCATCAGGACCCCGTATTACTTCAATATATCGCCAAGCCAGGACGCCACAGTCACCGCGCTGCTCACCGCCGAGGCGGGCTCCGGAGGGATCGGCGAGTATCGCCAACGCTTCCGCAACGGCAGGCTCGACGCGACGGCCAGCTTGGTCGGCGGCGACAGCGAGAAGGAAGTGCGCGGCCACATCGACGCCAAGGGCCGGTTCGATCTCGATGACACCTGGCGGATGGGCTTCGACGTCAACCGCGCCACCGACGACACCTATCTGCGCCGTTACGGGTTCGGCAGCCCCGACTCCCTGAACAGCCGCCTGTTTGGCGAAGGTTTCCGCGGGCGCAACTACTTCGCCACCAACGCCCACGCCTTCCAGGGGTTGCGCTCGACGGACGATCCCGGGCTCGAGCCCCTGGTGCTGCCGATGGTCGATTACAACCACGTCGGCGAGGCCGACCGCTTCGGCGGCGAGACGGTGCTCGATGTCAACCTGCTGGCGATCACCCGCACTGACGGTTCCGACACCCGTCGCCTGTCGATCCGGCCGGGCTGGCGGTTGCCGTTCATCGGGCCGCTCGGCGACGCCTACAAGCTGTCGTTGTCGTTGAACGGCGATTTCTACCATGTCGACGAATTGGAGCGGGAGGGGAAAACCCGGTACACCGGCCTCAGCGGCCGCGTCGCGCCTCAGGTGATGGTGGATTGGCGCTATCCGTTCGTGAAGACCGGCACCACCTTCAACCACGTCGTCGAGCCGATCGCCGTGGTCGCCTACAGCCCCAACGGCGGCAACTCGCTCAACATCCCCAACGAGGACAGCCGCGAGATCGAGTTCGACGACACCAACCTGTTCAGCGCGAACAAGTTCGCCGGCATAGACCGGGTCGAGGGCGGCGCCCGCGTCAACTACGGCATCAAGTGGGGCGTGTACGGCCAGGAGGGCGGCAGCAGCTCGTTCTTCATCGGCCAATCGTATCGGCCGCGGAGCGACGACACGTTCGCCGCCGGTACCGGCCTTGAGGAGAAGTTTTCCGACATCGTCGGGCGGGTGAGAATCAGCCCCGGCCGGCACTTGAATCTGGTCTATCGCACCCGCTTCGACGTCGACAACCTCACGCAGAAGCGAAATGAGGTGGCGCTGACCGCCGGAGTGCCGGCCCTCAACGTCAGCGCCAACTACCTGTCGATCGAGGGCCAGCAGGGCAGCGAGTTTAGCGGCCGCGAGGAAATCGTTTATTCGGCATCGTCGCAGTTGAACCGGTTTTGGCGGATCGCATTCTCGGGCGTCAACGATCTGGCCGCCAATGAGACGCGTTCCGTCGGCGCCCAATTGGTGTACGAGAATGAATGTATCGTGCTAACCACCGATCTCCGCCGCACGTTCTTCGAAGACCGGGACCTCAAGCCGAACGACCAGATCGGCTTGCGGGTAGTTTTCAAGACGCTCGGCGAGGTGCGGACGGGCATATCCCCGTGACCGTGTCGACGGCGAAGGTCCTGCGGCCCGGATCGCCCAGCATTTCAGGGCAACCGTGTGGTAAAATCCGTTGTCGCTTCGGCCAACGGACCGTTATCACGGCATCGTCATGAATCGGGGTTTGATCTTTGCACTGCCGCTTCTCGCAATCTTGGCAACGGGTGGCGCCGCCGCCCAGGATTCGCTGCGCATCGCCGCCGTCGTCAACGACCAGATCATCTCCGTCTACGACCTGAACATGCGGCTGTCGCTGGCGATGGCTTTCGCGGGCCTGCCGGACTCGGTCGAAAACCGCCAGCGGCTGGCGCCGCAGGTGTTGCGCACCTTGATCGACGACGAGCTGAAGCGGCAGGAGGCGGCCCGACAGAAACTGTCGGTGACGGAGAGTGAAATACAAAAGGCGATCCGCCGACTGGAGAAGATGAACAACGTCAAGGAAGGCGAGCTGGACAGCCTGTTGTCGCGGCGCAACATCGAAAAAAAGACGCTGACGCGGCAAATCGAAGCGGAAATGCTTTGGGGCAGGCTCGTCGGCAGCAGCTTCAGCCGGTCCGTCCAGGTCAGCGACGAGGAGATCGACGAGGTGCTGGCAGAGATCGAGCGGAACAAGGGCAAGCCGGAATACCTGGTGTCTGAGATTTTTTTGCCCGTCGACCGATCAGCCAATGAAGCCGAGGTCCTAGCGCTGGCAAACCGCCTGGTCGAGCAGATCAAGGAGGGAGCGAATTTTCCGGCGTTGGCCCGCAACTTCTCGAAAAGCGCCACTGCCGACCACGGCGGCGATCTCGGATGGAACGTTCACGGCCAGCTCGGCCCGTACCTGGATGTCGCCATCGTCAACCTCCAGCCCGGGCAGACTTCGGCGCCGATCCGCGCCGCCGATGGATTTTACATCCTCCGCCTCCGGGACCGGCGCACGGCGGCCGGTGTCGGCGAGGAAAGGCGCCAATCGCCGATCGTCAACGTTCAGCAATTCTTCCTGCCGATCGAGAAAGGCGCCGGCCCGGCGGAAGTCCAGATCGCCACCGAAGCCGCCCAGCGGGTCGTCGAGAAGGCCAAGACCTGCGAGGAACTCGACAGGGCGAGCAAGGAAATCGGTTCGCCGATGTCGGGCAACCTCGGAAACATCCCGACCGATTCGCTGGCACCCCAGCAGCGCTCGTTGATCCGCGCCTTGCCGGTGATGACCCCGAGCCAGCCCTTGCGCACCGCGGAGGGCGTCATCGTGCTGATGGTGTGCCGCCGCGACGAGATCGCGGTGGAAACGCCGACCCAGGCCAGCATCCGCAACCGCATTTCCGACCGCCTGGTGGAAGAGCGTCTCGACCTGATGGCCCAGCAATTCCTCCGCGACCTGCGCCGCAACGCCTTCGTGGACATCCGCCTGTGACCGCATCCGTCACCGCCGGCCTTGACAGGGGGCGCGCCGCGAGGCCGCGGAGGGGCGGCCGCAGGGCGCATCAGGGTGCGCGACCGCTGGCGTTGACCATGGGCGAGCCCGCCGGCATCGGCGGCGAGATCGCGTTCAAGGCTTGGATGCGGCGGGCCGATGGCGTGCCGCCGTTCCTCGTCGTCGACGACGCCGCCAGGCTGACGGCGCTAGCCCGCCGGCTCGGGTGGACTGTGCCGGTGCGCACCGTCGCCACGGCGGCCGAGGCGGTCGCGATGTTCCCGACGGTGTTACCGGTCCTCGATTCGCCGCTCGCCGTCGAGGTCGCGCCGGGCCGGCCCGACGCCGCCAACGCCCGGGCGGTGGCCGGCGCCATAGAGCGCGCGGTCGCCCTCGCCATGGCCGGCGAGGCGGCCGCCGTGGTCACCAATCCGATCCATAAGGCGACGCTCTACCAGGCCGGCTTCGATTACCCCGGCCACACCGAGTTCCTGGCGGCGCTGGCCGCCGTCGCGACGCCGCCGGTGATGATGCTGGCCGCCGACGAGCTCCGGGTGGTGCCGGTGACCATCCACCAGAGCCTCAAGCAGGCGCTGGCTGCCCTCACCGCCGACACCATCGTCGCCGCCGGCGAAATCACCGCGGCGGCGCTGCGGGCGGATTTCGGCGTCGTCCGGCCGCGGCTGGCGGTCGCCGGCGTCAATCCCCACGCCGGCGAGTCCGGCGCCCTGGGATCGGAGGAAGCGGACATCGTCGCGCCGGCGGTCAGGGCGCTGCAGAAGTCCGGCATCGCCGCCGTCGGCCCGGTGCCGCCGGACGCGCTGTTCACCGCCGTGGCGCGCCGTACCTACGACGCGGCATTGTGCATGTACCACGACCAGGCGCTGATCCCGATCAAGGCGCTCGCCTTCGATCGCGCCGTCAACGTCACCCTCGGGCTTCCGTTCGTGCGCACCTCGCCCGACCACGGCACCGCCTTCGACATCGCCGGCACGGGAACCGCGAGCGAGTCCAGTCTGATGGCGGCGTTGGCGCTGGCCGCGGCGATGGCGCGCCGGCGCGCCGGCGCCGCCGCCTGAACCGTCAGCGGGGCGCGACGGCAATGCCGGCGGACGCGCCGCCCGACCTGCCGCCGCTTCGCGACGTCATCCGCCGTCACGGCATCGCCGCCAAGCGGTCCCTCGGTCAGCATTTCCTGCTCGATCTCAACTTGTGCGCCCGCATTGCCCGCACCGCCGGCGAACTGGTGGCCGTCAACGTGATCGAAATCGGGCCCGGGCCGGGCGGGTTGACGCGGGCGCTGCTGGCCGCCGGCGCCGGCTCGGTGATCGCGATCGAGCGCGATTCCCGCTGCGTCGCAGCTCTGGGGGAGCTGGCGGAGGCCTATCCGGGGCGGCTCAAGGTGGTCGAGGCCGATGCGCTCGAAACCGACGCCGCGGCGCTGGTGCCGCCGCCACGTCGCGTCGTTGCCAACCTGCCCTACAACATCGCGACGCCGCTGCTGCTCGACTGGCTCGCCCGCATCGACGCCTACCAGCGGCTGACGCTGATGTTCCAGAAGGAGGTGGCCGAGCGCCTGGCGGCGCGCCCCGGCGGCAAGCAGTACGGCAGGCTCACGGTGATCACCCAATGGCTGGCCGAGGTCGCGATCGAGTTCAACGTCTCGGCAAGGGCTTTCACGCCGCCGCCCAAGGTCGCCTCGACGGTGGTGTCGCTGATTCCGCGCCCGCGGCCGCTGGCGCCGGCCACCTGGACGGCGCTGCAGGCGGTAACGGCGGCCGCCTTCGGCCAGCGCCGCAAGATGCTGCGCTCGAGCCTGAAGCGGCTCGGCCTGGATCTGCCGGCACTCGGGATCGCGACCACGGCTCGGGCGGAGACCCTCAGCGTCGAAGAGTTCTGCGCACTGGCCCGCGCCTACGCTGAAAGGACCGCCGGCCGCTGACGCCCGTCGCCGCGCTCAGTTGCCGACGCCGAGGCGGCGCGCGAACTCGCTCAAGCCCACCTGGCGATCGCGCTTGAGCCGCTCCGCCGTCAGGATCGCCTGCACGCGCCGGACGCTGGTCTCCACGTCCTCGTTGACGATCACGTAATGGTATTCGGCCCAGTGGCTCATCTCGGCGGCGGCCTTGGCCATGCGCTTTCTCACCACCTCGTCGGAATCCTGGGCGCGGGTGTGCAGCCGGCGCTCCAGCTCCTCGAGCGACGGCGGCAGGATGAAGATGCTGACCAAGTCCTGCGGTGCGCTCTGCGCCAGTTGCTGGGTGCCCTGCCAGTCGACGTCGAACAGCACGTCGCCGCCGGCCTTCAGCACCTTCTGCACCGGCCCCTTTGGCGTGCCGTACGAATTCTCGAACACCGTGGCGTGCTCGAGAAATTCGCCGGCCTCGACCTTGGCCGCGAACTTTTGCCTGTCGACGAAGTAGTAGTCCTTGCCGTCGATCTCGCCCGGCCGCTTCGGGCGCGTGGTCATGGACACCGACATCGACAGCTGCGGCTCGCGCTTCAGCAATTCCCTGGAGATGGTCGACTTGCCGGCGCCTGACGGCGACGACAGCACCAGCATCAGGCCGCGCCGGCGGATGACGACAGAGTCTTTGGCGGCGTCGCTACTCAATGTTCTGCACCTGCTCGCGGAGCTGCTCGATCGCCGCCTTCAGCTCGATGCCAATGCGAGTCAGCTCGACGTCCTGCGACTTCGAGCACAGCGTGTTGGCCTCGCGGTTGAATTCCTGGCACAGGAAGTCGAGCTTGCGCCCCACCGCGCCGTTGGCCCGCATCAGCGCGCGCGCCGCCTCGCCGTGCGCCTTCAGTCGGTCGAGCTCTTCGCGCATGTCGGCCTTGTTCATCAGGATCGCCGCCTCCTGGGCCAGGCGTTCCTCGGGAATCGCCGGCACGTCGGCGATCAATTCTTCGATTTGCGCCTTTAGCCGCTTGCGGATCGCCGCCGGCTGCAGCGCCGCCAACTCTTCCGCCGCGGCGGTCAGCCGCGCGATGTCGTCGAGCCTGGATCGCAGCGCCGGCGCCAGCCGCGCGCCCTCGTCGCCGCGCATGGTGGCGAGCGCGTCCAGCGCCGTCTTCAGATCGGCCAGCATCGCCGCCTCCATCGCCGCCTTGGCCTCGTCGTCGAGGGCGTCCTCGATCGGCTCGATGACGCCGCGCAAGCCGAGCAGGCCGTCGATGCTCGGCGTCGCGGCGTCGGGAACCTGCTTGCGGATCTGCGGCAGCGTCGCCAGCAGCTCGGCCAGCACCGCCTGATTGATGCGGTAGCCGCCGTCGCCCTCGGCGCGGATCACGGTCAGCGTCACCGCTATGCTGCCGCGCTTGCAGCGGGCGGCGACGCGGTCGCGGACCGGCTGCTCCAGGCCCTCGAAGCCGGACGGCAGGCGGCAGCGCACGTCGAGGCCGCGGCCGTTGACGCTTTTCAGCTCCCACGTCCAGGCGCGGGTGTCCTTCTGGCCCTCGCTGCGGGAGAAACCGGTCATGGACGAGATCGACACGCAACCTCCGTCGAAGGGTGGACTTGGAGTTTATACGCCGGCGGCCGGCCGCAACAACCGGAACAACTCGCCAGCCGGGCGGTTCCGCCCTATAACCGACGACGCCATGGCCGACCCCATCCGCGACCCGCAAGCCATCCTGATCACCGGCGCCTCCAGCGGCATCGGCGAGGCGCTGGCCAGGCTCTACGCCGGGCCGGGGCGATTCCTGGCGCTTTCCGGCCGCGACCGGCGACGGCTCGCGGCGGTCGCCGAAGCCTGCCGCGCCACCGGCGCCGACGCCGCGGCGGAGGTCGTCGACGCCACCGATCGCGACGCCAGCCGCGGCTGGATCGAGTCGGTCGATAGGCGCCATCCGCTGGATCTGGTGATCGCCAACGCCGGCATATCGGCCGGCACCGGCGGCAAGGGCGAGAGCGAGGCGCAGTGCCGCGATATCTTCGCCGTCAACCTGGCGGGCGTGCTCAACACCGTGTGGCCGGCGATCGATTCGATGCGCGGCCGCGGTCGCGGCCAGATCGCCGTCGTCAGCTCGATCGCCGCTTTCCGCGGCATATCCGGCACGCCCGCCTATTCGGCCAGCAAGGCGGCGGCCAAGGCCTACGGCGAGGCGCTGCGCGGCTGGCTCGGCAAGGACGGCATCCGGGTGTCCGTGGTGTGCCCAGGCTTCGTCCGCTCGCGGATGACCGCCACCAACAAGTTCCCGATGCCGATGATCATGGACGCCGACAAGGCGGCGCGGATCATCGCCAAGGGTCTCGCCCGCGACAAGGCGCGGATCGCGTTCCCCTGGCCGATGTACGCGCTGGCATGGCTGCTCGGCGCGTTGCCGCCGGCGTGGACCGATCCCCTGATCGGACTGGTACCGGAGAAAGAGTAAGCCGGCCGATGCTCACGGCTTGCCGTCGCCTGCGTTCCTGTTGAACTGCCGCCACTTGGCGACGTTCCTGTTGTGCTCCTCCAGCGTCGCCGCGAACACGTGGCCGCCGGAGCCGTCGGCGACGAAATATAGGTCCTCGGTGGCGGCCGGCCGCATCACCGCCTCGAGCGACGCGCTGCCGGGATTGCTGATCGGCGTCGGCGGCAGGCCGTCTATTAAATAGGTGTTGTAGGGCGACGGCTGCTTGAGGTCGGCCCGGGTCAGCGCGCGGCCCAACGGCCCGGCGCCCTGTGTCAGCCCGTAGACCACCGTCGGGTCCGACTGCAGCCGCATGTTTCTCTTCAGCCGGTTCAGGAACACCGCCGCGATGCGAGGCCGCTCGGCCGGCTTGGCGGTCTCCTTCTCGACGATCGAGGCCAGGATCACCGCCTGGCGCGGCGTCATCAGCGGCACCTCGGGGCTGCGGTTGCGCCACAGGTTGTCGACGAGGGCGCGCATCGCGTCCCGCATCCGCCGCAGCAGGACCTCGCGCTTGTCGCCGTAGGAGTAGTGATAGGTCTCGGGCAGCAGCGAGCCTTCCGGCGGCAGCGGCGGCAGCGCGCCGGCGAGACCGTCGGCGCCGCCCAGCAGCGCCATCACCTCCGGCACCGTCAGGCCCTCGACCACGGTCAGCCGGCGCACCACCGTGCGGCCGCTTTTCAGCAGCTCGATGACGCCCTTGGGCGTGATGGCGGCGGCGAATTCGTACTCGCCGGCCTTGAGCGGCCCGCCGGTTGCCCAGCGGGCGGCGAGGCGGAACACCAGCGGCTCGGCCACCACGCCGGCCCGTTCGAGCAGGCGGGCGACGCCGTCGATGCCGGTGCCGCGCTCGATGACGACCGTAATCGGCGCCGTCGAATGCCCGGGGCGGGTGTAAGCGTTGAATCCCCACGCCGCCAGCCCGCCGCCGGCCACGGCCAGCAAGGCAACGATTGCGGCGACGATCTTGAGCGGGCGGCCCATGGGGCCGTCAGTTCACGGTCTTGAAGACCAGTGACGCGTTGGTGCCGCCGAAGCCGAACGAGTTCGAGAGCGCCATCTTGACCGGCGTCTCCTTGGCATCGTGCGGCACCAGGTCGATCGTGCTTTCGACCGACGGGTTGTCCAGGTTCAGCGTCGGCGGCACCACGCCATCGCGCATCGCCAGGATCGAGAAGATCGCCTCGACCGCGCCGGCGGCGCCGAGCAGGTGTCCGATCGCCGACTTGGTGGACGACATCTTGAGCCCGTTGGCGGACTCGCCGAACACCCGCTGCACGGCGCAGAGCTCGATTTCGTCGCCGAGCGGCGTCGAGGTGCCGTGGGCGTTGATATAGTCGATGTCTTCGGGATTGGCCTGGGCGCGCTTAAGCGCCGCCTCCATGCAACGCTGGGCGCCGCTGCCGTCCGCGGCCGGCGCCGTGATGTGGTGGGCGTCGCCGGAGAGGCCGTAACCGACGATTTCGGCCAAGATGGTCGCGCCGCGTTTCTTTGCGTGCTCGAGCTCCTCGAGCACCAACACGCCGGCGCCGTCGCCCATGACGAAACCGTCGCGGTCCTTGTCCCACGGCCGCGATGCCTTCTCGGGCGTGTCGTTGAAATGGGTCGACAGCGCCCGCGCGGCGCAGAACCCGGCGACGCCGAGCCGGCACACGGCGGCCTCGGCGCCGCCGGCGATCATCACGTCGGCGTCGTCCCACATGATGAGGCGCGCCGCGTCGCCGATGGCGTGCGCCCCGGTCGAGCACGCCGTCACCACGGAGTGGTTCGGCCCCTTGAAGCCGAAGCGGATCGAGACGTGGCCGCTGACCAGGTTGATGAGGCTGGCCGGAATGAAGTACGGGCTGACGCGGCGGGTGTTGCCGTTTTCGACCATCACGGCAGTCTGCGCGATCTTGTTGAGACCGCCGATGCCGGAGCCGATCAACACGCCGGTGCGGACGCGGTCCTCCTCGCGGTCGGGCTTCCAGCCCGAATCCTCGACCGCCTGCACGGCGGCCGCCAGTCCGTAGATGATGAAGGTGTCCATGCGGCGCTGGTCTTTGGGCGTGATCCAGTCGTCCGCGTTGAACAGGCCGGACGTCGTTTCGCCGGCCGGCACCTGGCCGGCGATCTTGGCCGGCAGGTCGCTGACGTCGAAGGCCTGGATGGCCCGAATGCCCGACTTGCCGGCGAGGATGTTCTCCCAGGTCGCCGCCACTCCGCACCCAAGGGGCGTGACCAGGCCCAAGCCGGTTACCACCACTCGTCTCATGTCAATCCGCGTGCATCGCCGACGTCGAGAACCCCTGGTGGGGCGGCGCCGGGCGGGCGGCAGCGCCCGGCCCTGCAGTTAATGACCTAAGAGGCGTGGGTTTCGATGAACTTGATCGCGTCTTTGATGGTGAGAATCTTCTCGGCTTCCTCGTCCGGAATCTCGCAGCCGAATTCCTCTTCGAACGCCATCACCAGTTCCACGGTATCCAGGCTGTCGGCGCCCAGATCGTCGATGAAGCTCGCGTTCTCGACCACCTTGGACTCTTCGACCCCCAGGTGCTCCAGAACGATCTTTTTCACACGCTCGGCAACGTCACTCATAGTCTTGACCTCGACTTCCTCGGTTACTGGTCCCCTCACTGCGGGCGCCCGCAAGGGCCGCCTCGACATGCCGGGCTGCCAAAAAAGAGCCGCTACCTAACACACTTTATCGGCCTTGACCAGCGCCCTTCCCGCACGATTCCCGGGGCTCCTCGCCGGCCCCCGCCGGCACCCATTCCGGGCCCCGGCCGCCAGTTCATATCATCGCCATTCCGCCATTTACATGCAAGGTTTGACCGGTCATGTAGGACGCCTCGTCGCTGGCCAGGAACAAGCACGCCGCCGCCACGTCCTTCGGCTCGCCGAGGCGCCCGCACGGGATGCGTCCGGTGAGTTCCTCCTTCTGGGCGTCGGTCAACCCCCCGGTCATCGCGGTGGCGATGAATCCCGGCGCGATGCAGTTGACGGTGATGCCGCGGCTCGCCACCTCCCAGGCCAGCGCCTTCGACATGCCGATCATGCCGGCCTTAGACGCGGCGTAGTTGGCCTGCCCCGGATTGCCGGTGACGCCGACCACCGAGGCGATGCCGATGATCCGCCCCCAGCGCTTCTTCATCATGCCCCGCATGCACGCCCGCGCCAGCCGGAAGCCGGCGGTGAGATTCACGTCGAGCACGGTCTGCCAATCGTCGTCCTTCATCCTCAGCGCCAGGCCGTCGCGGGTCAGCCCGGCGTTGTTGATCAGGATGTCGACGCCGCCGATGGCCGCTTCGGCATCCTTGGCGAGATTCTGCGCGCCGGCCGCCGTCTTCAGGTCCGCCGGCACCGCGAAGGCGCCGGTCCCGAGCTCCCGGGCCAGGGCCTGCAATGCGTCGGCGCGGGTGCCCGACAACGCCACCTTGGCACCCTGCGCGTGCAATGCGCGCGCGATGGCGCCGCCGATGCCCCCCGACGCACCGGTGATCAGCGCGCCCTTTCCGTTGAGATCGAACATGACCGTTCCCCTAGAGCGTTTTCAGAAAATCCTCGATCGTCTCCGGCGTTCCGACCGACACGCAGGCGAGATCGCCGTCGATGCGCTTGACGAGGCCCGCCAGCACCCGGCCGGCGCCGATCTCGGCGATATGCGTCACGCCGTGGTCCTTCATGTAGAGCACGCTTTCGCGCCAGCGCACGACGCCGGTCACCTGCTCGACCAGCAGCCGGCGGAATTCGGCCGGCGCGGTCACCGGCTTGGCGGTGACGTTGGCGATCAGCGGCACCGCCAGCGGCGCCATCGCGACCCCGGCGAGCGCGTCGGCCATCGCCTCGGCGGCGGGCGCCATCAGCGCGCAGTGGAACGGCGCGCTCACCGGCAGCATGATCGCCCGCTTGGCGCCCTTCGACTTGGCGATGTCGACGGCGCGCGCGACGGCGGCGGCGCTGCCGGACACCACCACCTGTCCCGGCGCGTTGTCGTTGGCCGCCTCGCACACCTCGCCGGCGGCCGCTTCCTTGGCGACCGCGACGGCGGCCTCCAGATCGAGGCCCATCAGCGCCGCCATCGCGCCCTGGCCCACCGGCACCGCCTGCTGCATGGCGCGGCCGCGAATCTTCAATAGCCTCGCGGTGTCGGCGAGCGTCAGGCTTCCGGCGGCGGCGAGCGCCGAGTATTCGCCGAGCGAATGGCCGGCGAGATAGGCGGCCGACTTCGCCAGATCCAGGCCGCCGGCCTTCGCCAGCACCCGCATCACGGCGAGCGACACCGCCATGATCGCCGGCTGCGCGTTCTCGGTCAGCGTGAGTTCGTCCTCGGGCCCCTCGAACATCAGCTTCGAGAGTGTCTGCTTGAGCGTCTCGTCGACCTCCTCGAACACCTCGCGGGCAGGCGCGAACGCCGCCGCCAGGTCGCGGCCCATGCCGACCGCCTGGCTGGCCTGGCCGGGAAACACGAATGCGCGGGACATCGGCGCCCGATCCTCTCCCGTCGTGCATGTGCCGTCACTTTAAGGGGCGGAACCGCAAAGCGCCACCGCCTCCGTCGCCGCCGTCCGATACGCCGGGGCGCGGCTTGCCTCGGTGGCGCAAATGTGTATAGTGCGCCGGCTTCGACATAGCTTCCTGCCGGGCCCATTCCGGCTATGCCCGCCGACGCCACCGCGGGCTGAGACAATCCGAAGGGAGACCATAACGTGCCTTTCTACGAGAGCGTGTTCATCGCACGCCAGGACATTTCGCCGGCCCAGGTCGACGCCCTGGTCGAAACTTTCGAAAAAGCCATCGCCGAGCTCGGCGGCTCCGTACCGAAGAAGGAGTCGTGGGGCCTTCGCACGCTCTCCTATAAGATCAAGAAGAACCGCAAGGGCTATTACGTCCTCCTCAACATCGACGCGCCGCCGGTTGCCATCAACGAGATGGAGCGCCAGATGCGCATCAACGAGGACGTCATCCGCTATTTGACGACCCGGGTGGAGGCGCTCGAGGAAGGCCCGTCGGCGGTGCTGCGCAACAAGGACCGCGGCGACGAGCGCGGCGGGCGCCGCGGTGGACGCGACGATCGCCGCCCGCGCGACGACCGGCGGCCCCGCGACGGCGGCCGCGACGACCGCCGTCCACGCGACCATCGCGTGCCGCCCGCGGCGGCGAAGGTCGACGCCGGCGGCCCCGCTGAGGGCAATGGGGGCGGCGCATGAGCAACGGCCGGGGTTTTGGCGGCGGTGGCGGCGGACCGCGTCGGCCTTCGTTCTTCCGGCGCCGCAAATCGTGCCCGTTCTCGGGCCCGAACGCGCCGAAGATCGACTACAAGGACCTCCGGCTGCTGTCGCGGTTCACGTCGGAGCGCGGCAAGATCGTGCCCAGCCGGATCACCGCCGTGTCGGCGAAGAAGCAGCGGGAACTGGCGCGCGCCATCAAGCGGGCGCGGTTCCTGGCCCTGTTGCCGTACGCCATAAGGTAATGTTCGGGATGGCGGGTGGCGCCGCGATGCCGGGCCGGCCAGACCGGCGGGCGGCGCCGGGAGAAGGCGATGTCCAAGGAAACGCTGATTGCCATCGGCGCCGGCCTCCTCAGCGCCGCGGCGGCGCTCGCATTCCTGAGCCGCGCGCCGGGCTCCCTGATCATCGTCTATCTGGCGTCGCTGCCGCTGTTGATGGCCGGCCTCGCCCTGGGTCAGCGGGCAGTGGCGATCGCGGCCGCCGTCGGCTTCATGACCGCCGGCTTGTTCGGCGGCGCCTTCATCGCCGGCGTGTTCGGCCTGATGCAGGCGCTTCCCGCCTGGCTGCTGGTCAGGCAATTGCTGCGGCAATCGCCCGGGCCCGGCGGGCGTATCGACTGGTACCCGGTCGGCGAGACGCTGAGCTGGCTGACGTTGCTGGCCGCGGCGTTGCTGGTGATGATCGCCATCGGCAATGCCGGCGGCGACAGCGGCTTCTTGGGGCTCGTCTCGGACAGATTCGATTTTGTCCTGCGCCGCATGGCGCCGCACGCGAGCGACGGCCTGCGCGCCCGCACGGTGGCGAAGTGGGCACCGCTGTTACCGGGCATGGCCGGCGGATCGTGGCTGCTGATGTGCATCGTCAACGCGGTGCTGGCGCAGGCGATCCTGGTGCGCCTCGGCCGCAACCTCAGGCCGACGCCGGTTTACGCCGAGACGACGCTGCCGCATTGGATCTCGTGGCCCCTGGTCGCGGCCGCCGCGCTGTCACTGATCGGCTCGGGGGATTTGCAGTATGCCGGGCGCAGTCTGGCAATGGTGCTGGCGGTGCCGTTCTTCTTCGTCGGCCTCGCCGTGGTCCACACCCTGGCCCGTCGGGTGGCGTACAAGGGCATGGTCTTGGTATCATTCTACCTGGTGCTGATGTTGTGGGAGTGGGCGATGGTGGCGGTCGCCGGGATCGGCGTCGCCGAACAATGGTACGGATTGCGCCACCGCTTTTCCGGCCCGTCGGCGGGGACGCCGCCGGCAACCACCGAATAGGGGCTCAAGCCGGGTTCAAGGAGCAGACGCGATGGAAGTGATATTGCTGGAACGGATCGAGAAGCTCGGTCAGATGGGCGACGTGGTGAACGTCAGGGCCGGCTATGCCCGCAACTATCTGCTGCCCCAGAAGAAGGCGCTGCGGGCCACCGAGGCGAACAAGAAGCAGTTCGAGGCACGGCGCGCCCAGCTCGAGGCAACCAACCTGGAGCGCCGCAGCGACGCCGAGAAGCTGGGCGAGAAGCTGAACGGGCTGTCGGTGGTGATCGTCCGCCAGGCCGGCGACGCGGGGCAGCTGTACGGTTCCGTCAATGCCCGCGACATCGCCGTCGCCGTCTCGCAAGCCGGCATCGCCATCGCCCGCCAGCAGGTCGGGCTGCAGAACCCTATCAAGGCGCTTGGACTTTATCCGGTGCGCGTGCTGCTGCATCCGGAGGTGGCGGTGACGGTGACCGCCAACATCGCCCGCTCCGAAGAGGAGGCGAAGGTCCAGGCCAAGACCGGCAAGGCGGTGCTGACCGGCGCCGCCGCCGAAGCCGAGGAGACGCGGCGGCCGCGCAAGGGCAAGGAAGCCGAGGCCGCCGAGGCCGAGGCGGCCGAACTGGCGGCCAAGTTCTTCGAGGAAGGCGCCGGCCCGAAAACCGGGACCGAGGCGGCGGATGCCGGCACCGAGGCCGCCGCCGAACCTGCGGCCGAGGCCGCCGCGGACAAGCCCGCCAAGAAGGGCAAGAAATCGAAATAATTCAGCGGCGACGTCGGGTATTGGAGCGGCGCGCCCCGTGATGCGCTCTCGGGGGCGCGCCGTTACTTCTGACTTTTTGTTTTTGCCTCGCCATCGGCGGCGGTTGTATCCTTGGATGCAAATCCATTCGCATCAAGACTGCGCCCAAGTCGGCAACCGGGCGGACCGGAGGTCCGTCGCCAGGGAAGGGATAGCAGGCCATGCTGGCCGCGCGCCTGCTCGATCGATTGATCTCGGTGGGATCGCTGACGGTCATCGACGCCGCCGGCAATACCCACCTGTTCCGGGGCGCCGCCGGCCCCGCCGTCACCGTGCGCCTGCACGACCGGGGGCTCGATTACCGGCTGTTCTTCGACCCGTCGCTCGGCTTCGGCGAGGGGTACACGGATGGCCGGATCAGCGTCGTCGATGCCGACATCTACGGGCTCGTCGAGCTGATCGGCAGGAACCTGGCAATCCTCGGCCGATCGGGCCTTCACGGCTGGAAAGCGTGGCTTTACCGGCTGCTCAGGCGGGTCCACCAGTTCAATCCGGTCGGCCGGGCGCGCATCAACGCCGCCCGCCACTACGACCTGACCGGGGCTCTCTATGACCTGTTCCTGGATTCCGACAAGCAATATTCGTGCGCCTATTTCACTCGGCCCGGCATCAGCCTGGAAAGCGCGCAAGCGGAAAAGAAGCGCCTGATCGCCGCCAAGCTGCTGCTGCGGCCCGGGATGACCGTGCTCGACATCGGCAGCGGCTGGGGCGGGTTGGCGATCGACCTCGCCCGCGAATTCGGCGTCGACGTCACCGGCCTGACGCTGTCGTCAGAGCAGCGGAAGGCGGCCGAGGCGCGGGCCCGCGAGCAAGGCCTCGCTGACCGCGTGCGGTTTTACTTGCGCGACTACCGCGAGCAGACCGGCGCCTTCGACCGCATCGTTTCGGTCGGCATGTTCGAGCACGTCGGCATCGACCACTACAAACGCTATTTTGCGCAGGTCCACGACCTGTTGAAGCCGGATGGCATCGCACTTTTGCACACCATCGGCCGCATCGACGGCCCGGGCGTCACCGACCCGTGGATCGACCGCTACATCTTCCCGCACGGCTACATCCCGGCGCTCAGCGAGGTGATGCCGGCGATCGAGAAGAGCCGGCTTTGGACCACCGACGTCGAGGTGTTGCGGCTGCACTATGCCGAAACGCTCCGCCATTGGCGCCAGCGGTTCGCGCGCAACCGCGACAAGGCCAAGGCGCTCTACGACGAGCGATTCTGCCGCATGTGGGAGTATTACCTGGCGGTCAGCGAGGTGTCGTTCCGTCATCTCGCCACCACCGTGTTCCAGATCCAGCTGGCGAAACGCCAGGACGCGGTGCCGCTGACCCGCGACTACATCTACGGCGCTGGCGAGGTCGGCGCCCACAAGACCGTCCGCCGGCGCGGCTCGCGCGCCGCCTGAGCGACCGGCGGCCCTTCCACTCGCGACGATTTTATTCCGCGCATCCTGGCGAATCGATCTGCGGTTCCAGCCGGTAAGGAACGCAGTCAACTTCCTGTCGCCGGCCCGTCGCGGCTGGGATTGCGGGCGTTGCGGCGGTCGGCTTGCGGACGCCGGCAGGGAAGTCCGAAAATGTCATTTATCCCCGATATCCTCATTGTGAGTCGGTAGCAGCGGTTTCGGATTCTTTTTAGGTTCGCGCGATGGCAACGCTCACGGCATCGAATCCAAGCGGGGGGGCCGCCACGGAACGAAACGCCGACGCCGCCCGGGCAACCGGGGGCGGCCAGCCGTTCCGCACCATGCCCCACAACGTCGAGGCGGAGAAATCCCTGCTCGGCGCCATCTTCGTCAACAACCGCGCCTTCGAGACGGTCTCCGAGTTCCTGAGGCCCCAGCACTTCGCCTACGCGCCGCACGGCCGCATCTTCGAAGCCTCGGCGAAGCTGATCGAGCGCGGCCAGATCGCCGATCCGGTGACGCTCCGGCGCTACTTCGAGGCCGACGAGGGCCTAGCCGACATCGGCGGCCCCGCCTACTTGATGGAACTGGCGGCCTCCGCGGTCACCGTCATCAACGCCGGCGAATACGGCCGCCTCGTCTACGACCTCTATCTCAAGCGCGAGTTGATCGCGCTCGGCGAGGACGTGGTCAATCGCGCCTACGGCGGCGACGTCGAGGAGACCGCCACCGACCAGATCGAAACCGCCGAGCAGAGCCTCTACGACCTCGCCGTCACCGGCGAATACGAGGGCGGCTTCATGCCGTTCAAGGATGCCGTCGTGTCGGCCATCGACATGGCGAAGGCCGCCCACGAACGCGAGGGCGGCCTCGCCGGAGTCGCCACCGGCTTCTCCGACATCGACAAGCTGCTCGGCGGCATGCACAAGTCGGACCTGGTGATCCTGGCCGGCCGCCCGGCGATGGGCAAGACGGCGCTCGCCACCAACATCGCCTACAACGCCGCCTATAATTACAGCCATACGGAAGGCCGCGAGGGCGCGGTGGTCGGGTTTTTCTCGCTGGAAATGTCGGCCGAGCAGCTGGCCAGCCGCATCCTCTCGGAGCAGTCCAACATCTCGTCGGACCGCATGCGCAAGGGCGAGCTCTCCAACGACGAGTTCGGCCGCCTCGCCGCCGCCAGCCAGACGCTGCACAACATCCCGATCTTCATCGACGACACCCCTGCCCTCACGGTCAGCGCGCTGCGCACCCGCGCCAGACGCTTGAAGAGGCAGCACAACCTCGGCCTGGTGGTGGTCGACTACCTGCAGCTGATCTCGGCGGTGGCGACGTCGCGCAACGACGGGCGCGTCCAGGAGGTGTCCGAGATCACCCGCGGGCTGAAGACGCTGGCCAAGGAGCTCAACGTGCCGGTGCTGGCGCTCAGCCAGCTCAGCCGCGCCGTCGAGCAGCGCGAGCCGCCCCGGCCGCAGCTTTCGGACCTGCGCGAGTCCGGCTCAATCGAGCAGGACGCCGACGTGGTGATGTTCATATACCGCGAGGAATACTACCTGGAGCGCAAGAAGCCCGGTCATCGCGTCGACGACAAGGAAGGAGAGTTCGAGCGCCGGATGACCAATTGGGAAGATGCCAAAGCCAAGGTCGCCAACCTTTCCGACATCATCGTCGCCAAGCAGCGCCACGGGCCGATCGGCGACGTCCAATTGCTGTTCCACGGCGCTTTCACCCGCTTCGCCGACTTCGACCGGCACCACAGCCTCGAAGACACCTTCGACGCCTGATCCGGGGCCATGCCGCGCCCGCCTGCCCCCATCGAAATTTCCGCGACGCTGGCCGGGGCCGTCCTCACCGTCGACCTCGGCGCCGTAGCCGCCAATTACCGGCTGATCCAGGAACGCCTGGCCGGCACGGAGGCCGCCGCCGTGGTCAAGGCCGACGCCTACGGCCTCGGGCTGGCCAAGGTGGCGCCGGTTCTCGCCGCCGCCGGCTGCCGGACGTTCTGCGTCGCCCATGTGGGCGAAGCCATCGCCGCGCGTCAAGTCCTGGGTAAGAGCGCCACCGTCGTCGTCCTCAACGGCCTGCTCGCCGGCGCCGAGGACGCCTTCGCCGAGCATGGTCTGACCCCGGCGCTGGGCTCGCTCGCCGAGGTCGCCGCCTGGCGGGCGCAGGGCCGGCGCCGGAACAAAAAACTTCCATGCTGGCTGCACGCGGACACCGGCATGCTGCGCCTCGGCCTGCCGCCGGACGAGCTGGATGGGCTTGCCGACGACCGCCGTTTGCTCGACGGCCTCGACGTGCGCGTGGTGATGAGCCACCTCGCCTGCGCCGATGAGCGCGCCCACCCGAAGAACCGCGAGCAGCTTGCTCGGTTCGCCGAAGTGCGCAGGCGGCTGCCGATGGGCAAGGCGTCGTTCGCCAACTCCGCCGGCGTGTTTCTCAGTCCAGATTTCCACTTCGACGTCGCCCGGCCGGGAGTGGCGCTCTACGGCGTGGCGCCGATTGCCGGCGAGCCCAACCCGATGTCGCCGGTGGTGCGGCTGCAGGCGAAAATCGTCCAGGTCCGTCGCGTTGACACCCCCGAGACCGTTGGATATGGTGCGACCCGCCGCATCGAGGGGCCGGGCCGGATCGCGACGGTTCCGGTGGGATACGCGGACGGATATCTGAGATCCCTCAGCAACAGGGGGACCGGCTACATCGGCGACGTTCCGGTGCCGGTCGTGGGGCGGGTTTCCATGGATCTCATCACCCTCGACGTGACTGATGTTCCCGAAAACCTGGCCCGGGTCGGCGCGCTGGTCGACATGATCGGCCCGTCGAATCCCGTCGATCGCGTGGCGGCCGAGGCCGGCACCATCGGCTACGAAATCCTGACCAGCCTCGGCGCCCGCTACCATCGCGTTTACGTCGGCGGTTGAACCGGGCTCGGGGGAAAAAGTCATGACGGTCCGCACCGCCGAAGTCTATGACGCCTTGGTGCTCGGCAGTCCAAGGTTGGTCCTGGTCGTAATGCTCGCGGTCCTGATCTTCTTCGGCTATCACACGAAAGACTTCAGGCTAGACGCCTCCGCGGATTCCTTGCTGCTGGAAGACGACGCCGATCTCAAGCTGTTCCGGGAAATCCACGAACGCTACCCGACGACGGACTTGCTCGTGGTCACTTACACACCCAAGAAGGATCTGTTCTCGGATGCGGCGTTGGAGCCTCTCAACCGACTCCGCGACGACCTCAAGAAGGTCGCCAGCGTCGAGTCGGTGTTCACTATCCTCGACGCCCCGTTGTTCAAGAATGCCAACATTCCCATTCAAGATATGATCGATAACATCCCGAGCTTGGAGAAACCTGGCGTCGACCGGGGCAAGGCGAGAGACGAGTTGGTAAATAGCCCCCTTTACCGCGACCTCATCATCAGCGCGGACGGCCGGACCGCGGCGCTTCTGCTGGGCCTGGTCGTGAACGAACGGTACAAACGCCTCCTGAAGTCTCGGAACGAACTGCGGGATAAGAGACGAGCTGCCGGCCTTTCCGCCGAAGAGAAGAAGGCGCTCGAACGCATCACCGCCGAATACGATCAGGCTCACAAGGCCTTGAACGACCAACGCCATCGTGACGTCGCCCTCATCAGAGACATCATTAAACCGTACCGCGAGCACGGCGTTCTCCACCTCGGCGGCGTGCCGATGATCGCCGACGACATGATCACTTTCGTACGCAACGATCTTATGGTGTTCGGCGGCGGCGTCCTCTTGTTTCTTATCATAGTACTCACCGCCATCTTCCGGAAACTGCTTTGGATCGTCCTCCCGCTGCTGAGCTGTTTTTACGCTAGTTTGATAATGATCGGCCTCTTGGGCCTCATCGGCTGGAAGGTCACCGTCATCTCGTCCAATTTCCTCGCCCTCATGCTGATCATCACCATCTCGATGAACATCCATTTGATCGTGCGCTACCGGCAGCTCAATCGGGATCACCCCGACGATGATCAATTGACGCTGGTCAGGACGACCACCCACAAGATGGTTATGCCCTGTCTTTACACTGCGCTCACGACCATCATGGGCTTCAGCTCCCTGGTGGTGAGCGATATCAAGCCGGTCATCGACTTCGGGTGGATGATGAGCGCCGGCTTGGCGGTGACGTTCGCAACTTCGTTCCTGTTATTCCCGGCAATGCTGATGGTGGTGGGGAAAACAGGTCCCGAGCAGGCCATCGACCCCGACCGGTTTCACGTGCCGGCTTACCTGGCCCGGCTGACCGAGGCACAGGGAAACAAGATCCTTGTGCTGGCGGTCCTGTTGACGGTGGTGAGTGCCGGCGGTATCTCGCTTCTGCGCGTCGAGAATAGTTTCATCAACTATTTCAGCGACGACACGGAAATCTACCAGGGCCTGAAGCTGATCGACGAGCAGCTCGGCGGTACGACGCCGCTGGAGGTGTTGGTGAAATTCAGGACTGCGCCCGAGTACATCCTGACGCCGGAGGATCTCAAGGATATGACTCCCCTAGAGATCCGAATGGAGCGCGAGTACCTGGAAGCCATTCGGACCAAGCCGGAATTATGGTTCACGCCCACAAAGGTCCAGATCATCAAGAAGGTACACGACTATCTCGAAGGACGGTCGGAGATCGGCAAGGTGCTCTCTCTGGCAAACTCGGTGCGGGTTGTCGAGGACTATGCCGAGAAGGAACTGGACGGACTAGAGCTGGCGATCCTCTATACCAAGGTTCCATCATCCATACGAAAGAACCTTGTCCAACCTTTCGTCTCCATCAAGCACGACGAGGCGCGGCTAATGGCCCGAATCCTCGATTCGAAAGACGACCTGCGTCGCAAGGAACTGCTGGAGAGCGTGCGCGGTGACATGGAAACGAAGCTTGGATTCAGAGTAAACGAGGTGACCGTAAGCGGGCTTTTGGTGCTGTACAATAACATGCTGCAAAGCCTGTTCGCCTCGCAGATCAAGACCATCGGCGTGGTGATGCTGGGAATCGCGATCATGTTCCTGGTGTTGTTCCGCTCGGTCAAGTTGTCGGTCATCGGCATCCTGCCGAACTTGCTAGGCGCCGTAGTAGTCCTTGGGTTCATGGGCTGGGCGAAGATTCCGATGGACATGATGACGATCACCATTGCCGCCATTACCATCGGCATCGCGGTCGACAACGGCATTCATTACATCTACCGTTTCAGGGAAGAGTACGCGCTGACCCGCAATTATCCGGAGACCCTTTATATTTGCCACAACAATATCGGCAAGGCCGTGTTCTACACGACCATGACCATCATCTTCGGCTTCTCGATCCTGATGCTGTCCAACTTCATTCCGACGATCTATTTCGGCGTGTTGACCGCGGCGGCGATGTTCATCGCCCTCATGGCGGCGCTGACGGTGCTGCCGAAGCTGATCCTGCTGTGGAGACCTTTTGGCTGATGGCGGGGCAAACGGGGACCGCCGCCGTCGCCGACCCGCGTTTGACCGAGGGGCTGGGCCGCATCGCGACCGTGGCGGCGCGGCCTGACCGGGGCCGGACGGGGCCATGAACTTCCTGCATCCGATCGGGCGCGTCTTTCTCGCCTTCCTGGCCACCGCTGGGCGGCTCGCGATGTTCACCATCGACGGCGTCGCCCACTGCTTCCGGCCGCCATTCTATTTCCGCATCATCGGCCGCCAGATGGTCGAGATCGGCTACTACTCGCTGCCGGTGGTGGGGCTAACCGCCATCTTCGCCGGCATGGTGCTGGCGCTGCAGAGCTACACCGGTTTCGCGCGATTTTCCGCCGAGGGCGTCATCGCCAACGTGGTGGTGCTGTCGATCACCCGCGAGCTCGGGCCGGTGCTCGCCGGGCTGATGGTGGCAGGCCGCATCGGCGCCGCCATGGCCGCCGAGCTCGGCACCATGCGCGTCACCGAGCAGATCGACGCGCTGACGACGCTCAGCACCAACCCGATGAAGTACCTGGTGGCGCCGCGGCTGATCGCCGGATTCACCATGATGCCGTTCCTGGTGCTGATCGCCGACGTGATCGGCGTGTTCGGCGGCTACATCGTCAGCGTCTACAAGCTGGGATTCAACCCGTCGATCTATTTGCAGAACACCTGGGACTTCCTCGAGGCCCACGACGTCATCTCCGGCCTGGTGAAGGCCGCCGTGTTCGGCTTCATCGTCACGCTGATGGGCTGCTACCACGGCTACACCTCCAAGGGCGGCGCCCAGGGCGTCGGCGCCGCCACCACCAACGCCGTGGTCTCGGCATCGATCCTGATCCTGTCGTTCGACTACATCCTGACCGAAATCTTCTTCACCGACTGACGCGACGGAATCCGACCGACGATGAGCGACAAGCAGCCCCCGAAACAGCCGAAGATCAGGATGCGCGGCGTTAGGAAGTCGTTCGGCGCCAAGGTGGTGCTCGACGGCTTCGACCTCGACGTCGGCGACGGCGAGTCCGTGGTCGTCATCGGCGGCTCCGGCTCCGGCAAGTCGGTGTCGATCAAGTGCGTGCTCGGGCTCTTGCAGGCCGACGGCGGCTCGATCCGGGTCGACGGCGTCGAGGTGGTCGGCGCCGGCGCCGACACCCACGAGCGGGTCAACCGCAAGTTCGGCATGCTGTTCCAGGGCTCGGCGCTGTTCGACAGCTTGCCGGTGTGGGAGAACGTCGCCTTCGGCGTACTCGCCCGCGAGCGCGCCGGCCGCAAGCAGGCGCGCGAAATCGCCGTCGCCAAGCTGGCCCAGGTCGGGCTGACGCCGGACGTCGCCAATTTGTCGCCGGCCGAGCTTTCCGGGGGCATGCTGAAGCGCGTCGCCTTGGCCCGCGCCATCGCCGCCGACCCGGAGATCATCTTCTTCGACGAGCCGACCACCGGCCTCGACCCGATCATGGCCGGCGTGATCAGCGACTTGATCGTCAAGACCACCCGCGAGGTCGGCGCGACGGCGCTTTCCATCACCCACGACCTGGTCAGTGCCCGCAAGATCGCCAACCGCATCGCCATGCTGTACGACGGCAGGATCATCTGGGCCGGCCCGACCAGGGACATCGACACCTCCGGCAACCCGTACGTGGATCAGTTCATCCACGGCCGCGCCGAGGGCCCGATCAAGATGGCGATCAGGAAGTGATTATCGGCTAGAATGGGCCGATTCGGGCGCCTCGAAAGCGCCCCCAGTGGTGCCCCGAGGTGGGAGCCAGCGTTTGCCGCGCAAAGCCGTCAATTACGTCTGTCAGTCGTGCGGCGCCGGCGCGCCGAAGTGGGCCGGCCGCTGCGAGGCCTGCGGCGCGTGGAACACGCTCATCGAGGAGGCGGCGCCCGAGACCGCGCCCAAGGGCCTGGGATCGAAAAAAGGCCGCAGGATCCGGTTCGAGGGCCTGAAGGGCTCGCGCGAGCGGGCGCCCCGCCGCGTCACCGGCATCGGCGAGTTCGACCGCGTCACCGGCGGCGGCATGGTGCCGGGCTCGTCGTTGCTGGTCGGCGGCGACCCCGGCATCGGCAAATCGACGCTGATGCTGCAGGTGGCGGCGTCGCTCGCCCAGACCATGCGCTGCGCCTACATCTCCGGCGAGGAGGCGGTGGACCAGTTGAGATTGCGCGCCGAGCGCCTCGGCATCGCCGAGGCGCCGGTGATGCTGGCGTCGGCGACCTCGGTGCGCGACATCGCCGCCACCCTCGACGACGCCGACGGGCCGGACCTCGCCATCGTCGATTCGATCCAGACCATGTATCTCGACAATCTCGAGTCCGCGCCGGGCACGGTGGCGCAGGTGCGCTCGTCGGCGCAGGAATTGATCCGCATCGCCAAGCGGCGCGGCTTCGCCCTCATTTTCGTCGGCCACGTCACCAAGGAAGGCCTGATCGCCGGCCCGCGGGTGCTCGAGCACATGGTCGACACGGTGCTCTACTTCGAGGGCGAGCGCGGCCACCAGTTCCGCATCCTGCGCGCGGTCAAGAATCGCTTCGGGCCGAGCGACGAGATCGGCGTCTTCGAGATGACCGATCTCGGCCTCTCCGAGGTGACGAACCCGTCGGCGCTGTTCCTCGCCGACCGCGCCCAGCCGGTGACCGGCGCCGCGGTGTTCGCAGGCATCGAGGGCAGCCGCCCGGTCCTCGTTGAAATTCAATGCCTTACGGTGCCGTCGGCGCTCGGCACCCCGCGCCGGGCGGTGGTCGGCTGGGATGCGGGGCGGCTGGCGATGGTGATGGCGGTGCTCGAGGCCCGGTGCGGCCTTGCGCTGGGGCCGAACGACGTGTATCTGAACGTCGCCGGCGGGCTCAAGATCGGCGAGCCGGCGGCCGACCTCGCGGTCGCCGCGGCGCTGGTGTCGGCGACCAGCCGCGTGCCGGTGCCGGCGGGCGCGGTGGTGTTCGGCGAGATCGGGCTATCCGGCGAGGTGCGGGCGGTGTCGCGCGCCGACGCCCGCCTCAAGGAAGCCAGCAAGCTGGGCTTCGGGCGCGCCATCATCCCGGCGCAGACGCGCGCCGGCGCCAACAAGGGCAAGGTTGAAAAGGAGGCCCGGGACGGGATCATGACGATCACCGCAATCTCCCGCCTTGAAGACCTGCTCGTGCTGTTCGCCAAGCCGGGCGCGGCGGCGGAGCGCCGGCGCCATGGGTAGTCCCGCCGCAGCGGCCGCCGAGCTGCCGCCGGTGGTCAATTGGCTTGACATCGGGATCATCGTCGTGCTGCTGGCGTCGGCGGTGTTCGCCTATTTCCGCGGCCTGACCCGCGAGGTGCTGTCGATCTTCGACTGGATCGGCGCCGTCTTCGCCACCATCTATGGCTTCCCGCTGGTGCAGCCGTTCGCCCGCCAGTTCACCGAATACGCCATCGTCGCCGATTTCGCCGCCGGCATCGTGCTGTTCGTGGTGTCGCTGATCTTGCTGTCGCTGGTCACGCGCAGGATCGCGAGCCGCATCCGGGAAAGCGCGCTCAACGCCGTCGACCGCTCGCTGGGCT
>Ga0209399_10000415_pt1 | contig 26142 bp, 25 predicted proteins | sample OV2TP3_FD_184130 | JGI IMG/M metagenome (GOLD analysis project Ga0209399, IMG submission 184130) | Hot spring microbial communities from Beatty, Nevada to study Microbial Dark Matter (Phase II) - OV2 TP3 (SPAdes) (version 3) | ecosystem: Environmental > Aquatic > Thermal springs > Hot (42-90C) ... | reverse complement strand
ACCGTCGAGGAGGACACCGAGCGTCACAAAGCACGCGGCCGTTACAGCCTCGACGAGTGGATACCGCCACGCAATGGCCCGATGACAGACGCGACACTTCCCTCTGAGGAAAACAAAACTGCAGATCGGAATGTTGTCGTACCAGGCGATCGGCGCCTCACACCAGCGGCAGTGGGACCCTGGCTGTAGGACCGAGCGTCCTGCAGGCAATCGGTAGATCACCACATTCAGGAAGCTCCCCACGACCAATCCCACGAGCGTTACGCCAACAAGCCACTCAGGCTGCATGGCAATTAGGTCGCTCCCATCGCACGCGCCAGGGCCCGCTGCATCGCAGCGACTGGTGCGCGTCGCCTCGTCCAGCGCGTGAAGGCCCGCGCTCCCTGATATAGTAACATGTGCCGCCCATCCAACGCAAGGAGTCCTCGATGACGAGCCCGCGCGACGAACGTGGTGGTGGGTCGTCGGTACGCGAGATCGTACACCACGGTGGGACGATGGAGGTGTCGCAACGGCACCGGCAGTGGATCACGCGGATGGAGGCCCAGGGATGTCGTATTCACGATGAGGGCCGGGCGATGGGCCTGCAGCCACGAGCCGGCCGCAGACCACGCGAGCACCGTCACACGCGCACGTGGGATCACGCGCTGCGCCCACCGCGCGAGGCGCAGCGCACGCGTTCGTGTGCGATTCGCCACAACGAGGACGCGCGCCCCGCGCCGCGTCAAGCCCCACACCACCGCGCGCGCCGCACCGCCAGCGCCGAGGACGAGGGACGGTCCACGATGGAGGTTGAGTCCGCGCGGGAGCGCATCACAAAAACCTGCGACGTCGGTGTTGTAGCCGATGAGACGATGGCCTCGACGGACGACCGTGTTGACCGCGCCGAGTTGACGCGCCAGCGGATCCACCGCATCGAGGAGGGGAAGCATCGTTTCTTTGAACGGCACCGTGATGTTCAATCCTTGCACCTGGAGGCGTCGGAGGAGCCGGATGCCCTGGGCGAGCTTGTGCGGGGGCAGCTCAAACGGCACATAGCGCGCTGGGATTTTGGCGGTATCGAACGCAGCTTGCTGCATCGCCGGCGAGCAGGTGTGCGCCAGCGGCCATCCGACGATGCCGTAGAGATGGACACGGTGCGTTACGAGTTTCGGGGTGCGAGTTGCGTGGAGTCTCATCACGCGCGACACGCGACACGCGACACGCGAAACTGCTTCACGGTGTGAGCGCGGATGGAGCCGTCGTCGAGGCGCGCCGCGTCGGTAACGCGAGCAGCTTGTTGAGGGCGTGGACGTAGGCCTTGGCGCTCGCCTCAATGATGTCGGTGGAGGTGCCGCGGCCAGTGACGACGCGGCCTTTCGATTGAAGTCGCACCGCCACTTCCCCGAGGGCGTCGGTGCCGCGTGTAATCCCCCGCAGCGCGTAATCGAGTAATTCGCACTTTACGCCTGTGACGCGAGCAATGGCTTTGTAGCACGCATCCACGGGGCCATCCCCCGAGGACGTGGCTTCCTGCACGCGACCGGCATGGCGGAGGCGAATCGTCGCTGTCGGGACGGTCCCACTCCCACTCGTCGTGTGTACATACTCGAGATGGTAGACCTCAGGGACTGACGGGAGTTCGTCCTCGACGAGCGCCATCAGATCTTCATCGAAGACTTCTTTCTTTTTGTCGGCTAGCATTTTGAACTGTTGAAAGGCATGCTCCAGTTCCTCTTTTTTGAGGACAAGCCCTAAACTCTGTAAGCGCTCCGCAAAGGCATGGCGGCCTGAGTGTTTGCCGAGAACCAACTCGCTCTGTGTCCAGCCAATCTCTTCTGGTTTCATGATCTCGTAGGTGGCTTTCCACTTCAAAATCCCATCTTGGTGAATGCCGGATTCGTGGCGGAAGGCGTTGTCACCGACGATCGCCTTGTTCGGCTGGACGACCATGCCTGTCAGGCCGCTCACGAGTCGCGAGGTCTTGTAAATCTGCGCTGTATCAATGCCGGTGTCGGCTTGATAGAAATCTCGTCTGGTCTTCAGCGTCATGACAATTTCTTCGAGAGAGGCGTTGCCGGCCCGCTCGCCGAGGCCGTTGATGGTGCACTCGACTTGGCCAGCGCCGTGTGTGATGGCGGCCAGTGAATTCGTCGTCGCGAGTCCCAGATCGTTGTGGCAGTGGACGCTGATGATCGCCTGGTGGATGTTCGGCACGTGCTCGACGATACCGTGAATGAGACGACCAAATTCATCCGGGATCGCAAAGCCGACCGTATCGGGGATGTTCACGGTCGTCGCACCTGCCTTGATGACCGCTGCCACCACGCGATAGAGAAACGCCGGTGTGGTCCGTGAGGCATCCTCGGGAGAAAACTCCACGTCCTCGACGTATTTCTTGGCATAGGTGACGGCCCAGACGGCTTGGCGCAGGATCTCTTCTTCCGCCTTGCGCAGTTTGTATTTCATGTGGATGGGCGAGGTCGCCAGGAAGACATGGATGCGCTTGCGTTTGGCCGGCTTGAGTGCTTCGGCTGCGCGATCAATGTCCTGCGGCAGCGAGCGGGCCAGCGCCGCGATGATGGGTCCGCGGATCTCGCTCGCAATCCGCTTCACCGCCTCGAAATCGCCAGGCGAGGCAATGGGAAAACCGCCTTCAATGACATCCACGCGCAGCTTCGCCAGTTGGCGGGCCACCTCGAGTTTCTCGGCCACGCCCAGACTCGCACCGGGACACTGTTCCCCATCGCGTAACGTCGTATCGAAGATAAGAACCCTACGCACCATCGCGCATCCAGGGCATCATCTGCCGCAGCTTCGCCCCCACCTGTTCAATGGGATGTTGTCCTCCCTGCTCCATCAACGTCGTAAAATTCGGCCGACCTTGCTTGTGCTCTGCCATCCACTCCTTGGCAAATTGCTCCGATTGAATTTCTGTGAGGATGCGTCGCATCGTCTCCTTCACATGCGCGTCAATGATGCGTGGGCCGCGCGTCACATCGCCGTACTTCGCCGTGTCCGAGACGCGCTTGCGCATCCCGGAGATGCCACCAGCATAGATCATGTCGGTGATGAGTTTCAACTCATGGAGACATTCGAAGTAGGCCAGCTCTGGTTGATAGCCCGCCGCGACCAGCGTCTCAAAACCGGCTTGAATCAAGGCCGACACGCCACCACAGAGAACCGCTTGCTCACCGAAGTTGTCGGTAATGGTCTCCTCTGCAAACGTCGTCTCTAACACGCCCGCGCGTGTGCACCCGATGCCCTTCGCATAGGCGAGAGCGATTGGCTTCGCCTGGCCCGTGGCATCGTGATGGATCGCGAGCAACGCGGGGATCCCTTTGCCCTCTTGATACTGCGCGCGCAACAGACTGCCCGGCCCTTTGGGGGCGACCATGAACACATCCACATCCGTCGGTGGAATGATCCATCGGTGATGGATATTGAAGCCGTGCGAAAACCCCAGCGCTTTGCCCGCGTTCAGGGAGGACGCGATCGCTTCCTTGTAGATGTCCGCCTGGGCCGTGTCTTGCGCCAACAGCATGATGACATCGGCGCGCTGGGCCACGGCCGCTGCGCTCTGCGGCGTGAAGCGATCGTGCTGAGCGTGCTCGTAGTTGGGACCACCAGGTCGTTGACCGACGAGGACGGTGACACCGCTATCACGCAAATTGAGCGCCTGGCCTCGTCCCTGGATGCCGTACCCAATGATGCCGACGGTCTTGCCCTTGAGAGTCGCGAGGTCGGCGTCGCGATCGTAGTAGATGGTGGCCACAGGCGTCTCCTGGTTGCTTACCCTCGACCTAACGCGATGCGGCCGGTGCGCACCACTTCGAGGATGGTGAACGGTTTCAACACTTCGAGGAGCGCATCAATCTGACGCTGGTCACCGGTGCACTCCACGACCACTGACTGCGGTTGGACATCGGCGATCTTACCGTGAAACGTCTCCATGATCTGCATGATCTCACTGCGCTGCTTGGCATTCGCCTCGAGTTTCACCAAGATCATGCCGCGATCAATGAACTCGCCGTCCTTCAACTCCTGCACTCTGATGACGTCCACGAGCCGATTGAGCTGTTTCTTAATCTGTTCGAGCGTGCGCTCATCGCCTTCGACCACAATGGTCATGCGCGACACCGTCGGATCCTCGGTTTCACCGACGGTGAGGCTCGCAATGTTAAACCCGCGGGCACTGATGAGCCCTGCGATGCGCGCGAGTACCCCAAAGTGGTTCTCGACCAGGCACGAGATGGTGTGGTGCGGCAGGGTTGGTGGGCGGTTGGGCAGCGCCGTCATCAGCTCACACTCAACTCATCGGCGTCCAGCGGCTTGGCTTTCCGTGGTTGCGGCTTGCCACCACTCGCCTTCAAGGTCTCATAGGTCCCCAACATCTCGTGCGAGGGCTTGCCCGGCGCAATCATCGGCCAGCAGTTCTCATCGGCCACGATGGCAAATTCGATCAACGTCGGACGATCCGTCACCGTCATCGCGCGCTCCACAGCCGGTCGCACCCCCGCCTTATCGGTGACGCGGAGCCCCACCGCGCCATACGCCTCGGCGAGCTTCACAAAATCGGGCTGTTTCGGAAACAGCGAGCTGGCGTAGCGACCTTGATAGAAGAGATCCTGCCATTGCCGCACCATTCCGTGCTGCCGATTATTCAGGATCGCAATTTTGATGGGCAGGCCATGCGAGACCGCGGTCATCATCTCCTGATGCGTCATCTCAAAACTCCCGTCGCCATCAATGTCCCACACCACGTCGTGGGGACGCGCAAACTGCGCGCCAATCGCCGCGGGGAGTCCAAACCCCATCGTGCCCAGCCCTCCACTCGTGATCAGCGAGCGCGCTTGATTGAAATGGTAATACTGCGCGACCCACATCTGGTGCTGTCCGACACCGGTCGCGACGACGGCATTGCCCTTGGTCGCCTCGGAAATCTGCTGGATGACGTACTGCGGAATGAGCCGCGAGCCTTCCTGGTACGTCAGGGGATACTGCTCGCGCATCGCTTCGATGTGCTGGCGCCACGCCCGCGTGTCAGGCGCGGTGACCACGGCGAGCAGCGCCTGCAGCGTTTTCTTGACATCGCCGACGATGGGAATATCCACGGGCACGGTTTTGCCGATGTTGGATGGGTCCACGTCAATTTGGATTTTCACCGCGTGGGTAGCGAACTCATCCGCTTTGCCGGTCACGCGATCATCAAACCGCGCGCCGATCGCAATCAGGAGGTCGCACTCGTGGATGGCGTAGTTGGTGTACTCAAAGCCGTGCATCCCCAACATCCCCAGCGAGAGCGGATCCGATTCGGGAAACGCCCCCAGCCCTAACAGCGTCGTGGTCACAGGAATTTTGGTCTTGCGTGCGAGCTCGGTGACCTCGGCCGCTGCGCCGGAGAGAATCGCGCCGCCCCCCACGTAGAGCATGGGCTTCGTGGCCTTGGCGATGGCCTCAGCCGCTTTGCCCACCTGGCCTGTATGGCCATCCGTCGTCGGTTTGTAGCCGCGTAAGTTGACACTCGTGGGATAGTGAAACTCCGTCTCGGCGGTCGTGATATCTACCGGCACATCCACGAGGACCGGCCCGGGCCGTCCGGTGGCGGCGATGTAGAAGGCCTCTTTGATGACGCGGGCGAGATCGCGCACGTCTTTCACCAAGTAGCTGTGCTTGACGATGGGCCGCGTGATCCCGATGGTGTCGGCTTCTTGAAAGGCGTCGTTCCCGATCATGTAGGTCCGCACTTGGCCTGTGATCGCCACGATGGGGATGGAGTCCATGAAGGCGGTCGCAATGCCGGTCACCAAGTTCGTGGCTCCCGGTCCTGACGTCGCCAAACACACGCCCACGCGACCCGAGGCGCGCGCGTAGCCATCCGCCATGTGCGCCGCCCCTTGCTCGTGCCGCGTCATGATGACCTTGATCGGCGACTGATGCAGCGCGTCAAACGTCGGCAGATTCGCGCCGCCCGGAATGCCGAAGACGAGGTCCACGCCTTCCTTGCGGAGCGATTCGATGAGAATCTGTGCACCTTTCATGCTGCTCATGCGCCCTCAACCAAGGTACGGACGCGCTCCAAGGGAACCACCGCTACGATGAGGAGCACCCACAGCAGATTGAGGAGGCCAAATTGATAGGCCATCCCAGCGCCAGTACTCCGAAACACCTCGAGACTTGCAATCAACACCCAGGCCATGTGACTCAGCGCACACCAAGCGCCCACCAACAGCGCTGTGCGGCTCCAGGCCTGTCGTCGCCAGAACCCGTAGGTGCCCAGCAAGAAACTGCCTCCCGCAGCCAACGCCAGCGTCACTTGGGCCACGTACCAGGGTGACCGGAGATACCCCACGTGCGCGCTCAGCACCCGCGCCTCGGCGTCGGCCGGTAACACGAGGGCCAATCGCTGCTCAAGGACGTGCACGGTGGTTGGCCATGTCCGCCACGCCTGGAGGGCCGAGGTGAGCGCCATCAGACCATAACCCAGCGAACCTAACACAATGATATACCACAAGATAGGTCGTTTCACCGATCAGCAGTGCTCCTGCCTAACGTAAACATTGAGTATAACCCTTTTTTCCTACATGTCAACGAGGGGGGAAAGGGTCAGCGCGTGCCAACGGCCTGGAGCGGCGCAGGCAGCGGTGTGCGGAGATAGCGGCGCGGGATGCGGTCGGTGATCCCGGTGACGATCTCGTACGGAATGGTCTCGGCGAGCACGGCGAGTTCCTCGGCCGCGATCTGGGCGTCGCCCTGCGAGCCGATGAGGATGACCTCATCTCCCACGCTCACCTGCGTGACGTGCCCCACATCCAGCATGAGGTGATCCATGCAGACCCGTCCGACCACGGGTACGCGCTGGCCGCCAATGAGGACCGCGCTACGATTCGACAGCGCGCGACGGTACCCATCGCCGTACCCCACCGGCACGGTGGCAATCGTGGTTGGGCGCGAGGTAACGTGGGTGCGGCCGTAACTGATCGAGCGGCCCGCGGCCACGCGCTTGAGGAAAATGATGCGGCTTTTCCAACTGAGGGCCGGCGCTAACGTGATTTGGGCTCGCAGGCGTGTCGCTGGGTAGAGGCCGTAGAGCATCACGCCGGGACGCACGAGGGTCAAATGCGACTCCGGAAACGCGATGATCCCGATGGAATTCGCCGCATGGACGAGGGGAAAAGCAAACCCCTGTACTCGCAGGCGGGCCACGCACCGGGCAAACGTGGCGAGTTGTACTCTCGTAAAATCCGGATCATCGTCCGCGCTGGGCAGGTGCGTGTAGCAACCTTCCCACTGGAGCGCGTCACAGTCCGCAAGCTGGACCAGAAACTCGTCAACCTCGTCATGCCAGACACCGAGGCGCCCCATGCCGGTGTCTACTTTCAGATGCACCGGCACCAGACGACGCTGGGCTGCAGCCACTCGCTGCAACGCGCGCGCGAATTCCACCGTGCACACCGTGGGCCAGATGTCGAGGGCCAGGACCGTCTCGGCTGCCGACGGTTCCACCACACTCTGCAGCAGGATCGGCTGCGTGAGTCCTGCCTGGCGCAATCGTCCCGCTTCTTCGAGGGAGACGACGCCAAATCCATCCACGCCGCACGCCGCGAGGGCTTGCGCCACCGGCACCAAACCATGACCGTACGCGTCAGACTTGACTTGGGCCAGCAGACGCGTCGTTGGCGGAATCCGCCGACGCACCTCAGCTACGTTCCAGCGCAACGCCTCGAGATGCACTTCGATCCATGTCGGACGATGGTGGCCGAGCGACTCCATCAGCGCTGTCCCCGACCCTCTGCACGCTGCCCTGTGTGTTGAATCGAACAATACCGCGAATAGAGGTAGCGCGGCGTCAAGGTCTGGGGATCATCGCGGCGGCCGTGCGCCAACGCGCGCGCACCTAACCGCGCCACCGTCGTCGCGCGCGGCCACCACAACTCCTGCGGCGCACATGGGACGGATCGTTTCAGTTGCCGTTGGAGGAGCCCGCCGTACCGCGCCAGCCCATCCCCCACCAACAGCGTGCCACACCGCAAGAGCGATGACAACTCTGGGATCGTCCCCAAGCGCTCGTGGCCCAGAGGAGTGAAGCGTCCACGTGTGGCGCGGTAACAGGCGGCGTAGAGTTTGTCTTGCTTGGCATCCACGACGACGCAGACCGTCCCGCGCGCACTCCAACAGTTGTGCGCGATCGCCTCGAGCGTCGGCACAGCGACGACGGGCACGTCGCTGGCTACGACCAACCCTTTGACGAAACTCACCCCGATGCGCAAGCCCGTAAACGACCCGGGCCCAATGCTCACCGCAATACCGCCTAAGGCCTCTACGGTCAGGTGGGCAGCATCGAGCACTTCCTCCACCACCGTCCGAAGCGCATCGGCATTCGGCGCAGGCCCCAGCCGTTCGCGGCTGCCGAGGACTTCCTCGCCACGGACCAGCGCGACCCCTAACAACCGGCTGGACGTCTCAAGGCCTAAGACTGGATGGGATGCGCGCCTCATCGCTGCACGCTGAACGCTCAATGCTTCCGCGGAAGGCGGAGCGGCTGCTGCAACGCCTGCAGGACCGGTGCGTAGTGAGGGCCGTGCGCGGTGAACTGCAGGTGCCGCGTGGTCACGTCGTGGTGCGCCAAGGTGACGCGTAAATGGGCGCGGGGCACTAGGGACGGAAATTTGTCTGCCCACTCGATGATGCACACGCCGTCGCCGTCGAGGTACTGCTCGAGTCCCAAGCGCGCCGCTTCCTCCAGTTGATCGAGACGGTAGAGATCCACGTGGTAGACCGGTAGACGCCCTGCGTACTCGTGGATCAGCACAAACGTCGGGCTTTTCACCTCCGCCGACTCAACAAACCCGAGGCCCGCGGCGAGGCCTTTCGTCAACGTGGTCTTGCCCGAGCCCAGCGGCCCGCAGAGGGCCACCACGTCTCCCTTCGTCAAGAGGGAACCGAGGCGGCGTCCCAGGGCGATGGTCGCTTCGGGACTGCGGCTGACCACAGATGTCTCAGACGCTGTTGCCATGATTAGAAATGGCGAAAACGTGGAGCGGGCAGGGGCCGTTGCCGTCCAGACCGCTCGACGAGGACGAGTCCCTCGCGCGCTCGTGTCACCATCCCGATGCGCGTCGCGCGCACTCCTAGATCTTGGGCGCGAGCCAAACGACGTCCTGCCGACGGTGCCAGGGTCCACACGAGTTCAAAATCCTCGCCGTCACAGAGGGCGTTGCCAACACGCGCACCCACCGCACGTGGCAGATGCATCGCATCAATACGGAATCCCACGCGGCTGGCCGTCGCGAGTTGGCGCAGATCGCTCGCCAGCCCGTCGGAGAGATCCATCATCGCCGTCGGATGGTAGCGGGCGACGAGGTGTCGAGCGGCTGCGACACGCGGGGTAAATCGCAGATGGCGACCCGTGCGCACCGCGCCGCCCAAGCGTCCGGTGACCCACACATCATCCCCCACGCGCGCGCCACGTCGGAGGACGACGTTCCCCGGCTCCACCCAGCCGGTGAGTGTCACCGTGAGCGTCAACACCTTGGCGCGCACGGTGTCCCCGCCGATGAGCTGCACATTGAACTGGCGCGCGAGTTGCCGCAGTCCACGGTAGAGCGCATCGAGTGCATGCACCGAGTAGCCGCGAGGAATCCCCGCGGCCACGATGGCCGCCCACGGCACGCCGCCCATCGCCGCAATGTCGCTCAACGACACCGCCAACGCTTTGCGTCCGATGAGCTGCGGCGGCGTCACGCGCCCCACGAAATGGACGCCATCCACGAGCATGTCCGTCGTGACCAGCAGCCGCCAATCCTTGCCACCGCAGAGGACCGCCGCGTCATCGCCCACGCCCACGTAGACCGTGTTGTCGTAAGAGAGTCCTTTGGTCCAGCGCGCAATGAGGCCCACTTCACCGACGGAGGCGAGGGATGGCATCAGAGGCCCAGGGCCTGCAGCAGCGCGCGGTAACACAGCATGAGGAGCACCATGATGCCGTTGTGGAGGGCGTGGACGAGGAGCGAGGCGAGGAGCGTCCCGGTCCGTTCGTAGAGGTAGGCGAGTAACACGCCCAAGACGGTAATCGGCAGCAAGGCCACCCAGTTGCCATGGAGGGCGCCGAAGAGCACGCCGCTCAACACCGCAGCCCACCCAAAGGAGCACTTGGCGCGCAGCGCAGGAAACAGCATCCCGCGGAAGAAGAGCTCCTCCATGAGCGGTGCCCCGAGACAGGTTACCAGCGCGCCGTACCACAACCAACCGGGACGGTGCTCTTCGAGAAAAAAGAGGGACAGCGGATGCGGCGGCGGTTGGTAGCCGACCGCTCGCGCTATCGTGGCTGAGAGCCACAGGAGGCCGACCAACCACGGCATCCAGGTGACATAGCTGATGACGCCGTGGCCACAATGGGGCCACAGCCGCGCGAACGAGAATCCTATTGCGCGGGACAAGGTCATCCCTTTCAAGTGGGCCAGGAAAAAGAGCATACAGCCGATGAGCAGGCTCAGGTACGTACTGGAGATGAGGAGGTGTGCGGTGGGACTCACGGTGACGCGCAGCACATTCACGTAGCCTTGCTCGACGAAGGGAAAGAGGGCCATCCACGTCAGCGTGAGCACGACCAAGCGCCCCACGTCGCCGAGCGACCATATTGGTGGCCACCGCGTGCGATGGGCGCGCCACCAGATTTGCAGTCGTCGCCACCGCACAGCCCCCACAACGTTCGAGACGATGCCACTCACCATGACGATGACGCCCGCCACCATGAACAGCCCAAGCCAGAACTGTAACGTGGGGTGGTGCTCGAGGAGTGTCACGACGCGTTCCTGCTCCAGCACGTGTTCCAACCGCTCCAGTCGCAGCTCGACCGATGAGGGTTCTCGCGTCCGTGGCAAGCCGCCGCCTTTCCACAAGGCCGCGCCGTACAGGAGGAGGAGGGCGACGAAGGAGATGATGTACCACAGGGGATGGTACCAATGAGAACGCCGTCTCATGTGAGCTCTCGTCGAGGAAACAGCGGCTGGCCCTTCTGGATGCGCTGGCCGTCGTGAAACATCGCGGTCTCGATGCGCTGGGCCAGCGTGCGCTGATCCGTGGCTTGCCACAGCGGTTCGGCCCATCCCAAGGCCTGCCACATGCGCTCTGCGGCGTGCGGAATGAACGGCCACAGCGTCAGCGTCGTGACGCGCAACGTCTCGAGCAGTTGCCACAAAATGCCGTGGAGGCGAGCGGTGTGGCTCGCAGCAGCGACGGTCCACGGGGCTTGTTCCTCGATGAATTTGTTGGCGCGGTTCATCGCGACCAGGATCGCCTCCAACGCGGCCACAAAGTCGTAACGCGCCATTGCGCGCTCCAGCGTCTGCGGGAGTGCTTGTCGTAACCGCGCTAACACCTCATCCGCAGGACTGCGCTCACACTGATGGGCAGAGGGAATGCGACCACTCGTGTATTTCTCGACCATCGTGAGGGTGCGAAAATGGAGGTTACCCACGTCGTTCGCCAAGTCGGCGTTGAAGCGTTTGACCAGCGCTTCCTCGGTAAACACGCCATCGTGACCGAAGGGCACTTCCCGCAGCACAAAGTAGCGCAAGGCATCTACCCCGTACTCCGCAACCACGGCCTGGGGATCCACGGCGTTGCCGCGCGATTTGGACATCTTCACATCGCCCACTGTCCACCAGCCATGCGCGAGGATGGTGTGGGGCAGCTCCAGGCCCAAGGCGTGCAGGAGCATCGGCCAGTAGATCGCATGGTGGCGGAGGATGTCTTTGCCGATGACGTGCACATCGGCCGGCCACCAGTGGGCGAGGCGCTGTTGGTCGTCGGGAAAGCCGACAGCGCTGATGTAGTTGAGCAGCGCATCCACCCAGACGTACACCACGTGGTGCGCGTCGAACGGCGCAGGAATCCCCCAGCCGACGCGACGCACCGGTCGCGTCACACACAGCACCTCTGGCAGCGGACGCTCCAGGAGACTGCGCACTTCGTTGCGACGAGTCTCCGGCACGATGAACTCCGGATGCGTGTCGAGATGGTGCAGCAGCCACTGTTGGGCCTCGCCACCGAGGCGGAGATCGTAGCCCTCTTCCTCAAGGGCCTCCACCGGTCGCTGGCAGTTCGCACAGGTCTTGACCGACTGCGCCAGCTGCTCTGCAGAAAAATCCGTCGAGGTCCAGTAGGTCTCGCACGGCACGCAGTACCAGCCGGTGTAGATAGACTTGACCAGTTGGTGCGCGTCAAACAGTCGCTGCAACGCAGCTTGCACACTGCGAATGTGACGCGACTCGGTCGTCCGAATGAAATCATCGTAGCGAACGTGCAAGGTACGCCACAGCGTCTGAAACGGCTGGATCATCTGATCCACAAAGGCTTGTGGGGTGAGGCGAGCGCTCTCCGCGGCTCGCGCAATTTTTTGCCCATGCTCGTCGCTGCCAGTGAGGAACCACACCTCCTCCCCATTCAGCCGATGGTAGCGCGCCAGACAATCCGAGACGATCTCGGTGTAGGCGTGACCGAGGTGCGGTGGGGCGTTGACGTAATAGAGCGGCGTGGTGATGTAGAAGCGATTAGCCATGAGTCGTGGCTCGTGGCTCGTGGCTCGTGGCTCGGCCGGTGTGCCCTGTCCAGCGCTGTTGGAGTTTCCACTGCACGAGTTTGGGGTTCACGCGCTGCTCCAGGGCCTCGAGGAGATGGAGGGCCTCCTCCAACACTTCAGCGGCGTGGGTAAGGTCGCGCGGTTGCCGTGCGGCCAGGCTGCGCTCTGCCGGCAGTCCCGCTAATTCATCACAGTCGGTGAGCCGACACAGACTATCCCGACACCACCACACATACTGCTCGAGCAACCGAAACAAGGATTCGCGCCGTGCAGCGCTCCAGCTTTTGTCGTCGTCAAGAACCTCGAACAGCTCCTGCGCCGTTGGCACATCCTTGGCGCCTACCAACTGCAACGCTTTGCCCGCGCGTCCTTCAGCCAAGAACGCGATGTGCCGAGCCATCGCTGGTTGTAGCTGACGAGCCTTCGCTAACTGCTCGGCCAACGCCTCACGACTCCACGGATGCAGTCGCAACACATGACAGCGCGAGACGATCGTCGGCAAACACCGTCCCACGTCGTGGGTAGTGAGGATCAGTTGCGCGTGCAGCGGTGGTTCTTCAATCGTTTTGAGAAGCGTGTGGGCCGCCTCATCCTGGAGTTGCTCGACGGTGATGAAGACAGCGATCTGGCGCTGGCCTTGCGCCGGCGTCTGATGCAGTCGTCGCAACGCCTCGCGTACCACCTCGACTGGCACTTGCGTGGTGGGACCTGACGGCTCAATCCATTGACAGTCCATCTGCTGATGGGCACTGACGGCGCGACAACTCGAACAGGTCCCACACGGCGCCACCGGCGAAGAGCACGTGAGGGCCTGCGCCAGCCGTTCCGCCACGAGGCGCTTCCCAATCGAAGGGGGGCCGCTGAGCAACAGGCTCTGACTCAAGCGTCCCTGCGCGATGAGTCGCTGCAGGATGCCAATCGTCTGTTCATGTCCCCAGACGTCATCCCAACTCATCGGCGTCTCCGCCCGTACCGTCGTACGCGAGCACTGAGTGCCAGCACGTGCTCACGAATTGTCCGCTGCAACACGGTCCTGGGTTGTGTGGCATCCAAGACGACGAAACGCTGTGGCTCGGCTGCGGCTAACCGCCGGTACATCTGACGCACGCGACGGTGGTATGCTAGCGACTTCGATTCCATCCGATCTCGTTGATGTCGCAAGCGGCGCAGGCCCTTGCGCGTCTCAATATCGAGGAGAAACGTCAAATGCGGTTTCAGACCTTGCGTCGCCACACGCCCCCATTGACGGATCAGCTTGAGCTGTACCCCGCTGCCGCCACCCTGATAGGCGAGCGTGGCATCGAGGAACCGATCGCAGAGGACGAACTGTCCGCGACGAAGCGCGGGGTGAATGATGGCGGCCACCAGGTGCGCGCGACTTGCCATGAACAAACAGGTTTCCTCGAGAGGTGTCAGCGATAGGTTCGGCGTGTTCAAGACGAGTTGCCGCACGCGGCGGCCAAACGCGGTGCCACCTGGTTCATGGGTGACGACAACGGGCCAGTGTTGGCGCCGTAGAAACGTGGCCAGCCGTTTCACTTGGGTACTCTTCCCGCTGCCCTCCGTTCCCTCAAAGGTGATGAAGAAACCGCGACGATTCATCGTTGTCTGGGCCTCGGGGTCCTGCCGCCCCGACGTTCTATCGGGGCGTCACCCCTCGGCACACATCTCATCGCTTGCGGCGCCACAATGTGCCGTGGGGGGTATCTGTTAATAAAACCCCTTGCAGATGTAGTTCTTGACGAATTTCATCAGCCTTGACGAATTTTTTTTGTTTTCTGGCTTCATCGCGTTCTGCAATTTTCTTTTGAATTTCGGTCAGCGTTTGCTGATTTTCCTCTGAAAATCCTGCCGTGAATAATCCCAGCACTGTGCCGCACTCGATGAGTACGTCATGCGCCCACCGAGCCATGAACAACTTCATCGTTGCCTGCGACTCCATGATACGCTTCCCCAGATTCACGAGATCAAAGAGGACAGCAAGTGCCTTCGGAGTATTGAGATCTTCATCCATCGCTTCTTCAAACATGGTTTTCTTCTGCAAGATCTCGAAACGCTGCGTATCGGTTCCCCCAGAGGGCTGAACATCGCCGGTGAGTTGGTCATAGTGCTGAAAGCAACTGGCAAATTCCTCCATGTTTTTCTTAGCCTCGTCCATGCGTTCGTCGGAATAATCAATGGGCGAGCGGTAATGCGTCTTCAGGAAAAACAGTTTCAAGTAATCCGGATGCGGGTAGCGCTCAAGCACGTGATCCACCGTGACAAAATTCCCGAGCGATTTGGACATCTTCTGGCCGTTGATGGTGAGGAGCCCGTGATGCAGCCAGTATTTCGCAAACGGCGATTTCCCCGTCGCTGCCTCTGACTGGGCAATTTCATTTTGGTGATGCGGGAAGATCAAATCCATCCCGCCGCCGTGAATGTCGAGTGTCTCTGTCTTCAGACACGCCATGCTCATCGCCGAGCACTCGATGTGCCACCCAGGACGTCCCGGTCCCCACGGGCTCGGCCACGATGGTTCGTCCGGCTTCGCCGCTTTCCAGAGTGTGAAATCGAGGGGCAATCGTTTCCCAGGTTCCGGCTCGACGCGCGCGCCGGCTTGCATCGCATCGAGTTGCTGATGCGAGAGCTGCCCATAGGAGGGGAACTTGCGCACGTCAAAATAGACGTTGCCCTGGGCTTCGTACGCCATACCCTTAGCGACCAGCCGGCTGATGAGCTCAATCATCGCCTCGATATGCTCGGTCGCGCGCGGCTCCTGCGTCGGGCGCTCAATCCCTAAGGCATCCATCGTACGATGATAGGCGGCAAGATATTTCTCAGCGATCCTCGTTGGGGATTCTCCCTCTGCGCGTGCCCGTTCGATGATCTTGTCATCCACGTCAGTGACGTTCCGCACGAACGTGACGTCGTACGTCCGCGCCAAATACCGCCGCATCACGTCAAAGAGGTAGGCGCTGCGCGCATGGCCGATATGCGGCTCATCGTAGACGGTCGGACCACAGACGTACATGGTGACACGTCCAGGGGTGTGTGGTGTAACGTCCTCCACACGGCGGCTCAGCGTATTGTAGAGACGGAGGGTCATCGTGCTCTAGGAGGGTGGTGTAAGCTCGCGCCGACGTTCTTTGAGTTGGCGTTCGATCAGGTCAATCTCGTGCTGAAGTTTCTCGAGGCGCTCGGCAATCGGGTCCGGCAGGCTCGTATGATCGAGGTTGATGCCAGGAAAATGTCGGCCCGCGGCCTTGACGACGCGCCCCGGAACACCGACGACTGTCGAGTCCGCCGGCACATCACGAATGACGACGGCATTCGAGCCGATCGTCACATTGTCGCCAAGCGTGATGTTGCCGAGCACCTTGGCTCCTGCGCCCACGACGACGTTGTGGCCGAGCGTGGGGTGACGTTTGCCACGCTCCTTGCCCGTCCCACCGAGGGTGACCCCTTGAAAGAGCGTCACGTTATCGCCGAGCACGGCCGTCTCGCCGATGACGACGCCCATCCCGTGGTCAATGAAGATCCCGCGGCCGAGCTGGGCGCCGGGATGGATCTCGATGCCCGTCACACTCCGCACGAGTTGCGACACGCAGCGTGGCAGCACGGGGATGTTCCACCGGTAGAGCAGGTGCGCGAGGCGATGACCGATGAGCGCGTGCAAGCCGGCATAGGTGAGCAGCACTTCCACGACGTTGCGCGCGGCGGGATCACGTTCAAAACACGCCTGGATTTCGGCCTTGAATCGCCACAGCACCCAGGCGATCCCCGTTGCGAGTCCGACGAGCAGCCATCCCCACCACGTCATCGTCTCAGCTCCTGAACGCTACACCGCATGAATCAACGCGACCGCGTGGGCGGCGATGCCTTGCGCGTGGCCCACGGCCCCCAACCCCTCAGCGGTGGTGGCCTTCACGTTGACTTGGCGCGCTTGCAGTTTGAGGAGCCGCTGGATGTTGGCGATCATCGCGGATTTGTAGGGGGCGAGTTTTGGCGTCTCAGCGATCAGCGTCGTATCCACGTTCACGATGTGGTACCCCTGCTGGGTCAGTCGGGTGTGGATGTCGTCGAGAAACACGTGACTCGAGCAGTCCTTATACCGTGTGTCGGTGTTCGGAAAGAGTTCACCAAGATCCGGCTCGCCCAGGGCGCCCAACAGGGCATCGGCGATGGCGTGCAACAACACATCCGCGTCCGAATGACCGGCCAACCCTGGCGCACCAGGAATCTCGACACCGCCTAAGATGAGTTTCCGCTGTGGATCAAACCGATGAATGTCGTACCCAATCCCGACACGCATTACCCCACCACCTGTCGGTTGGCTCGAAGAGCCGACAGTTTTTTTGAGTCTGCCGTCGGCGGGTCCGACAGGTGGTGGGGTCGCCCGTGGCCGTTCACGAAGGTCTGTGCCACGCGCAGATCGTGCGGCCAGGTAATCTTGAGATTACGCGCCTCCCCGCGGACGAGTGTCACGCGGTGCCCCAAGCGTTCGACAGCCGCCGCGTCATCCGTCAACGCGAGACCGGCTCGGCGCGCCTGCGCGTAGGCGCGACGAATCAATGAACTGCGGAATACCTGCGGTGTCTGAGCCATCCAAAACCGTGCTCGGGGAGGCGTCGTCACGTGTTGCGCCCTCGGGGCACACTGTTTCACGGTCTCCGTCGCTGGCATCGCGGCAATCGCCGCACCCGTCCGATGTGCAGCGCGTAACGTCGCCTCAAGAAGCCGTGGCGTCACCAGCGGACGTGCGCCGTCGTGAATGACGATGTAGGGCCACCGTGGATCCACGGCCTGCAGGCCACGCCAGACCGAGAGCATCCGCGTCGGACCACCAGCGACCACCGTGCGCACTTTGCGCAGGTGGTAGCGTTGCAGGAGCCGACGGAGTGCGGCGATATCCCCTCGTCTGGTCACGACGACGACGTCCCGAATCGCCGCCACCCGACTCACCTGCTGAAGGGTGCGCACCAGGACCGGGACATGGCGCAGTCGCTGCCATAGTTTCGCTGACGTCCCATAGCGACGCCCACTGCCGGCTGACGGAATGACCGCTACCGCTTGCATCATACGTTCCTCACCGTCGGCCAGTGGTCACAGCGCCTTCGGGTTTGGCAAAAATCATCCGACCAGCCGATGTTTGCAGGACGCTGGTGACGATAGTGCGCACCGATTGGCCGATGAGGACTTTGCCATTCTCAACGACGACCATCGTCCCATCGTCCAGGTAGGCGACCCCCTGATGGTATTCCTTCCCTTCCTTGAGGAGTTTCACTTCCAACATCTCGCCCGGCAGGACGACCGGCCGCAAGGCATTGGCTAAGTCGTTCACGTTGAGGACGGTGACACCTTGCAGCTCGGCGATCTTGTTGAGGTTGTAGTCATTGGTGAGAATCTTCGCCCCGAGCACCTTGGCGAGTTTGATGAGCTTGCCATCCACTTCAGCGATATCGGGCACGTCATCCTCATGCACATGGACATCGAGATGGGGGGTTTTGCGAATGCGATTCAAAATTTCCAGACCACGGCGCCCGCGGTTCCGTCGCATTGGATCCGAAGCATCCGCGACACGCTGTAATTCGCGCAGGACAAAGCGCGGGACGATCAAGCGGCCCTCGACAAATTTCGTCTGGCAGATGTCTGCGATGCGCCCATCAATGATGACGCTCGTATCGAGGAGCACCAAGCCACCGCCCTGATCCTGACGCGACAGGCGCACATAGGGAATGACGACGTGGAACTCATCGCGTCCCCGCATGGCCATCACCATTCCGAGATAACAGAAGACGAGGGTTAGGACCACGCGGCTGGAGGCACGAACCGTCTCATCCATCGGAATGAGTCCCAGGGCATCGGAGAGGAGCTTGGCCATGAGGAGACCAAAGAGCAGTCCAAAGACAGCAGCAGACAGGCCGCGGACAGTCACACGACGCAGCGCGCTCTCAACCCACACGAGGACCGTGCCGAAGAGGACGCCAATCCCTACCCCCAGCCACGCCGCGCCTTCATGAGGTAGGAGCGAGCCGAGCTGGTACCCGATCACCGCACTGATGACCACGAAAAAGAGGCGAATGACAAAGAAATTCATGGTGCAACTCCTCTGTGATGGCTCGTTGATCTCTGTCCACGATGGATCGGCGTACGCAAGCAGCAGGCGCGAGTCGAAGGCACCATCGTCAACCTCCTACGTGTTGGAGCGCCTCACGAATCGTCTCCACAGCCAGCAGCTCCAGACCGTTGGGGCGCACGGCGCGGGCACTCTGCCGACCCAGCACGCAACGTTGGAAGCCCAGGCGTTGGGCCTCTTGTAGACGGCGCTCGACCCCGAGGATGCTGCGAATTTCTCCCGTCAGCCCTACTTCGCCGAGGGCGACGTCACGTGCCGAGAGTGGACGCCCTTTGAGGCTGGAGGCAATGGCCAACGCGATCGCCAGATCCGCTGCCGGTTCAAACACCCGCAGGCCACCCGAGGCGCTCACGAAAATATCGTGGCTGCCGAGGCCTGTTAAGCCCGTGCGTTGCTCGAGCACGGCCAGGATGAGATCCACGCGTTGCGGATCGACTCCGCTCGTCCGTCGGCGTGGGATGCCAAAGCTCGTCGGGGTCACCAACGCCTGGATTTCCACGAGGAGCGGGCGACTGCCTTCGAGCGTCGCAGTCACGATCGCGCCAGGATGCTGCGGCGCACGCTCCGCCAGAAAATATGCCGAGGGATTCGCGACCTCCTCGAGCCCGGTGCTGCCCATCTGAAACACGCCGATTTCTGCGGTGGACCCAAATCGATTCTTCGATGCGCGTAAGAGGCGAAAGCCCGCATGCGGCTCCCCCTCAAATGTCAAGACCGCATCCACGAGATGCTCGACGACCTTGGGTCCGGCCAGCGTCCCATCCTTCGTGATGTGGCCCACGAGGAGCAGCGCCAACTCCCGTGCTTTGGCGACGCGGATGAGTTGGGCGGCGCACTCACGCACTTGCGTCACGCTCCCCGGGCTGGACGTGAGCGCTGCCCACGAGAGCGCTTGAATCGAATCCACGACGGCCACACGCGGCCTGAGCTCTTCGCAGAGCTGCTGAATGGCCTCGACATTCGTTTCGCTCACCACATAGCATTGGGCCGCCGCAACACCCAAGCGTTCTGCTCGTAACTTCACCTGCTGCAGTGATTCTTCTCCGGTCACGTACAAGACCGGTACGCCGCGTGTCGTCAGACGACTGAGCGCCCACAACAGGAGCGTTGACTTGCCAATCCCTGGCTCGCCGCCTAAGAGGATCACCGAGCCAGGCACGAGTCCGCCGCCCAGGACACGATCGAGCTCGCCAATGCCTGTGGCGAGTCTCGGCTGCTCGAAGGAGACGATCTCATCGAGACGTTGCGGCAGTGCGCTCTTGACGACGGGCCGCGGACTCGCGGAGGCCTGCTCCAATACTTCTTCCACGAGCGTATTCCACGCCTCGCACTCCGGACAACGGCCGAGCCACTTGGGGCTCTGATAGCCGCAGGTCTGGCACGCAAAGACCGTTTTGACTTTCGTGACTGCCATCGTCCACCTGTGTGGCGGGGCTTTAGTCGCTCCTAGCGCATGGCTCACAGCGTACAGCCCCCTTAGCGCTTCGGCTTGCGAAAGAGTCTCCAGGGATTGCGCTTGATCTCTTCCACCAGTTCGATCAAGGCACGATGCAATTCATCGGTGGAGATGAGTTTGCCGAGCGTGCCCTCACCCTTCGCTAACCGCTCCAGAATTTTGTTGAACTGTGTCAGCGCAAAACTCGATTGTTGCAGAATATCTTCTGGGGAAGCGGTGGCCACGCCCTGGACATGGGTACCGGTTTTAATGAATTCGCCCTGCCCAGCGATGGGTGTCAGCTCAAGGTATTTCTCGCCCAACAAGCCGAACGTGCTGATTTTCGCGACGGTATCCTCATGGAGACGGACGTCGTGAGGCAACCAGACGGTGAGCCGGACCTCAGGGACAGCGCTCCCTTCGGGTGTGACGAGCTGGACCGCTTTGACTTCGCCCACGGCGACACCCGCATACTGCACCGCCGCACCCTTCCCTAAGCCCTGGGCCGTCGGAAAGGCGACGGTGAACTGATAGCCGCGTCGGCCCAGGCGACGATCCGTAATGGAAAAGACCGTCACCACGAGGATGATCAGGAAGATGAGGATCAGGATGCCGACCTTGAGTGCGTTGCGCGTCTGCGTTTCCACCGGTGCTTACCTCCGTTGGAGCCGATGCGGACCGAGTTCAATCGGAATCGGTCCGGTGGCGGCTCCGGTGATGAACTGACGAACAACTGGATTCGTGGAATGGCGAATGGCCTCGGGAGCTCCCACCTCAATGATCTGCCCCTCGTAGAGCATCGCGATGCGGTCGCCCACTTTGTAGGCGCTCGTCATATCGTGCGTCACCACAATGGAGGTGACGCGGAGCTTATCACGCAGCGCGACAATCAGATTGTTAATCGCATCCGCCATGATCGGATCAATCCCTGTCGTCGGCTCATCGTAGAGCATGATCTGCGGATTGACGCAGAGGGCACGCGCCAGGCCCACCCGTTTGCGCATCCCACCTGACAACGCAGCCGGATAGAGATGCTCGATGCCCTCGAGACCAACGAGTTGGAGGCACTCACGCACGCGCCGCTGGATCTCCCGCGGCTCGTGGTGGTTATGTTCCAGCAAGGTGAACCCGACGTTCTCGGCTACGGTCAAGGAGTCGAAGAGCGCGGCCCCTTGAAACAGCATCCCGAATTTGAGTCGCACCTCATTGAGCGTTTTGCCCGTGAGCTTCGTGATGTCCGCACCATCAATCAGGACCTGCCCGCTGTCGGGACGCATCAAGCCGATGATATGTTTCAGTAAGACACTCTTGCCACACCCGCTGCGTCCAATGATCACGACCGTCTCACCCGTCGGGATGGTGAAGTTGACCCCGCGGAGTACGGTTTGTCCGTGGAAGGCCTTGTGGAGGTTGATGATGTCAATCATGCGTCATGTGAAGTAGAAGATGGCCGTAAATAAGCAGTCGGAGGTAATGATCAGAATAAATGACAGCACGACGGCTCGTGTGGTCGCGCGTCCCACCCCTTCGGCTCCCCCGTCGGCATGAAACCCTTCAAAGCAACTCACAATGCAGATGATGCCGGCAAAAATCACCGACTTCAACAGACCCGAGAACACGTCTTTGAAAAACAAGATGGACTTGGTCAGTTCCCAGTACCGCTGGGGACCCATATCCAGTTTGAACACGCCGATGAGCCAGCCACCAAAAATACCAAAGGCGTCGGCATACAACGTCAGGATGGGCAGCGCGATGAGGAGCGCGAGGAATCGTGGGACGACGAGGTAGCGGACCGGATCCGTCGCCAGCGTCTCGAGGGCATCAATCTGCTCGGTCACTTTCATGGTCCCGAGTTCGGCGGCAATCGAAGCCCCGATGCGTCCCGCGACGATGAGCGCCGTCAGGACCGGGCCAATCTCGCGCACCAACGAGAGCGCCACCAAGCCGGGAATGAACATCTCCGCCGCAAACTTCTGCATCTGATACGCGCTCTGGAACGCGAGCACCATGCCCGTGAAGAGGGAGATGAGGAACACGATGGAGACGGACTGCCAGCCCACGCGCACCACGTGGTCTAAGAGCTGTCGTAGCCGAAACGGCGGGACCGGAATCCACGCGACCGTCCGCGAGAGGAGGATGGCGATGCCCCCGAGATACTCGAGACTGTGGATGGTCCGTGTGCCGAGGCGTTCACTCACGCCTGCGATCCACCGTGACAGCGGTGTTTCAGGCGGCTGTGAAGGTGAGCTCTTCGCCTTTGCGACTGACACGAACGCGTGCCTCCTTCTCAAACCGATGGGCGATGAGATCCTGAGCGAGGGGATCCTCGATGTAGCGCTGGATCACGCGCTTGAGCGGTCGTGCGCCGTAGATGGGGTCGAAGCCTTTCTCAATGAGGAACTCTTTGGCCGAGTCATCCAGCTCGATCGTGATGCCCTGCTCGACCAACCGCTCCTTGACGTGCCCCATCTCGAGCTCGACGATGCGCTGGAGATGCTCGCGCGTCAGCGGTTGAAAGACGATCACCTCATCCACTCGATTGAGGAACTCGGGCTTAAACGCTTTCTTGACCTCCTCCAGCAACCGTTCCTTCATCGTCTCGAACGTGGTCTCTTCCCGTTGCGCCTTAAACCCCAGCGAGCCCTGCTTCTTGAGCAGCTCGGCCCCCAGGTTCGACGTCATAATGAGGACGGTGTTGCGGAAGTCCACCTTGCGGCCGAAGCTGTCGGTCAACCGTCCGTCCTCCAACATCTGGAGCAAAATATTGAACACATCGGGGTGGGCTTTTTCGATCTCGTCGAGCAGGACGACCGAATAGGGACGGCGGCGAATGCGTTCCGTCAGCTGCCCGCCTTCTTCATAGCCCACGTACCCCGGGGGAGCGCCGACGAGACGCGAGACGTTGAACTTCTCCATGTACTCTGACATGTCGAGTTGCACCAGCGCCTCTTCGTCGCCAAAGAGGAACTCCGCGAGCGCGCGGGCAACGAGGGACTTGCCCACCCCGGTGGGGCCGAGGAAGATGAACGAGCCGATGGGCCGTTTGGGATCTTTGATGCCCGCGCGTGACCGCCGCACGGCATGAGCGATCGCGGTGATGGCTTCCTCCTGTCCCACGATACGTTTGTGTACTTGCGCTTCCATCTGCAGGAGGCGCTCGGTCTCGTGTTCTTCCAGGCGAGCGAGTGGAATGCCGGTCCACTTCGAGACGATGTACGCGATTTCTTCGACCCCGATCGTCGGCTGCGACTCGTTCTGCTTCTTCTTCCACTCGCCTTTGACGATTTCGAGTTGCTCTTTCGATTCTCGTTCTTGATCACGAAGAGCAGCCGCTCGCTCGAAGTCCTGTCCTTTGATCGCGGCTTCCTTCTCCTTGTGGAGCGTATTAATCTTCCCTTCGAGCTCTTTGATCTCCTGCGGCACCGTCAGCACCGAGAGGCGCGCCCGCGCGCCCGCTTCATCAATGAGGTCAATCGCTTTGTCAGGCAAGAAACGGCCAGCGATGTAACGGTCGGAGAGCTTTGATGAAGCCTCGAGCGCTGCATCGAGGTATTTGACTTTGTGGTGGGCTTCATACTTATCACGCAGCCCCGACAGAATCTGGACCGTCTCCTGAACCGACGGCGGTTCGACCATGATCGTCTGGAACCGCCGCTCGAGGGCGGCATCTTTTTCGATGTACTTGCGATATTCGTCGAGGGTGGTCGCACCGATGCACTGGATCTCCCCGCGCGAGAGGGCGGGTTTTAAAATGTTCGATGCATCAATCGCGCCCTCGGCTGATCCCGCACCGACCAACGTGTGGAGCTCATCAATGAAGAGGATGATGTTTTCGGAGCGGCGGATCTCATCCATGACAGCTTTGATGCGTTCCTCAAACTGTCCACGGTACTTCGTGCCAGCGACCATCAAGGCGAGGTCCAAAATGATCACGCGCTTGTCGCGGAGCAGTTCGGGGATGTCCCCTTGGACAATTGTCTGGGCGAGTCCCTCGACGATCGCGGTCTTCCCCACGCCGGCCTCACCGAGCAGGACCGGATTGTTCTTTGTCCGCCGTGAGAGAATCTGAATGACCCGCTCAATCTCGTCCTTCCGTCCAATGACGGGGTCGAGCTTATTCTCGCGCGCGAGTGCCGTCAGATCGCGTCCGAACGCATCCAACGCTGGCGTCTTGGTCTTTGCGCTACTGCCCATGGCGACTCCTGGTGTCGGTGTCGAACTGCCCAGCAGCGTGATCACTTCGTTGCGTACCCGATTGAGATCCAAGCCGAGATTCATGAGCACTTGCGAGGCCACGCCTTCCCCCTCACGGATCAAGCCCAGCAACAGGTGTTCCGTCCCGATGTAGTTGTGGCCCAAGCTGCGGGCCTCTTCCATGGCGAGCTCAATGACTTTTTTGGCTTTCGGTGTGAATGGAATATCACCGCTCACGATCGTGGCCGGTCCTGGTTGCACGAGTTTTTCCACCTCGAGGCGAATTTTCTCAGGACTGAGGCCCAACTTCTGGAGGACCGCGGCGGCGACGCCTTCCCCCTCACGGATCAAGCCCAGCAGGATGTGCTCGGTGCCGATGTAGTCGTGGTTGAACCGCTTGGCTTCCTCTTTGGCGAGCAAGACGACCTTACGCGCGCGTTCGGTAAAACGATTAAACATGCGATGCTCCTGGTGCGGAGTTACCACCCAACCGTTGTCGAATCAGCGCGGCACGCTTGGCATCCCGTTCCGTCGTGCCCAACTTCTTGCCCTCGAGTTTCTGGAGGTGCGCGGGTTGGGTAAAGAGGAAGAGTTCATTGACGAGCCGCCGATCCACCTGCGTGATGAAACCCATGTCCACCCCCAACCGCACCGCGGAGAGCAAATCAATCGCCTCGGCCGAACTGATGATGTAGGCCGTGCGCAACACCCCAAACGCTCGACTAATGCGATCTTCTAGGCGGACCCGATCCTGCGTGTAGAGAGCTTCACGCGCGTTGCGCTCGTGCTCCATCACCTGCACGATGACGCGCTCCAGATTCTCAATCAGATCTTCTTCTTCTTGACCGAGCGTGACCTGATTCGAGATTTGGAAAAAATTGCCGCTGGCTTCCGTCCCTTCGCCTGAGAATCCACGGGCCGTCAGACTCAATTTGGCGATGGCCTGCAACACTTTGTTGATCTGCTTCGTCAAGACGAGGGCCGGCAGATGCATCATGACAGACGCCCGCAATCCTGTGCCCGTGTTGGTGGGGCAGCACGTCAGGTATCCCAGCTCGCTCGAATAGGCAATCGGGAGACGCTCGCTGAGCTCATCGTCAATTTGATTGGACGTCTCCCACGCCGCGCGCAGATTAAACCCGGATTGCATCGCCTGCAGACGCAGGTGATCTTCTTCATTGATCATCAAACTGGCCGCTTCTCCGGGACTGATTGCCAACGCACGTCCCTGCGGCTGCGTCATGTGCTCCCGACTCATGAGCCGCCGCTCGACGAGCAACTGCCGATCCACCTCACTGAGGTCCGTGACACGCAGGAACAACCCCTCGCGAAACGCGGTGGTGCTTGGCACCACCTCCTGGGTGCGCGTGAGGACATCCTCCAAGGCGGCGGCGTTGGCCCGGAGGACAAAGGGCACATGCGCCAAATTCCGTGCCAACCGCACGCGACTGGAGAGGACAATTTCTGCCTGGGGGCCGGTGCCTGCCAGCCACGCACCCAGGGTCTGTATCAGCTCATCAAACGTCATGGGCTCTCGCTGCGACTTTCGGACGACTTCGCTTTGGAGCGTTCGCACTCCCGCACCCGATCGCGCAGCCGTGCGGCCTCTTCAAAGTCCTCGGCTTCAATGGCCCGCTGGAGTTTGCGCCGGAGCTCTTGGAGTTCACTGCGCCCTTTGGCCGTCGGGGTGGCAGCCATCGCCATCGGCATTTTCCCGACGTGGGTGATGGATCCGTGGATGCGCCGCAGGAGGGTCGTGAGATTCCTGCGAAACGTCGTGTAGCACAAGCTGCACCCGAGCCGGCCGACCTTTTTGAAATCGTCGTAGGTCAT
>Ga0209399_10000410_pt1 | contig 26290 bp, 20 predicted proteins | sample OV2TP3_FD_184130 | JGI IMG/M metagenome (GOLD analysis project Ga0209399, IMG submission 184130) | Hot spring microbial communities from Beatty, Nevada to study Microbial Dark Matter (Phase II) - OV2 TP3 (SPAdes) (version 3) | ecosystem: Environmental > Aquatic > Thermal springs > Hot (42-90C) ... | reverse complement strand
CCCCCTCCCAGCGCCGCAATGGCCCTCTGACCTAAAGCCATAATCAAGCACCTCCTCGCGCTTTGGCGGTATGTTCCGTGCCGTCGAAGGAGAGGACGACGCCACGGTCGTTGGAAATCGTCTCAAGATGCACGGGCCGGCCCCACAGCCGGTAGAGGTTGGCCAGGGTGTCCTTCGCATAGTCCATGCGCAGGTCCACCCCCTCGTGTTTATGGTGCAGGTAGAGCTCCCCCCGGTTCCGGTGGTTGCCCTCCACCACGTAAATGAACGGCCGCCCGTGGTTCGTCAGGCTGAACAGGAGCTTCTGCTTGATCTTCTCAAACTCCCGCCCCTCGATCTCGTACCGGTTGGTCTGCTCGTTGTAGCGGTAGGTGAACATGTGGTGGTCCCGGCAGAACTCCTCCGTCAGGAAGGTGTCGATGAACCCCACATCATTATAGATCGACCGAACTTCGAAAATCTTTTGCCTCCCCAGGCCGAGCTGCCTGTCCCACCGCCGCTTCTCGTCTAAGTCGTCGCAGGCGTCGTACTCCGGCCCGAACTTCCCCTTGTCCCACCGCTCCTCGATGTCCCGGAACAGCTCGATGCCCAGCTTGTAGGGATTGATCCGCCCCGGCCGCACCCCCAGCGTCCCCGAATGATGATCTGCATAATCAATGACTTCCGACGGGTCCAGCATCTTCGTCGTCATGATTTTAGAATGCCAGTAACTTGCCCATCCTTCGTTGAGTACCTTGGTCTGCCCCTGCGGCGCGAAATAGTAGGCCTCTTCCCGGACCATCGACAGCATGTCCCGCTGCCAGTTCTCTAAGGGGGCGTTCTCGATCAAAAAAAGCACGGCATCCCGCTCCGGCTCCTCCGGGAACTGCTTCGCCTTCGCCTTCTCCTCCTCGATCTTTTTCCGCTCCGCCTCGATGAACTCCCGCGGGTTGATGTACCCGTCCATGTACTCCTTGCTCCTCATCTTCCGGACGGTCTGCGCCTCCTCCTCCGCCTTGAGGGCGCTCTGCTCCACGGGCCGGCGGCGCTGGATGAAGGCCGAGTGGGGGTCGATCAGGTCCTCGATGGACAGGCACGTGTCCAGAAACCCCTCCACGACATCCTCCCCGTAGCGCTCGATGTAGTTCTGAACGCGCGTGCCGTGGTTCGCCAACTCATCCACCATCTTGCGGTTCGTCTTCGAGAACCAGATGTTGTTCTTGAAGAAATCGCAGTGCGCGTAGACGTGGGCCATCACGATCTTCTGGTCCACGATGTTGTTCGACCGCAGCAGATAGGCGTAACACGGGTCGTTGTTGATCACCATCTCGTAGATCTTCTGGAGGCCGTAGGAGTAGCCCTTGGACAGCTCCTCGTACTCCATCCCGAACCGCCAGTGGGGGTACCGGCTGGGGAACCCCCCGTAGGCCGCGATCTCGTTCATCTCGTCGTAGTCCAGGACCTCAAAGATCACGTCGAAGAAGTCGAGGCCATAATTCCGGGCGTGCTCCTCAATCTCGTACTTCAGCAGCTTGAGGTGCGTCGGAAAGCGGCGCGATGTCGTCGCAATCGCCATTTCGTCATCTCCCTTTGCCCAGGAACTCCTTGATCGAGTCGTAGATCCCGTCCCTGTTCTTGATCTCCGACAGGACCACGTTCTCCCGTTCGGAGAACAGGTCGTCGAGCGTCCGGATGAACTGCCCGCTCCCGTAGGGGCTCTCCACCTGGCCGTAGCAGAACAGGTTGCACTTGGGCAGGATCTCCCGCTCCAGGATCTCCACGCACCAGTCGTTGTCCTCCCCCCAGTTGTCCCCGTCCGAGAAGTGGAAGCAGTAGATGTTCCACTCCGCCGGGTTGTAGCCCTCGTCGATGAGCTTGTTGCAGAGCTTGTAGGCCGAGGAGATCATGGTCCCGCCGCTCTCGCGGGTGTGGTAGAAGGCATTCTGGTCCACCTCGCGCGCCACGGCGTCGTGAACGATGTAGCGGGTCTCCACCCCGCTGTACTGCGACCGGAGCCAGGTGTCGATCCAGAACGCCTCCGTGCGCACGATCTCCTTCTGCTCGTCCATCATGGACCCGGACACGTCCATCATGTAGAGGATGACCGCCGTGCTCTCCGGCAGACGCACCGTCTTCCACGACCGGTAGAGCCTGTCCTCCCGGATCGGGACGACCCTGGGGCTCTTGGGGTCGTACTGCCCCGACGCGATCTGCCGCTTGAGCGCCTTCCGGTAGGTCCGTTTGAAGTGGCGCAGCGACTCCGGCCCCACGGGCCGGATGCCCGTGTAGCGGTCCCGCTCGTGGAGGATGTTCTTCTTCCCCTTCGGCTCGATCCGGGGGAGCTCCAGCTCCTCGCCCAGGATCTTCGCCAGCTCCTCCAGGGAGATGTCCACCTCCAGGACGTGGTCCGCCGGCCGGTCTCCCGCCCCCTGCCCCGCCTGCCCCGGCCCCGCGCCGATGGGCGTGCCCGCGTCCCCCTCCCCCTGCCCCACGCCCCCCGTCTGCCGCTCCCCGTACCGGAAGTGCGGGATGTCCACGTAGGGCACCGGGATGCTGATCAGGTCCTTCCCCCGCTTGCCGATCATCTCGCCGTGGGAGATGTACTTCCGGAGTTCCTTCTTGATCTTCCCGCGGATGATCTGCCTGAAGCGCGTGTTGTCCTTTTCAATCTTTCGGACCAAGGTGGCCTCCAGCGCTTACTTCTTCTTCACGTCCCCTCGCGCGAAGATGCTCGCCACGTAGTTGAGCACGTCCGTGGCGCACACGTCGCAGTAGCCGTGGTTGCGGATCATCCGGCTCTTGACGATGTCGATCTTCTCCTGCGTCTCCTTGTCCACCACGGAGGAGACCAGGCTGGTGAGCTTGATCGTGTCCTTCTGGTCCTCGAACAGCTTCAGCTCCAGGGCCTTCTGAAGCCGCTCGTTCGTCTTGTAGTTGAACGTCTTCCCGTCGATGGCCAGCGCCCCGATGTAGTTCATGATCTCCCGGCGAAAGTCGTCCTTCCGGCTCTCCGGGATGTCGATCTTCTCCTCAATGGACCGCATCAGCTTCTCGTCCGGCTCCTCGTACTGGCCGGTGTACTTGTTGCGGACCTTCTCCTTCTGCGTGTAGGCCTTGATGTTGTCGATGTAGTTCCCGCACAGCCTCATGAGCGCCTCGTCATCGGCGGCGATGGCCCGCTGGACCTCGTTCTTGACCACGTCCTCGTACTCCTCCTTGACCACCGCCAGGAGGTCCTTGTAGCGCTTCCGCAGCTCCTCGCTGTTGATCAGCGAGTGGTGCTTGAGGCCCGCCTCCAGCTCGTTCATGACCATGAACGGGTTGACGCAGGCGTCCTCGGCGTGCGCCACCAGGGCGTTGGAGATCTTGTCCTGGATGTAGCGGGGGGAGATGCCCACCATCCCCTCCTTCTCCGCCGCCTCCCGCAGCTCCTTGATGTTGTCCTCAGTGAAGCCGGGCAGGGTCTTGCCGTTGTAGAGCTTGAGCTTCTGCAGAAGGGTCAGGTTGGCGTTCTTGGGCTCCTCCAGCCGGGTCAGCACGGCCCACATGGCCGCCATCTCCAGGGTGTGAGGGGCGATGTGCTTGCCCTGCACCCGGCCCGTGTTGTAGTCCTTCTCGTAAATCTTGACCTCGTCCCGCAGCCGGGTCACGTAGGGCACGTCAATCTTCACCGTCCGGTCCCGCAGCGCCTCCATGAACTCGTTGCTCTGGAGCTTGCGATACTCCGGTTCATTGGTGTGCCCGAGGATGACCTCGTCAATGTCTGTCTGAGCAAACTTCTTGGGCTTGACCTTGTGCTCCTGAGACGCGCCAGCAGGTCATACAGGAACGCCACGTCTAACTTGAGGACCTCGATGAACTCGATCAGGCCCCGGTTGGCCACGTTGAACTCCCCGTCGAAGTTGAAGGCGCGGGGGTCCGAGTCGCTCCCGTACTCGGCGATCTTCCGGTAGTTGATGTCCCCGGTCAGCTCCGTGGAGTCCTGGTTCTTCTCGTCCTTGGGCTGGAAGGTGCCGATGCCCACGCGGTCCTGCTCCGAAAGGATCAGCCGGTACACCACCGCGTCGCCCACGACCTTCGTCCAGTCCCCATTGTATTTCCGGATCCGCTCGGAGAACATGTAGCGGCAGAACGGGCAGAGTTCCCCCTCGATGCTGACCCGGTTGCCCCCCTCCGGGCGGTTCCGGTTCAACGCCTCCGTCACCTGCGCGCGGAACTCCATCGGGATGAGGTGGAGCGGCTCCTCGTGCATGGGGCACGGCACCAGGTTCAGGGACTCGCCGTTGGCCCCCGGCACCTTCCACGAGAAGGCGTAGAGCGCCCCCTCTTCCCTCCGGGCGTAGGTCTCGAGGCCCTTCTTCAGAAGGCGGGCCAGCGTGCTCTTGGAGCTGCCCACAGGCCCGTGCAGGAGGAGCACCCGGCGCTCCACGCCGTAGCGCTGCGCCGCGGCCTTGAAGATGTGGACGAGGTTCACCAACGCCTTGTCGATCCCGAAGATGGCGTCCTGTCCGCCGTGGTCAGGGTCATCGAAGAAGTTGTAATGGATGCCCTTTTCCTTCTGCTCGACGACCTCCTCGGTCCCATAAGACATGATCATGTCATATACCCGCTGAAACGCCGTGCGGGTGACCTCCGGGCGTTGGGCCACGATATCCAGGTAGTCCTCAAAGCTCCCCTCCCAGTTCAACCTCTGAAAATCACCCAGATTCTGGCCTTCCGCGATCAAGGAGATGATGCCTTTTCCCTGTGACATAGGATGGCCTCCTCATGAGGAAAAATACGGGCGGAAAAAAATGCCCCGAACGCCGAAAAATTGCCTGTCGCGACCTCCCTGAAGGAGAGCGACCGGCCCCTGCGGAAAAATCGAGCAAACGCTGTACCCACGCGATCTGCCCTGTGTCCCAGGCTGAAAAAAGACTCCATGTCTCATGTATACTCTATGTCTCATGTATCATGATGGTCTCATGTATCATGACGATGCACGCGCCCTGAAGATACAATCAGGACCTGCTCGTCAAACTCCGCCATTCCAACCACACTGAGTACGCATCGACGCAGGGAAAAGGGCAGGGGAGAGGCGCACGGCGCGCCTGATCACGGGGGGAGAGGGGGGGGAGCGCCACATCTGCGGAGGGGGACCGCAGTCGGTCGAGGCGCCCGTTTCATAGGGAGTCGTCAACGACCCTTGAACACGGCCTTCGGTCTTTATCCCATCTCCCCTCCCCACTGGAAATGTCCTGCCTTTTTCCGACATGTCCAGATATTCAGACGACAAGTCCAAATATTCGGACATTCCATACAGGGTCCAATAAGGTCGAGCATACCAATTAAACGACGGGAGGCCCGTGAAGTTCCTCCCCGGCCAGACTGGATCCATCAGGATGTATTGAATGTAGGACAATTTTTCCAGTTGTCAAGTGAGAGAGGTCACAAAAATAAGATGATGCTGGTCACAAAAAAAGGCCCGAAGGCGCTCTAACCTTCGGGCCTGCACGATACGGAACCGGAGAGAGGTCCCTATTTCCTGGTCGTCGAAACCCCCTTGCCCGGCTTGCCGCCCTCGCGAACAGCGCCCTTCCCCGCAGCCACCCGGGTCACCCCCATCTTCTCCGCATACAGCGTGGGGTCCTTCAGGATGCGGATCGCCTCCTGGAGCGGCGCGTCCCACTTGAGGCCCGCCTCGACCTCGGCGCGGGCCCCCCACAGGCGGGAGGCCACGCGTCGCTCGATGGCCGGACGGATCACCGGCTCGGCCCTGGCGAACTCCGCGTCAAACTCCCGCTGGCACTCCATCCGCAGCGTGGCCAGGGCCGCCCTGGCCGCCTCGGACGGCTTATGCTCCTCGAAGGTCTTTTCAACCTCCTCCAGCCGCGTTTCAGAGGCCGTCTTGTAGGTGAACCCCCGCGTCGTGTCGGCCAGAAAGGCCCGGAACTCCGCGACCACCCCGCTGTCCGCCGAAAAGGGCCTCGGCGCCTCCTGATGCACGGCCGCATAGTGGCTGGCGAAGCTCAGAAACATCCGCTGCCGCTCCAGTTCCTCGTAGAGGCGGGGCGGCCTCTCCGGCTGCACCTCCACGTCCGGCGTGATCCCCCCGCCCCCGTACACCGGCCGGCCCCCCGCCGTCTTGAAAGGCGCCTGCTTCCCCAGCGTGGTGTCCCCTTCGGCCTGCCTCGGGGCCAGGCCGGCCAGACGGCCCAGGTCAGAACTCAGGAGCATGTCCGCCTGCGTGGAGGAGAGGTCGAACGCCTTGACGAGGGCCGTGCGGGCGTCCTCCCGGTCGGTCGCCTGGCAGATGACGTCGATCAGGGCCTGGATGGGGATGTCCCGGTCGTCCAGGGTGAGGTTCGCGTGGGCGCGGGAGGAGCCGTAGCCCTCCTGCCGGTGGATGCTCCTCCCTGCGGGGGTGTAGTAGAGGGCCGTGGTCAGCTTGAGGGCCGTGCCGTCGCTGACCCGCACGACCGTCTGCACAGACCCCTTCCCGAAGGTGGGCATGCCTAAGATCAGCCCCCGGTCCGCGTCCTGGACGGCCCCGGCCACGATCTCCGAGGCGCTGGCGCTCCCCCGGTCCACCAGGACGATGAGCGGCGTCTCCTTGCCCAGGACGGCCGGCCCCTGAGCCTTGTAATCCTGGTTCTGATCGGGCGTCCGCCCCTTCGTGGACACGATCAGTTGCCCCGGCTCCAGAAACTTGTCGGCCACCTCCCGCGCCTGCGAGAGCAGCCCTCCCGGGTTGCCCCTCAGGTCCAGAATAACCCCCTTGGCGCCCCTCTCCTTGAGCCTCCGGAGCGCCTCCTCCACCTCCTGCCCGGTCTCCTCCGAGAAGCGCGTCCGCGCCATGCGCACATAGCCGATGCCAGGTTCCACCTCCTCCGCGTAGGGGACGCTCTTGACCTCGATCTGCGCCCGCACGATGGCGTGCGGAGCCGGTTCGGGGACGCCCTCCCGGCGGACGGCGATCTGAACGACCGTGCCAGGGTCTCCGCGAAGCTGATCCACCACCTCATCGAGCGGCTTTCCGATAGTGGGCTTCCCCTCGATCTCCACGATCCGGTCCCCCGCAACCAGCCCGGCGCTGTCCGCCGGGGTGCCCTCGATGACCGAGATCACCTCCGGGGTGCGCGTCCGGGGGTCGATGCCCAGGGTGATGCCCAGGCCGCCGAACTTGCCGCTCGTGTCGATCCTGAGCTGCTTGAGCGCCCGTTCGTTGAAAAACTGGGTGTAAGGGTCGAGGTCCTCCAGCATGCCCTCGATCCCCGACGACACGATCTTGTCCGGGCTGAGGTCCCGGTAGTAGTTCATGAGCAGGTGCTTGTAGACCTCGCCGAAGCGTTCGATGCCCTGCTCGGCCTCGGAGTAGCGGTCCTTTTTCTCCTCGGCCGCGGGAACGGGCGTGACGGCCGGGGACAGGAGGACGCTCAGAAGAATCAAAAAAGGTGCGACGCGACGACGTAAAAATATCATAGTGCCTCCAGAAATCAGAAGTCAGAGTGAAAAACATGTCCTCTATTTTTCAGGCTCCAGGTTATTTTGTTCATCGTTCATCGTTCATCGTTCATCCTTTCCTTAATATATCAGCGCGGACCCTCTCTGCGACCCGATCCACCGTGTCGCAGCCGTCCACCGTGATGACGCGCCGGGACTCCGATGCGGCGATGCGCAGGTACCCCTCGCGCACGCGTCCGTAGAAAGCCGCCTGCTCCATCTCCATCCGGTCAGCGGCCCTCCCCAGTCCCCGCCTGAGCGCCTCCTCCACCGGGATGTCGATAAAAAAGGTCCGATCAGGGATGAGCCCCTCCGTGGCCGCCTCGTTGAGCCTCGAAATGGTATCCAGGCTGAGGCCGCGCCCATACCCCTGATAGGCCACGGTCGAATCCGCGTACCGGTCGCACACCACCGACCTCCCGGCCTCGAGGGCAGGCAGGATGACCTCCCGGACGTGCTGCGCCCGATCTGCGGCGAACAGCATCAACTCGGTCAGAGAGGCCATCTGCCCGAAGTGACGGCGATCCCGGATGAGTCCCCAGATCTCGGCGCAGAGCGGACTGCCCCCAGGCTGCTGGGTCAGGACGACCTCGCGCCCGGATTGCGACAGAAACTCGGCCAGCAGACGGGCCTGCGTGGTCTTCCCGCTCCTGTCGATCCCCTCGAACGTGACGAACAGCCCCCGCACCGTCCCTCCTTGGCGTAGCCCTATTTCTTCCCCCGGGCGCGAGCCTTGGGCCGGGGCGCCGGCCCGGCCGCTGCGGACTTGGTCGCCCCAGGATGGGGCTTCTGACCGTACTGCTTGATGAACCCCTCCACCATCTCCCGCGCCAGGTCGTCGCTGAACTGCCGGGGAGGGGACTTCATAAAGTAGGCCGACGGCCCCGCCAGGGGGCCCTTGAGACCGTGGTCCAGGGCCAGCTTGCAGCAGCGCACGGCGTCGATCACCACCCCCGCGGAGTTGGGGGAGTCCCAGACCTCTAACTTCAACTCCAGGTTCAGCGGAACCCCGCCAAACGTCTCCCCCTCCATGCGAATATGGCACCACTTGCGGTCCGTCAGCCAGGGCACGTAGTCGCTCGGCCCCACATGGACATTCTCAGACCCCAGGTCGTAGTCGAGTTGAGAGGTGACAGCGTTCGTCTTGCTGATCTTCTTCGATTCCAGGCGCGACCGCTCCAGCATGTTATAGAAGTCGGTGTTGCCCCCGAAGTTGAGCTGGTAGGTCCGCAGCAACTTCACCCCCCGGTCCCGGAACAGCCGGGTCAGGACCCGGTGGGTGATCGTGGCCCCCACCTGGGACTTGATGTCGTCCCCGATGATCGGAAGCCCCCGCTTCTCAAACCGCTCCGGCCAGTAGGTGGCCCCGGCGATGAACACCGGGATGCAGTTGATGAACCCGCAGCCGGCCTCCAGGACCTGTTCGACGTACCACTTCGTGGCCTCCTCGCTCCCCACGGGGAGGTAGTTGATCACCACGTCGGTCCGGGTGGCCCTCAGGACCTCCACGATGTCTGCGGTGGGGGCCGCCGCCTTGGTGATCACTTTGGACAGGTACTGGCCCAGGCCGTCGTGCGTCATGCCCCGGTGGACCGGGACGCCCAGCCTGGGCACGTCCGAGAACTTGACGGTGTTGTTCGGCGACGTGAAGATGGCCTCGCTCAGGTCCTTGCCGACCTTGTTCCGGTCCACGTCAAAGGCCGCGGAAAATTCGATGTCCCGAACGTGATACCCGCCCAGGTTGGCGTGCATCAGGCCAGGCACGAATTCATGATCCTTCGCGTTTTTGTAGAACTGAACGCCCTGTACCAGGGACGAGGCGCAATTGCCAACGCCGATAATGGCGACCCTCACTTTGCCCATGAAATCCTCCATAAAAAAAGAAAAATGAAACGGAAAATGGAAAAGCACAGGGCACAGAGCGCAGAGCGTCAAACGCTGTGCCCTGTGCCCTGTGCCCTGTGCGTCTCACGTCTCACGTCTCACGTCTCACGTCTCACGTCTCACTCAGATCTTCCGCAGATGCCACATCCGCTCAAGCACGGTGAAATTGGCCAGGACTGCGATAATGCACATCACCACGGCCAGGGCCTCCCGGCCCAGCAGGGCGCTCACCCCGATGGCGATCACCCGCTCCGGCCTCTGCATGAACCCCACCTTGCACTCCTCGCCTAACCCCTCCGCCCTCGCCCGGACGTAGCTGACCATGAGGGAGCCCGCCATCGCGAAGAACAGGGCCGCGCTGGTGGCCCACCACTCCGCGCGGACAAAGTCCACGGCGATCCCGAAGTACACGAAGATCTCCGCGTACCGGTCAGCCGTGGAATCCAGCAGGGCGCCGAACTTCGTGCCGTTCTGCCCGGCCCGGGCCACCTGGCCGTCGAAGATGTCACACACCCCCGCCAGAAGGACAAAAAAACCGGCCAGCCGGAACTTGAACGGCACCTCATACGTCGAACCGAACAGCAGCGCTGCGACCAGACTCAGCAGAAACCCGGAGACCGTGATATAGTTGGGCCGGAGCCTCTTTTTGACCAGAAAGGCCGTGGAGGGCTGCAGGAACTCCGTGAGGTCCTGTTTGACTTTTTCACCGAGCACAGTGTCCTCTGTAGGGCGCGATCGGGGATCGCGCCCGATCGGGGATCGCGCCTCAGATTTCAGACTTCGATGTCGGAATGCCTGAAATAGTTTAATAATATATTATAGATATGAGAACTTCGCAAGGGAAATCTCCCTGCGCCCCTCCCCTGCAAGGAGAAGGAGACAGAGGAAGAGGCAAAGGCCCAGGGCAGAGTTGTCCACAAAAATTGTCCACACCCCCCTGTTGAAATGTGAACAGCGCCGCGCACAACCGATCATACACCCGGATTTTCAACCTGTTACACAATGTCCCATCTTTTAGACAATATTTTCAACACAGAGGGCAACCTTGTGAACAACAATCTTGAGATTTTATTTAAGAAATTAAAAATAAGAATGTTATATTTAGTTCGTTGATGTTCATAACCTGTGGACAACCCCCTGCCCCACCGCAAACCCTGAAAACACCGTGTCATGAACCCTTCCCACAGGAGGACCCTGTGAATACAGTCAGGTCGAATCACCTGCTCCTGAAGGCCATCGCCATTCTCCTCGTGGGATCGGGGATGGGACTGGCGCATAACGCCCTTTCGAGCGCCGGCATCCCGCTCCGCACGCCCCCCCAGCCCTCCTTCGCAGAACTGATGAGCTGGAGTCTCCACGTGGAGGGCCTGCGCGTGACCCTCGCCGAGGCCAGGCGGGCGTTCGACCGCAAAGAGGCCACGTTCATCGACGCCCGCCCCCTGCGCGACTACGTCGCCGGCCACATCCCCGGCGCCCTGAGCCTCCCGGCCTCCGACTTCGAGGCCCGCGGTCAGGCCCTCCTGAGGGACCTGCCCAGAGACGCCCGGATCATCACCTACTGCTCCGGCGAGAGGTGCCAGAGCAGCCTCCATCTCGCCAGAATGCTCATCGAAAAGCTCGGATACCGCCGGACAGGCGTCTTCTTCGACGGCTGGCACGCCTGGAATGCCGCGGCCTGTCCGTTTGTGATCGGAGAGATGCCGTGAGCCTCCTGCCCAAACGCCTCCCCTTGACCCTCCTCCTGCTTTCCCGCCTGCTCCTGGGCGCGACGCTCCTCTGGGCAGGAGGGGCCAAACTCCCGGAGCCGGCCTTCTTCGCCCAGACCGTGCGGGCCTACGAGGTCCTCCCCCTCCCCCTGATCCACCCCTTCGCCATCGTCGTGCCCTGGATCGAGGTCACGGCCGGCCTCTGCCTCCTCCTGGGGTTCTGGACCCGGAGCAGCGCCCTCGCCGCCCTGCTCCTGCTCCTCTCCTTCGCCGTGGCCCTGGGGGTCAACCTCCACCGGGGCGCGGACCTCTCCTGCGGCTGCTTTGCCCTGGACGGGACCGGCGGCTCTCTGGGCGAGGCCCTGCTCCGGGACGCCCTCCTGATCGCCGTCGCCCTCCTCCTCCTGACCCGCAGCGCCCCCCTCTCCCTGGACCGCCTCCTGGATCGGCGCTCACAGATAGAAGACGCCTGACAGCCGCGCAAAAAAGGCTTGCTGCAGGCCGCTTCTGTGCATATCTTGTAAAGTCTGAATCACCCGGCTTCGCAAGGCCCATTCGAAAGGCTATGAGGCTGAAGGAAGTACAGATTCACCCGAATTCGCGGAGGTGCATCATGAGACGTTGGACGCTGATTTTCATCATGCTCGTGGCCCTGGTCCCTGCCACAGCGCACGCCGGGCCCTACAAGGATGCAAAAGAGGCCCTGGACAGAGGTGATCTCAGGACCGCCATCAAGAAAGTCTTCGACAGCGCCCAGGACGACGACGGAAGCAAGGGGACCGACGTCTACGAGCTGATGGAGCAGGTCGTGCGCCAGGCCATCGCCCGCTTCTCCACAAACCCCGAATACCGGGAGATGATCCTCTCCCGGCACAACGGCCTTCCTTCCGTGCCGAAGGGCAGGATCGAGGGCATGCCCTCCCTCAAGCAGGCCATCGAAGCCGTCCGGCAGCCGGGGGGCGCCCCGCCTGCCCCGCAGGCCCCGGCGTCTGTGCCCCTGCCCGCCGCCCCCCCCGCCCCTGCCCTCGCCCCTCCGATGCCCCCCATACAGCCGGAGGCGCGCAAGCGGATCGCCATCATGCCTCTCACCGGCATACAGAACGACTACGAGTCCCGCGCTATCGTCGAGAGCGGCCTGGCGGACGTCTTCGTGCAGTTGAAGCGGTTCGACGTGGTGGAGCGGAGCCAGATCCAGGCCATCCTCCAGGAGAAGCAGTTCTCGCAATCCGGCCTGGTCGACGAGTCCAACGCGGTCAGCGCCGGGCAGGTGCTCGGCGTCGACTACCTCATCCTCGGCGCAATCAGCGAGGTCTCCAGCGTCAAGTCCGGGACAGATAAATACCGGGCCAAGGTCTCCGCCGTCCTCAAGGTGGTCTCCACGGCCAACGCCGCCGTCATCGCCACGGTCTCCGGGAACGAGTATTCGCACGGGACATTCGGCGGAGAGGCCTATCTCGACCTGAGCAGCGCCGTCCCGAGAGCGGCCAAAAAACTGGTCGGGATCGAGCTTAAAAATAAGATATGGACGCTCTTCCCGCTGGAGGGCTATATCATAGCCCTGTCCGGGAGCGAGGGGGGCATGATCGACCTGGGGCAGGAGCAGGGGGTCAGCAAGGGGGATAAATTCTCCATCGTCCGGCAGGGGGCGTCCATCCGGCACCCGGTCACCGGGGCGATGCTCCCCGGCCCCATTGTGGAACTCGGCGTCGGGGAGGTCTCCTCCGTGGACCCGGCCACCTCGCAGGTCAAGCTGAGGCTGAAGCAGGCCGTGCAGGTGGGCGACCGCATCCGGATGAAGGAGCGGGAGAAGTCGTTCTGGGATAAGGTGAGCGATTGAGGCGCAGGGCGCGGCGTGCCGTCTTCCTGTGGATGAAGCGCTCTTTTTGTCTTGCTCAAGTTTTTAAGCGTCAGAATCAGGGGCATGCTTCTATGTGGGGCATGTCCCTCTCTCACATGTGAGGAATATGTCCGTGAGAACGAGGACGATCCTTCTCTGGAGCTGCCTCCTGTTGGGGGGCGCGCGGGCCTTCGGAGAAGGCCCTCCCGACGAGCAGAAGGGGAAGGTGACCTACGTGGAGGGGACGGCGAAGAAGCGGGCGACGGCGGCGGACTGGGCGGATGCGGCGGTGAACGCCCCGGTGGGGTCCGGGGACAGGGTGCGCACGCTGATCGAGTCGCGCGCCGAGCTGACCCTGCGCGAGCTGGACGTGCTCCGCCTGGCCCCCAAGACCACGATCGACATCGTGAAGCTCTACGAGGAGAGCAAGACAAAGGCGAAAGAGACCCAGATGAACGTCGAGTCCGGTGACATCTGGGCGAAGGTGGCCAGCGTGGGCAAGGACGCCAAATTCGACGTGGGGACGCCCGTGGCAGGCGCGGCGATCACCGGGACCATTTTCCGGATCAACGTGGCGGAGGACTCCTCCACGGCGCAGCTCAAGGTCTACAAGGGGGAGGTCAGGTTAAGCAATGTCCCGGACAGGATGGAATCGATCCCGCCCCTGGTCATCTCCAAAGGCCAGATCGTCCAGCCGGAGGAGGCGCCAGGCCCCAGAGAGGTGCCCGGCCCCAAGGAGGTGGCGGGCCCCAAAGAGGTCTCGCTGGAGGAGTGGGTGGTCATCGTCAAGAGTTTCCAGCAGATCACCATCGGCAAAGAGGGGCAGATCGTGGCGCAGGGTGACTTCTCTCCGAAGGACAGGGACGAGCAGTCGGACTGGGTGAAGTGGAACCTGGCGCGTGACAAACAACAGAGGTAGGCCATGAATCGCGCGTTCATTCTAACCCTGGCGCTCTGTGCCGTCCGGGCGACGTCCATAGACGCCAACACGTTCGTGGTGGGCGGCCAGCTCGCGTCGGAGGTGGAGGTGGAGATCGTGCGGGACATCTCGCTGCCGCCCGGCCTCACCTTCTTCCGGACGCACGTCACGAGAGTCCCGACGTTCACGTCGCCCACGACCTCGCAGCAGGTGGTGTCCCAGCAGACAGTCTTCTCCACGCCCCCCTCATCGGAGGAGGAGCGGGTGGACGCCTGCGGGAATCGCTATGCGATGTACCGGTGGGACTCCCCACCAGATCGCGTCGAGGCGCGGACGAAACTGCGGCTGAGGTGCCGGGTGGACTTTCCGGCCCTGCCGGGGGACGCGCCGTTCCCGCCCGCCCCGGCCCCGGAGGAGGTCCGGGACTATCTCAAGCCAGCGCCCCTGGCGCAGTCGGAGGACGCCGGGGTGAAGGCCCTGGCGCAGCGACTCATCGGGGGAGCGCGCCTGCAGCACGAGGCGGTCAGCGCAGTCCTCAACTATGTGGCGGATCACGTCACCTACACGCTGGAACCGGAGGCCTACGACGCCCTCTACGCCCTGCGCACGGGACAGGGGAACTGTCAGAATTTTTCCAACCTCTCCGCGGCCCTGCTGCGCGCGGCGGGCATTCCGGCGCGGGTGGCGCTCGGCTGGTCCATCAAGAAGGGGTGGTCAGTCCAGCAATCCAACGGGACGGTCCGAACGCTGAGCCTGGCGGACGGCCGGCACGCCTGGCTGGAGGTCTACGACCCGAAGTGGGGGTGGGTCCCCTACGACGCGCAGCAGACGCACCGGTTCGTGAGCACGCGCTACGTCCGGGTGAGCGTGGGCTTCGACAGCGGGGACGACCCTGACGGGCTCTACAGATGGGCGGGCGCCCCGTCGGGCAGGTCCCCGTCCTTCCGGGAGTCCATCCGGGTGAGTTACGTCTCGGATCAGGATGTGACGAAATCCTTAGAAGAGCGTCCCGCGCCCACGAACCACCTCTTCACCGTATCCATAGGCGAGGCCCGCCCCCCTGCCCCCCCGCCCCTTGCCGCCCTCCCTTCACCCGCCCCCTCCGGCGCGGAAAGGCCTACGCCCACCCCGCCGCCCGGCGCAGAGAGCCCCACCCCGCAGGCCCTGCCGCCCGGTGCGGGAAGGCCTGCTCCCCCCGTCCCACCCCCTGGCGTGGGCGCGACGCTGAAGCCGGAAACCGACCTGTCGAAGCTGTCGTTCACCCGGCCGTTGACCGTCGGCAACCTCCTCTTCCCCGCCCTGGACGTGTTCGGCCTGGCCACGGCGGAGGGGGCCAACCGCTACGTGGTGGAGTCAGCGGAGTACGTGACCGGGAAGGAGGCCTTCGCGCAGGCGTTCGACCTGGAGAGGCCGACGCTGGTGCAGGACGTCTCCCTGGCGCTCCGCCGGTTCGGGGGGCAGTCGGGGCAGCTCTGGCTGGAGCTGGTGGACGACGTGAACGGCGCGCCGGGGGGGGAGCCGGCCCTCAGCGGAAAGGTGTCCGTCGCCTCCCTGCCGATGGAGGGGGGCTACCGCTGGGTCGTCTTCCCGTTCAGCTCGATGACTTCTAAGGTGGTGCTCACGCCGGGCCGCTACTGGGTCGTGCTGCGCTATTCGGGGGACGCCATCTGCAACTGGTTCTACATCTACGGCAATCCTTACGGATCGCCCGACGGCACGCGGTCGCGCAGGACCGGAGAGCCGGCGTGGAACACGATCCGGAACTACGATTTCAACTTCCGGGTGCGCGGGGCCACGGCGAGCTAAGAGGAGCTCTGAGAATCTAAAATGGAGGGAGGTCGCCATGTCGAAGAAAATCAGGTTTAGTCTCTTGTTGCCCTGTCTCATCAGCTGCCTTGTGATTGTCTCGCCCACCCTTGCCCAGGCCCCTGCCTCGGCGCCCCCCTCCGGCATCGACTGGAGCTCGGACGTGATCACGGCGGTGGGGATCGGCGCGCCCCCTCCCACTGCGGTCAACGTGGCCCAGGCCCGTGCGATGGCAATCCGGGCGGCCCTGGTGGATGCCCGGCGAAATCTCCTTTCGGAGTTGAAAGGCGTGGCGATCAACGCAGAGACGACCGTTGAGAACCAGATCACCACCAGTGACGTGATTCACGAAAAGGTGGAGGGCATGATCAGGGGGTCGCGACAGGTGGGCCAGCCGAAGTACCTGTCGGACGGCTCGGTGGAGGTGACCGTGGCCATGAAGCGGAGCGACCTGGCCAACGCGGTGTTGCCGGACGCCGGCTTTGTGCCAGCCCCCCCGACGTCCGCGACGCCCCCGCCTCCTCCGCCGGCCCCTGCCCCCGGCGCGTACACCGGGCTGATCATCGACGCTCGCGGGCTGAACGCAACGCCTGCCATGGCCCCGAAGGTGCTCGACGACAAAGACCAGGAGGTCTACGGGGCGTCGTTCGTGACGCGGGACTACGCGGTGAAGCACGGCGTGGCAGGCTACGTGAAGGATCTCGAAGGCGCGAAGAAGAACGAGCGGGCCGGGACAAACCCGCTCGTCGTAAAAGGCGTCAGCGCAGCGGGCACGAACAAGACCGATGTGACCCTGTCCGCCGAAGACGCGGCGAAAGTGCGCGATGCAGCGCAGACGCAGAGTTTCCTGAGCCAGTGCAAGGTCCTGTTTGTGATCGACTGATGAGGAGAGGAGACGGCTTATGGTCAGGAGGTGGATTGCGGGAGTGGCGCTGACGGCCCTCTGTATGGCGTGCGGGGCAGAGGCGCAGCAGTCGGCGCTCGACACCCCGGAGGCCCACTACCGGCAGGGGCTGCGAGAGCTGGAGAAAGGGGACACGGCCGGGGCGTCGGAGGCGTTTGGCCGGGCGCAGAAGTTAAACCCGGGCTACGCAGGGGCCTACGTGGGCCTGGCCCTGGTGGCGCTGGAGCAGGGGAAGGCGGCCCAGGCGGAGGAGTACCTCAAGGCCGCGCGAAAAAAAGACAAGAAGTTCATGGACATCTACATCGTCGAGGGTCGGCTGCTCTCCAGGCTGCGGCCAGGGGACGACTGGCTGAAGAAGGCGATGGAACAGTTTGAGAAGGCCGCGAAGCTCGATCCGAGGAATGATAAAACCTTCTACTATCAGGGCGAGACCTACAAGGACGCGCTGATGCTGCAGGAGGCGGAGACGGCCTATGGAAAGGCCGTGGGCCTGAAGGGGGACCTCCAGGAAGCGGCGTCGGCCCGGCTGTCGCTCGTCCAGGACATTCGTCGGGCCGCGCCGGGCACGAACGCCGGGGTCAGGATCGGACTGGTGCCGGTGCTCCACCGGGGGGAGCTAACAGTGCTGCTCATGGATGAGTTGAAGTTGAAAGACCTGATCGCCAGGCGGAGGCCAAAGGCCCCGGACACCTCCTTCCAGGGCTACGGTGCGACCGGGGCCACGTCACCCCCAGCGTCGAGACCCGCGCCTCCCCCGGACATCGCGGGCCACTGGGCGAAGGGCTGGGTCGAGGACGTCCTGAGCCTGGAGGTGGCCGGGTTAGGCCTCTATCCTGACGGTCGGTTCGGGCCGGATGACCCCGTGACGCGGGCCACATTTGCGCAGGTGGCGCAGGGCATCCTCCTGCTCGTGACCGGCGATCAGGGCCTGGCGACGAAGTACGTCGGGGAGACCTCCCGGTTCGCCGACGTTCGCCCGGACGCCTATTACTACAACGCGGCGGCGCTCTGCGTGGACAGGGGGTTCCTGCGGTCCGATAAGATCAGCGGACAGTTCAGGCCGGAGACGCCGGTGTCGGGCGCAGAGGCCCTGCTGGCCATCAAAGACCTCAAAGAGGGGCTGGCCCCCAGGTAGGGGCGACCGGCCGGTCGCCCCTACAACAACAGGGATGGGTGAGGACCTGGAGGTATCTATGTCTATCCGTTCTTTTGCAGGGCTTCTGCTTGTGCTGCTGTTCCACTTCGCGCCTCTCCTCTACGCCCAGGGGGTATCTCGCCCTGCCCCCCAGGTGACGGAGACCGTTCAGACCGACGGAATGGCCCCGGTCGTCGCGGAAAACGTCGTCAACGCCAGGGACAACGCCATTCAGGACGCCCTCCGCAAGGCCGTGGAACAGGTCGCCGGGACGATGATCGCCTCCGAGACCCTCGTTCAGAACAGTCAGCTCCTCTCGGACAACATCTGGAGCAAGTCCTCGGGGTTTGTGGAGCGTTACGCCCTGGTGAAGGAGGGGAGGTCCGCCGATGGGATGTACACGGTCTCAGTCTCGGCCCTGGTCAAAAAAGGCCCTCTGGAGGAGAGCATTGCGGCCCTTCATCTCCTGATCGAGCAGATGCGCAGCCCTCGCATCGCGGTGCTGATGCGGGAGCGGAACATGACCGACTCCTGGGCGGACGTGAGCGTGGACCTCAACATCGCGGAGACCGTCCTGCGCAACAGGTTCCTGGAGAAGAGCGACCGATTCAAGTTCATCGACCGCTCCACGGCAAAGGCCAGGCTGGACCGCTCCAGAGCGCTCGCGGCCCTCGGGGGGGACGATGCGGCGGCGCAGGCCATCGGCCAGCTCTATGATGCCGACATCGTGGTCGTGGGGGAGGCCTACGCCAACACCAGCGTCGTGGAGACGTTCGGGACGAGGGTGGAGTCCGCGCAGGCCACGGCCACGGCCAGGATGATCTGGTGTGACACCGGGGACATCATCGGGTCGGACATCGGCAAGGGGGCCTTTGCGCCGGTGGTGGAGAAGGTCGCCGGCGGACGGAATGCGCTGGAGAAGGCCTCAGCGCAGTTGGGGTCGAAGCTGATCCCCAGGATCATCGAGGACTGGCGGAAGAAGGCGATCGGGGGGGACCGGCAGATCGCGGTGACGATCCGAAACGCGACCCTGAGCGACCTGAAGAATTTTGTGGCGGCCCTCCAGGGCGTGACAGGGTTCAAGAACGCCCACCGGCGGGAGTTCACGGCGGGCGTGGCAGTCTACGAGATCACCTGCAAGAACGACGGCAACGCCGTGGCCGAGGAGCTGGACGGGAAGGCCGTGGGGGCCAAGAAGGTCGGGGTGGTCAGCGTCACGCCGGGGAGCATCGAGATCAGGCTGGAGTAGGGGCGGTTTTCAAACCGCCCCTGCTCTGTTTTACATTCACCATTTCCCATGCCCGGCATTCGCGTCCAACGCATCCTGAAGGTCCTCGCGTGGGCAGCAGGGGCGGGGGTTGTGCTGGCGCTCCTGGCCGGGCTCTGGATCCGCCGGGCCTTTCCCCCGGAGCGCCTCCGGCAACTAACCGTCGCCCGTCTGGAGGCCGCCCTGCGGCGGCCCGTGCAGATCGAGAGGCTGTCTTTCCGTCTCCTGAGGGGCCTCGATGCGCGGGGCGTGCAGATCGGCCCCTCCGTCAGAGAGGGCCTTCCCCTGTTCCGCGCGGACAGAGTCCTTCTGACCTACGACCTCTCCGCCCTCTATCGACGCCGGCTCCGGATCACCCACATCCGCATCGACGCCCCCCGCCTCTCCCTTCGACAGGGACCGGACGGCCGCCTGGACGTCGAAGACCTCCTGACCCCGACGCCTGCGTCCAGCCGCGTTGCGCCTGACCCCGCTGATTCTCAACTCCCTCTCCTCTTACAACTCGATCTCCTGGAAGTCCAGAACATCTCTTTGTTCGTGGTCAGCGAGCGGGACCGGCGGTGGCTGCGACTGGACGGCCTGGACGCGGCGGCCTCTCAGGTCGCGCTGCCCTCCTGGGACCGGGTCACGCTCTCCGCCTGCGTCTCCGGCCATCCCCTGACATTGGAGACAGGCGACATCTCAGGTGCACTGCCTGCGGCCTCTCTCCATCTCCGGTTTGACCTCAACGCGCACTTGAAAGACTCAGCAGCATTGCAGATCGAGGGGAACGGATCGTTCTCTTCGGGGGTGCGAGGAGGAGCGGAGCAGCGTCTCATCTCTCTGCCCGACGGGAGGTTTCACGTGGCGGCTCGGGCAGACCTCGATTCGGGGCGGGCCGAGGTCGAGGATCTCCGGGCATCTCTGGGTAGGGCCGTCACCCTGTCCGTGCGCGGGCAGGCCAGGGACCTGAAGCGCCGTCCCGAATTCGACCTGACGGTCACGGAAGGGCAGATCGATCTCGGAGAGGTGTGGGCAACGGCACGAAACCTGATTCACGGAGGGTTGCTCTCAGACCTCCCGGCAGAGGCCGGGGAGATGTCCCTCAGCGGCGGAGTCGACCTGAAAGGGACGGGGCTTCGCGGGACGTGGGGGACCCTGTCGAACGACGCCGTTCTGGACGCCCGCATCGCCCTGTCCGATCTGCAGTTCGAGCTCTCCTCAAAAAAGTTTTCTCCCCTCTCCCTTCGGGGGGGTGGCGGGTCGCGACCTCACGGGAGCGACAGGTTGAGTGGAGGTCGGGGGAGGGGTCTCTTCCTACCTCAAGTCGCCCTTGCAGGGCGACTGTCCGTTGCCGCGGATTCGTCAGGGATGAAAACCGCGCATCTCTCGGTAGACAGCCTGAGGGTCCCGGCGCTCCGCCTCGCCCTGAACGACACGACCCGGGCAGAGCTAAAGGACCTGTCGTTCGAGGGCCGCGCGGACTCTGACGGACGCCAGATAAAGGCGGAGGCGCAGGCCGGACTTGGGCAGGCGCGGGTCGCAGCCGGGGCAGGGGAGGCAGTGGCGAGCGATCTGAGACTGGGCTTCCACGCGGAGAGGACAGACCGGGAGGAATACCGCGCACAGGTGGAAGGGAGCATCGCGTCGCTGTGGCGGGGGCGCGTGGCCGTGGGCCTGTCGGCGTCCGTCTCGGACACCACGCCACAGGGCGGGCCGGACTGGACGAAGGTCCGGGGCAGAGGCCGCCTGACCTGGTCAGCCCTGGACCTGAGCCAGGTCCCCGGCGCCGGCCTGCAAGGGGGGGCGGACCTCTCCGCAGACGTCCGGGCGGAAGGTATGGAGGACCTGTCGGTGGGCCTCGATCTGAGGACCTCCGCGCTGCGCTATGGGGTTGATGACAGCCTCCGATCCCCCCCCCCGATTCACCTTACCGCTGAGATAACAGGCAGCGCGATACTGCCCAGAAGGGCGTTCGACATCCGGCGCATGACCTCTGAAATCAACGAGAAGACGGCGGACGTGGAGATTTCAGGAAGCGTTGCGGACGGCAGTCTGAAGATCGACCTGCATCGCGCGGAGGTGGATGTGGGCCGGGCCGCGGCGCTCCTGGAGGGCGCGCTCGGGCCGCTCGGCGGGACGGCCTCCGGGACAGTCGGGCTGTCGGGCAACCTGACCGCGTCCCGGGGCTGGAACGGCCCCCTTCGCGGCGACCTCCGACTCCGACTGAAGGGCCTGCGTGCCGACCTGCCAGGGCCTCGGCTGACCGCAGAGGGGGTCGAAGGCGGGGGGTCAGCGGCCCTCCGTCCCGACAGCCTCTCTGTGGGCGTGACCCTGAGGGCCGGACGGATCGTCAAATCGGATATAGAACTCCTGAAGGAGGGGCTGCGAAACGCGGGCCTGTCGGCGGAGGTCCAATGCGCCACAGCCGACTCCGGGGGGGTGTTGAAGGCGCTCACGGACAGCGGCCGGGTGGAGGTGACGGCTCAGGTGGAGGTGACCCTCCCGGAGGTCGGAGGGCGTCTCAAGGCGTATGGGCATTTGAGCGATCTTTTTCATCAGCAACGAGCGGAGGTGCGCGCAGAGGCGTCTCTAACGCCTTCGGACAGCCTGTCCGTGGGCGACCTGAAGATCACCGGAAGCGTCGGGGCGGACGTCCGGGTGGGCTATGACGGCGGGGGCAGGAGGGCCTACGTGGACGGCAGCCTCTCCTTCGGACGACTCCGGCTCCGGTCCGCGTCGGGCCTTGCGCTGGACGACCTGCGCGGAGTTGTGCCGTTCTCGCAGGGGATCGACCTGGCCGGGCGGCGGCTCGTGCGGGATGCCGGAGAGGACCGGGGGGAGCGACCCGCGCCAGCGGCAGTGCCTTACTCCTATGTGAGGGCGTATTACGACCGGCCGAAAATGCAGCGTCCCGGCCTGTCCCTGAGCCGCATCGAGGTGCGAGACGCCAGGACGGGGGCGCTCTACCGCGCAGAGGACGTCGATCTACACCTCACCGTGCAAGAGGGCGCCCTGACGATGCCCCACTTTTCGATGAAGGTCTATGAAGGGGAGGTGACGGGCAGCCTCCGCCTGGACTTCGGGTCGGCAGATCCGACCGGGTCCGATTTGAGCGGGTTGCGCTATGAGGCCGACGTGCAGGTGGCGCGTCTCAATGCGTCGCTCCTGACAGATGGCGCCGGGGAGGGCGATGCGACGGTGAGCGCGGACCTCCACCTGCGGGGGAACGGCCTGCCCGACTACCGGGATGCGTTCGGGCCGTTCGAGGTGTCCGGGGCGTGTCACCTGACGCGGATCGGCGCGGGGGCAGCGGACCACCTCCTCCGCCAGATGGACCCGGATGAGACCGACGTGGACGTCCAGTACTATCGCCGGCTGATCCGGCAGGGGTGGAACTTCCGGTCCCTGGCCGTGGAGCTTCGGCACGGGTTCGCCTACCTCTCGGGGCAGCTCATCAAACCGAAATGGATGCCGTTCAACATCCCGGCGTCGCAGATCAGCCGCGTGCCCATCCGGTACCTCCTGGCGCCGGAGGTGCAGGAGGAGGCCGGGCCATGATCATGTGGGTCGTGATGATGGCGGCGCTTCCTGGACTGGCTTTCGGGGCTGAATCCCCTAAGTCGGGGGATAGGGCGCTCACCTCCTCCTACACGGGGTTCAACGACCTGTTCCACTACAACCGCGTGGAGGGGGCCGCGCCGGGCCTGGGCCTGCGGACGCAGAACCTCCTGCCGGACCTGGACCTGCTGACGAAGGTGAGTTACGGGCCGGCGGACCGGAGGTGGCGCTATCGGGGGGAGGCGATGCGCTGGCTAAAGGGCCGGCGCCTTGCCGTGGGGGCCGGGGTGTATAGGGAGATCCGCTACGAGGAGGACCCGGCGCTGATCAAGACCGTCACGATCACGAAGGACGCCCTGCTGAGCAAGAAGGACCACCGGAACTACTACACGGCGGAGGGGAAGGAGGGGTTCGTGGCGCAGGCCTTCAGCCGGGCCTTCACCGGGCGGGCGGGCTACCGGCGGGAGCATCTGCAAAGCGACTCGACGCAGGCGAAGTTCAGCCTGTTCAGGCGAGGGGAGAGGTTCCGCCCGAACCCCTCCATCCGGGAGGGATGGTTCAGCGGGGTCTACCTCAAGGCCATCTACGACACCCGGATAAAGCGCAGGACGAAGCGGCGGAGCAACGGGTGGACGGCGGAGGGCATCGTCGAGCACACGGACAGGCGTCTCCTGAAGAGCGATTTCAGCTACACCTATCTTCAGGGGAAGGCCATCCGGTATCAGACGACAACGCCCTCGGCCTGGCTGTCGGCGGAGGTCCGGGGAGGGATGTCGGTCCGCCCCCTGCCCCCGCACCGGCTGTTCGACGTGGGCGGAGGGCCGGGCTTCTACTTCCCCTTCGGCGTGCTGCGAGGGGTCCCGCTCAACTGGTTCCAGGGGGATCGCTTTGCCGCGGTCCTGATCGACTACCACTTCGGGGGCCGCATCTTCAAGGACGTCCCGTTCCCGAGGGTGTCGCTGGCGGACATGTTCGAGGTGATCGGGTTCGCGGGCGCGGCGTGGACCTCCCTGTCGGCGCGGAGCCGGGCGATGGCGACGGATGAAGCCCTGCGCACGACGGATGGGATCTACGCGGAGATCGGGGTCTCAGTGGCCGAGAAGCGGGACTACTTCCGGTTCGACGTGATGTTTCAACGGGGGGACCGCAGGCCGGGGCGCGTGAGCGTGCGGGTGAGCGCGAACTACTAACGATGAAGTCAGAACGATGAACGCTGAACGAAAAGCAAAGAGCCTTACGGTTTTCGTTCTGCGTTCATCGTTCATCGTTCATCATTGTTTTAATGAGGTCACCATGCGTCATCTCTATCTATGGACTGCGCTGACGTCCCTGGCCCTCAGCTGCACCGTGAACGTCCCGCAGGTGAAGGTGACCGGGGAGAAGACGGCGCTGGAGAACCAGATCATCGGGACCTACAGAGAGATCGAGGAGGACGTCTGGATGGTGGCGTCCGTGCGGGGGGAGCCGGGGGAGAAGATCGACCTGTCGGACGAGAAGCGGGCGGTGCTGGAGGCCATCCGGAACCGGAGCTTCAACAGGGACGACATCGACGAGTTCAAAAAGGATGGGGCCGTGGGGGAGAGCCGGGAGGGCCTCCTCGAAGCGAGGCCGAACGAGCGGATGGAGAAGGACCCGGAGTATCGAAAACTGGTGCTGGTCATCCTGGAGGAGGAGAACCGGGACCGGCGCATCATCGCCCGCCGGGTGACGGAGGTGATGGGGGCCAGAGGGCCTGCGGACGAGCGGACGACGATGGCCGCCTTCGCCCGCCTCAACCGGGAGCAGGCCAGGCCGGGGGAGTGGGTGCAACAGGACGATGGAAAGTGGGTGCGGAGGTGAGGGGATGCCGATCTTTGTGCTTGACAATGCGTTGAGAGGATTGATATATTGACTGACGAAACAGAGCCCTTGCGCTGAAAACGTTTCAGAAAGTCAGGAGGGAGGCCTGACCGTGAAACAGCGGCCTCTGGACAGAACAGATGCCCTGAAGGCCCTGACCATCAGGTCGAGGTCATGTGACGAGGCCCATTTGCGTGCCCTCCCCCCCGCTCACGGGGAATGGGGGCACGGACAGGTGGGCCTTTTTGTTTCGGGGGAAGAGGAGGGACTATGCGAATCGCCTGGATAGCCACATTCGCTGCGGTTGCCGCGCTCTCCCTGACAGGGCCGGCATTCGCCTACAAAAAAGTCAGGTGCTTCAACCTCCACCCCCCGGAAGAGGCCCTCCGCGGCGTCAAACGCATCGCTGTCCTCGACTTTGAGGGAGAAAAGGGGCGCACCGCATCCGACAGGCTGGTCTCAGCCCTCCTGGAGGACAGGCGAGGGATTTACGACCTCAAAGAGAAAAACCTCCTGCGCCGCCTGAGTTTCCGCTCCTCCACGCAGGAGGGGCGCACGCACCAGAAGTGGGCGACCACCAGGATCTTTGACATCGTCGAACGCTCCCGGATCGAGCAGGTCATGCGCGAACAGCAGTTCCAGCAGACCGGCGCGGTGGACAACGCGCAGGTCGTGAACCTGGGCAAAATCCTGGGCGTGGACGCCATCCTCACCGGCAGCGTCAGCCACGAGCACAGCGACAATCGCACCACGGAGAAAAGAAAAATAAAGCGCTCCAAAAAGGAGGGCGGAGACTACGAGGGCACGGTGGAATGCCTGGAGCGAAAGGTCACTGTGAACCTGAAGATGCGCATCCTCTCCATCGAGACCGGGCAGATCCTCGGCAACAAAGAGGTCATCCATACGAAATCGGACAGGCAGTGCGACAAGGACATCGGCGCCATCGCCTCCGTCGCGGCCCTGCTGGACAGCTGCATCACCACAGAGGAGCTGATCGCCTACATCGCCCCCCATTTCGAGCCGGTGGAGATAGAGCTGCAGAAGGTCCAGACGAAACAATATGAGAACAGGGCGGACGAGGCGGCGGAATGGGCGGAGAAAGGGGACGTGGACAGGGCCTACCTGATCTATTCCGCCATCTTTCAGGAGGACGCCTACAACCCCGAGGTCCTCTACAACCTCGGCGTCCTGAACGAGGCCGCGGGCAACTTCGCCGACGCCAAAGAGAAGTTCCAGAGCGCGCTAACGCTCAAATCGGACGAAAAGGACTACCAGGACGCCCTGGCGCGCGTCCAGAAATCGCTCGACTTTGCCGAGGTCCTGAAAGGCATAGGTCTGCCTGTGACGAAGCATGAATGGGGCGCCGACGCCTCCGAAGTGGCGGAGGTGACCGCGCAGAGGGTCGTGGTCAAAGGGAGCGGCTCAGACCGTCAGGAGATCAAACAGGAGCCCAAATCGGACAGCCTTGTGGCGGCCAGGGTGCCGGGCGGGATTGAGCTCGTGGTGCTGGCTAAAGAAGGGGACTGGTTCAGGGTGAAATTGGGCGAGGGCAAGGAGGGCTACCTGCATATCTCGCAGGTTAAATAACTTTTCATAAATCTTGTGCATGGAATGATTCGCCCGGCGCACAGGCCCTCACCCCGCCTCGCTAACGCTCGGCTTCCCCTCTCCCATAAATGGGAGAGGGGTGGTGAACGAAGTGAACCGGGGTGAGGGCCAGAGCCGTACTGTCGAGCAAATCTATGCGAAACCCGGTTCTCATCTCGTTCCTCTGTCTCCTCTGGGGGACGATGCCCGCCGGCGCTGACGAAGGCGTCTGGGTCACCTGCACGGGCCGGGCGGCGCTCCACCACATCACGCCGGAGGAGGCAAAGGCTAAAGCCCTGGAGGAGGCCCGGCGGGACGCGGTGGAGCAGGTCTGCGGCGTCCGGCTCCAGGGCGAGACCCTGGTCCAGAACGCGCGCCTCGCCTCGGATTTCATTCACGCGATCA
>Ga0209399_10000409_pt1 | contig 26294 bp, 31 predicted proteins | sample OV2TP3_FD_184130 | JGI IMG/M metagenome (GOLD analysis project Ga0209399, IMG submission 184130) | Hot spring microbial communities from Beatty, Nevada to study Microbial Dark Matter (Phase II) - OV2 TP3 (SPAdes) (version 3) | ecosystem: Environmental > Aquatic > Thermal springs > Hot (42-90C) ... | reverse complement strand
GCCGCGTTTTCCCGCCGCCAGGTCCTTACGGGATTTCACGAACGCCGGCGGGTCGGCGACCACCGCGTCGAAGCGCTCGCCGGCGGCGGCCAGGCGCTCCAGCTCGGCGAACGCATCCGCCTTGACGAAGCGGCAGGCGCCGGCGACGTCGTTGAGCTGCGCCGCCAGGCGGGCGAGCTCGAGCGCCGGCCCGGAGCTGTCGACGGCGACGGCCTCGCGGGCGCCGGTGCGAGCGCAGGCGACGGCGAAACCGCCGCTGTGGGCGTAGACGTCGAGCACGCGGGCGCCGGACGCCAGCCGGGCGACGCGGGCGCGGTTGTCGCGCTGGTCGTAGAACCAACCGGTCTTCTGCCCGGCGACCAGGTCGGCGAGATAGCGGGCGCCGTTCTCCTCGATCTCGACCGGTCCTTCCAGGGCGCCCTTGGCGATCCGCGTTTCCTCGGCCAGACCTTCGAGCCGGCGCACCGACGAATCGTTGCGCAGCACCACTACCGAGGGCGCGAGCGTCGCGTCCAGCGCCTGCAGCAGCACCGGCAGCAGTCGATCCATGCCGGCGGTGTTGGCCTGCACCGCCAGCCGCTCGCCGAAGCGGTCGACGACCAGGCCCGGCAGCCCATCCGCCTCGGCGTGGATCAGCCGGTAGTGGCCGCCCGGATAAAGGCGCTCGCGCAGCGTCACGGCGGCGCCGAGCCTGCGCTCGAAGAACGGCGCGTCGATGGCAGTCTCGGGGTCGCGGTCGAGGATGCGGGCGGCGATCAGGGTGTGCGGGTTGAACATGGCGACGCCGAGCGCGGCGCCGTTCGCCGCCTGCAACGTCACGAGCGTGCCGGGCTCGAGCTTCTTCGCCGCCGCGTCCATGACGATTTCGTTCGAATAGGCCCACGGATGGCCGCCGCGCACGCGCTTGTGGCGGCCGGCGAGCAGGCGGACGACGGGGCGGGTGTCGGGGGCGGTCAAGGCGCGGTGTCGCTCCGTCGGGATGTCTCGGACGCCGGCGATGATGCACCGGCAGCGACGCCTTGGCCAGTCGCCGCACATCCCCTTCCCGCCGCCGCCGGTTGCCTGTATGGTTTGCGCCGCGATCAACCGATCCTCAGGGAACCGCCGTGAGCAAGCTGACGTTGGACCAGGCGCGCCGCATCATCGACGGCGCCTTCAAGAAGGCGAAACAGGCGAAGCTGATGCCGCTCACCGTCGTCGTGCTCGACGCCGGCGGCCACGCGGTCGCGACGATGCGCCAGGACGGCAGCGGCATCCTCAGGGCCGAGATCGCCGGCGGCAAGGCTTACGGCGCGCTCGGCTTCGGCGTCGGCTCGCGCGAGCTCAAGGAAAAGAACCCGCAGTTCTTGGCCGCCGTCGCCGCCGCCTCCGGCGGCCGCATGGTGCCGGCGCCGGGCGGCGTCCTGGTGCGCGACGCGAAATCCGGCGACGTCATCGGCGCCGTCGGCATCTCGGGCGACACCGGCGACAACGACGAGGCGGCCGCCGTCGCCGGCATCGAAGCGGCCGGGCTGAAGGCCGACACCGGCGGCAAGTAAGGCGCTACCGCGGCCGGTCGCCGGCGAGCGTGATGCGGTGCATGCGCCGCCGGTAGCCGTGGTAGTCGTTGATCGGGTTGTGCTGGGCGGCGCGGTTGTCCCAGAAGGCGAGCGAGCCGACCCGCCAGTGGAAGCGGCAGGTGAGCTCCGGCTTCGTCTGGTGGGCGAACAGGAAGCTCAGCAGGCCGGCGCTCTCCTCGACGCTCATGCCATCGAAACGCACCGTGTGCGCGCAGTTGACGTAAAGCGCCTTGCGGCCGGTTTCCGGATGGGTGCGCACCACCGGGTGCGCCGCCTCGAACACCTGGCCCTTGGCCTTTCCCGGGTTGGAGGCGATGCGGTCCTCGCGGGTGCGGGTGACGTCGGCGACGGCCGAGCTGTTGACCGCCTTCAGACCGGCGAGCAGCCTCTTCATGCCGTCGGAGAGCGTCTCGTAGGCCGCGTACATGTTGGCGAACAGCGTGTCGCCGCCGACCGGCGGCACTTCCAGGGCGAGCAGCATCGAGGCCATCGGCGGCTCCTCCAGATACGCGGTGTCGGAATGCCAGACGCCGCCGAAGTTGACGCGCTCGTGCTCCAGCTTCTTGACTTCGATCACCTCGGGCTGGCCCGGTAATCCGTCGACGAACGGGTAACGCGCCAGCTTGCCGAACCGCCGCCCGAAGGCGGCGAATGCCTCCGGAGTCAGCGTCTGGTCGCGGAAGAACACCACCAGGTGATCGAGCAGCGCGTTGCGGATAAACGCCACCGTCTCGTTGTCGAGGCCGCGGGCGAGATCGAGCCCCTGGATCTCGGCGCCGAGCGCGCCGGCGATTCGTTCGACCGTCGGTTCTGTCATCGATTGCGGTCCGGCCATTGCCTTGGTTGCGGCCGTCAGGCTTAACCTACGCCGGCGTGGACGATCAAGGGGGGCAGTAAATGCCGGCAATCGAAAGGCCGGCGGGTTTCGATGAAATTCGTTCAAGCCGGCCCGTCGGATCGGCCCGAAAGGCTGGCCGCGCCGGCCGCGACATGGGATCATGGGCCGCGGGCAGGACCGCCGTGCGGCCACCCGCGGGGTCGGATATTAACCTCGTGGAAACGCGTTGGCGGGACACTTGCGGGTCCGGGCCGTCGCGATCCGACGTCTGGAAAGGCCGAGGCGGATCGACGACCGGGGAGACGACGGTTACATGACCAACGACGGCACCCACCGAACGACGAGACGCCCGCGGAAGCACAGCTTCTGGAAGCGGATGCATCGCCTGACCCGCTTCAGGCTGGTGATCCCCATCCTGCGCAGCAAGCATCCGCCCGAATACACGGCGCGCGGGGTGCTGGTCGGGATGGCGTGGGCGCTGACGCCGCTGGTCGGCATCCAGATGTATCTGGTGTTCATGACCTGGCTGATCACCCGCAAGCTGTTCAACTGGGATTTCAACCTGATCGTCGGACTGGCGTGGACGTGGACCACCAACGTCTTCACCATGTTGCCCACCTATTACGTGTTTTACCTCACCGGCCAGGTCATGCTCGGCAACTGGCACGACATAACGGGCTACAACAGCTTCGTCGAAACCTATCTCAGGACCTTCGACGATGGCCTGTCGACCTGGGAAACGGTCAAGATGTACGCGGTGATGATCGTCAAGGACTGGGGCGTGGCGATGGCGGTCGGGTGCTTGCCGTGGGCGGCCCTCGGCGGTTGGGCCGGTTACCGTCTCGGCCTGATCTACGCGCAGCGCCGCGCCGAGCGCCTCAGGAGCAAACGCCGCCACCATCGACATGCCTCGCCGGCGGTGCCGCGACTGCACTCGCAGCGCGCCGGTCATTGAGGCGGCGCGACGGCGGCTAGCGCTTCATGCGGACGGCGATGGCCGCGACGGCGCCGGTTATCGCGAACGACGACTCCTCGAAATCCGGCGCGCTCAGGATCACCGTCGGATCGTTGCTGAACCCGTAGTCCTCCAGCGGAATTCCGAGGAACCCCTGGTCGAACGTGCGGTTGCTGTTCTCGTCGTGGAAGGCGGCGACGGCGTAGACGCCAGGCGCGAGATCGGGAAACGTCACGTCGAGCATAGGCGCTCGCGCCTTCACCACCTGCTCCCTCAGTATGCCGCTGCTTTTCGGGAACGTCTGCGGCCGGTCGTAGACCGAGACGTGCACGTTGCCGTCGCCGGAGCGCATCCCGGTGATGGTGACGCGGAGGTCGGTGGCGAGCGCCGAGGCCGGCTCCGACGCGGCCGCGACGGCGAGGGCGAGCGCGAAAACGCGGCGTCGGTTCGGTGTCAGGCCGAGCATCGGCGGATTGTTTAATGTCTGGCGGCGGGGCCCGCAAGGCGCCCGGTTACAGCGCGATCGCCAGCAGCGTCCACGCGACGATGAAAAGCCTGGCGAGCGCGGCCCACGGCGGCGGCCCCGGCCAGCGCCCGGCGCTCTTCCACACGCCGAGGGCGACCAGCAGGTTGTAGGGCAGCGGCAGCAGGAACAGCGCCACCGCCAGCCACCCCACGCCGCCGGCCGCCAACACGATGAGCGCCGCCATCGAGGCGAAAAAGTTGACGAACAGTCCGTAGAGGACGGCGTAGCGCCAGAACGCCACCGGCAGCGGCACCTCGCCCGCCGCCAGCGCCCGCGTCCATGTCGCGATGCCCGCCCCGACCATCGGCCGATTGTCGTCTCTCGCGGCCGACCGTGGAAGGGGAACCCGCGGGGGGCGTCCGCGGCGCTCGGCCGGCGTTTCCGGGCCGGTCAAGATTCCTATCGTGGACGCCGCGGATTTGGCCTAGGCTCCCGCGCTTTTCCCAAGGGAGGCCTCAATGTCGTTAAGGTTCGTTCGATTCGTCGCCGTGCTGGCGGCGGCGACGGTCGCCGCCAGGACCGCCGAGGCGGCCGAAATCAAGGTGCTGAGCGCCGGCGCCTACCGGCAGGTGCTGGGCGAGCTGACGCCCGGCTTCGAGAAGCGCACCGGACACAAGCTGGTCATCGACCGCGGCACCGTCGGCCAACTGGTGAAGCGGATCGAGGACGGCGAGGCATTCGACTTCGTCATCGTCACCCCGGCCGCGATCGAGAAACTGACCAAGGCCGGCAGGATCGCCGCCGGCACGCTCGCGCCGGTGGCGAGCGTCGGCGTCGGCGTGATGGTCAAGGAAGGCGCGCCGAAGCCCGACGTCTCCACGGTGGACGCCTTCAAGAAAACGCTGCTCGCCGCCAAGACGGTTTCCTACATCGATCCGGCGAGCGGCGGGTCGAGCGGCATCTACACCGCCAAGCTGCTGGCGAGCCTCGGCATCGCCGACGCCGTCAAGCCGAAGCAGCGGCTGAAGAAGGGCGGCCACGTCGCCGATCTGGTGGTCAGTGGTGAGGCGGAGGTCGGCATCCAGCAGATCAGCGAGATCGTGACGGTGAAGGGCGTCACCTTCGTCGGCCCGCTGCCGAAGCAGATTCAGAACTATACCGTCTATGCCGCCGGCATCGCCGCCAAGACGGGCAACCCGGACGCCGTCAAGGCGCTGCTGGCGACGCTTACCGGGCCGGCGGCGGATCAGGTGCTGAATGCCAAGGGCATGGAGAAGCCCGGCAACTGACCGTCGCCGGAAACCTCTCCCGTCCTGACCATCGCGGCCCGTCGCGGCACCCGTGCTCGCGGCGCGCCGCGATTTCTTTGCCCCGCATTGCCACAAAACCGGCGCAATTGGCGGCGTTGTCATGGACCATCGCTGCGGGTGCCAATCGAGCCTTCTGGGGTATCCGGCTGCACTGTATAATTTGAAACCCGCCGTGTGGCCGGATCACCGGGGTTCGCTCACGACGATCATGGGGCCAATGAGATCATTTTGCGGGCAGCGCACGTTCATGAACGCCACGGTTGGCTTCCTTTTGGTGTTTGGGGGGGCGGGGTGTGCGGCGGTCGACGACTTGTCGGCATCGCTGTCTAAGGAATGGGCGCGGCTGACCGGCGCGAAAGCCCCATCGCCAGCGGAACCAAAATCGCCGGATGGCGTGTCGGCCAATACCGCGCAACTGGTGCCGCAGAAACTGATTGGCCTCGACCAGCAGGAGGTGAAGGAGCTTCTTGGCACTGCCACGCGCACGCGGGAGGTCGCTCCGGCTGTGGTGTGGGAATACAGGCAAAAGGCATGCGCGCTCGATATCTTCTTCTACCTCGATCTTGCCAGCCAACGGTTCCGGGCGCTTGCCTACGACATGAAAAGCGCCGACGGCAACGAGGACAGAACCCTCGCGCTCTGTTTATACCACTTCCGGGAACGAGACCGTGACGGAAAAGGCTGACAAAAACGGCGGAGCGGTACCCAAAGAAGGGCGGCATGTCGTTGTCGTCGATGACGACGATCTGTTCCGCGAATCGTTGGAACAGAATCTCGTTGACGCCGGATTTCGGGTAACGACTTATCCGGACGGGCCATCCGCGCTCAGCGCTTTCGCCGAAGACCGAGAGCCGGACCTCGTTCTCCTCGATTGGAAGATGCCGTCGATGAACGGCATCGAAGTGCTGCGGCGCCTTCGCAAGATTTCCCGCGATGTACCGGTGATCTTCCTGACCGTGCTGTCGGAGCAAATCTACGAGGAGGCCGCGCTGCTCGGCGGGGCCGTCGATTTCGTCGAGAAATCCCGCAGCTTCGCCATCCTGCTGAAGAGAATCGAACTGATCGTCGGCGGCGCGAAAAAGGCGTCGACCGTACGACGCGGCACGGAGGGCGAGGATCCGGATTTCCTCGGCGTCGGGTTTCTGAAGTTGTGGCCGGCCTCACACCGTTGCAATTGGCGCGACGTGGAGATACCGCTGACCATCAGCGAATTCCAGATCGCGCACGCCATGGCCCGGCGCGCCGGCAAGAACGTATCCTATCGCGAAATTTACGATCTCGTTCGCGGTGAGGGATTCGCCGCCGGTCAGGGTCCGGAGGGATTCCGTCAGAACGTGCGCACCTTCATCAAGCGGATTCGCCAGAAATTCCGCGATGCTGACTCCGACTTCGACGCGATCGTCAATTATCCGGGATTCGGTTACCGATGGCGGTCGGACGATGGCTGATAACGGGAGCGATGGAATCCGCAGGTCTTGGCCGCGGCCGACGTTCGCCGCCAAAATCACGGTCCTGCTGCTGATTTTCCTGGCGGTGCCGGTCATTCTCTATGATCAGTTCCGTATCGCCAACACCGAGAAAAACGAGCTTCTGCTGGCCAACGTGCGACAACAGGGGCGATTGATCGCCGAGGCCCTGCGTCCCCTGTTTTACTCCTTCGGTCCGGACACGGCCGCAACCATCGCCGAGCGTTTGGCCAGCGTCGGTGAAGGCAGCGAGGTCAGCATCAAGGTGCTGCTGCGGCCGCGGGGAGAAACCGGCGTTGATAGCTTCTTCTTCGTCGCCGCCTGGCCGACGGTATCTCCAAAATACCTGGTCGCCGAGCGGAACTCGCTGATCCTGACCGGCGTTTTCGACAAGGTTCCCGATACCTGTAGGGGGAATCTGCCGCTGGCCATCCGCCACGCCAACCCAGAGGGCGCCGAGGAACTGCTGGCATCGCTGGCACCGGTCAACGTCGGGACCGGCTGCTGGGTCATCATCACCTCTTATCGCACCGACACGTTTCTCAAGTCTTCCCTCGGCAGGCCTTACTGGCGGACGCCGGAAGTTCAATTCGCCGCGGTCATCTATCTTGTGATGGCAGCGGCCGTGGTGTGGTTGTTCGTCGATGCCTGGCGCAACCTGAGGCGGTTCGAGCGCCTCGCAAGGCGGATTGGCGACGCCAGCACGCAGCGGGCGTCCTTTCGCCGCCTCAACCGCCTGCCGGAGCTGGACGGCGTCGCTACCGAGTTCGATCGCATGGTGGCTGCGCTGCGCGACTCAGCCCGCATTATCCGCGAGACCGCCGAGGAGAACGCCCACGCCTTCAAGGCGCCCGTCGCCGTCATTTCGCAGGCAACCGAGCCGATCAAGCGATCCCTCACCGAAGACGACGACCGCGCCCGCCGCGCCGTCGCCCTGATCGAAGAGTCGGTCGCGCGCCTCGACGCCCTGGTCTCCGCGGCGTGGCGCCTTGACGAAGCGACGGCCGAGGTGATCGAGCGCGGCCGCGAACCGGTCGATTTGTCCGGCCTTCTCGAGCGGCTTCTGGACGGATACGAAATGGCTTGGCGACAGGTTAATCTGACCTTGGACCGTCGCATCGCCAAGGGCGTGACAGTGTTAGCGGCGCCCGACATCCTGGAGACAGTATTCGAGAATGTGCTCGAGAACGCGGCCGGCTTCTCGCCCGTGGGCGGCCGCGTTCATGTGTCCCTGCAACGGGTGGACGGCGGCCTGGAGGCGCAAATAAAGGACGAAGGCCCAGGGGTTCCCGAGCACAAGCTCGAGCGGATCTTCGAACGCTACGTCTCCGAACGGCCGGCGGCGGGCGCCGGCCGCATGCCCGATCACGGCAGGCCGCATTTCGGCATCGGCCTGTGGATCGTGCGCCGCAACGTCGAGGCGATGGGCGGTCGCGTCCATGCGGAAAACCGCAACCAAGGCGGTCTCTGCATGGTGATCCGATTGCCCGCCACGGCCTGACGTCGAAGCTCTGAATTCCGCAATCAACGCTGTGTCATTTCTGTGACGCGGCGTCACCGATTTGCCCCGGATTTGTCGCAACACGCACCTGGGTTCGACCCTTACCCTCGCTCACTGATCATGGACCACGATCAATTGAACGAGGCACCCATGCGACGGTTGAACTGGAAAATCGGTTCAAAGCGCCACCTGCTGATCGCCATTGCCGCCGTCGGAATCGTCATGCTCTCTGGATTCGGCGAGCAGGGCGCCCGCCAAGCGATGAATGGCGCCAAGTGGGTTGCAAACGATCCGTGTTTCGTCGGCGGCCCATCGATGGCGGTTGTCGCGACCGACGGCACAATCGGCGATCGCGGGTTGCTGTCGCGCATGTATCCAGCTGGTATTGATCGGCTGCATCTGGACGACAAGACGGCGCGCTTCTTCCTCGCGGCGCTGCCCGGCAACCTCGACGAGATGGCGTCGGTGGACGAACGCAAGACGACGTTCGTCTCGGTCGTGCTGCCGATGATCAATCACGTCAACCAGGAGATCCTGTATCACCGGCAGCTGGTTGAGGCCGAGGTTCGCTGCCGCAGCGACGGCCATCCCATCGGTTTCGCCCTGCAGGCGGAAATTCTCCGGCTCCATGAACGGTATCGCACGGATGGCGATTTCGCGGCTCTGCAGAGCCGGCTGGATATTGTGCCGCCATCGCTGGCCCTTGCCCAAGCGGCGATCGAGAGTGGTTGGGGTACGTCGCGTTTCGCCCTAAGCGGAAACGCATTGTTCGGGCAGCGGACGACGAACCCGGACCGCGGCATGCATCCCGCCAACCTGCCGACAGCGACATCAGTGCGCGTCGCCGCCTTCGATCACCTCATGGCAAGCGTCAGGTCTTACGTCCATAACCTCAATACATATCCGGCTTATCGGGAATTCCGGATCCGGCGAGCGGCGTTCCGACGCAACGGCGAGGAACCCGACGGTCTGGCGCTGGCCGGCACCCTGATCGCCTATTCCAGCCGAGGCAAAGCGTACGTGCGGGACCTCAAATCGATCATCCGGGGCAACCGACTCGCCGTCTTCGACACGGCCACCGGGGCGACGTCGCACGGCGGACGGCCATCGGGATCGGATACCTGAAGGACCAGACGGGGGCGCGAAAGGAGAACGACATGTTCTTGCTTGATCGACCGCTCAAGAATCCTCATCGCATCGCCCAGGGTTTGTATGTCCTGATTGGCGCCCTGGCGGCGCTCGCCATCGCAATGGTGAACGCACCACGGGTCGATGCTGCCGACTATGACTATATCGGTCTGTTCGGCGGGCTCAGCGCCAGCCAGCCGTCCACCGACGTCAATGTGCTCGCCGGCAGCCGCCTGGTCGACATCCTGGAGAAGACCCCGGACGGTGAGCGCGTCAAATGGCGCAATCCGAGAACCGGCATCGCCTATCATATCCGCGTCCTCACCACCGTCGTTTCGAGAAACATGAGCTGCCGCACGTTCACCATCCGGCGGACCGCGGACGACGGCGTCAGCGAATCCCATCGCACGGCCTGCCGCTTGGCCGACGGCATCTGGAAAATCAACGCCTACCCAACCCCCGACGACGATGGTCGGCGTAACGTCAAACCACAGTAAAGGAGACTGATCATGCGCAAGTTGCTTCCTATTCTGGTCGCTGCCGCGACGCTTGCCTTGTCCGGCTGTGCCGGCGTCGGGCTGACCCTGTTTGGCGTCGGTACCGGTACCGCATCCAGTGTTGGCGTCAACCACACGCTCAGCGGCATTGCCTACAAGACGTTCACCGCTCCGGAGGCCAACGTTCACAAGGCAACCGAAGACACCCTGAACACCATGGCTTTGGTCGTTTCCGATCGGTCGCAGGAGCAGAACACCCGCAAGATCGTCGCGAAAGCGAGAGACCGCACCGCCGAGATCGAGATCGAGAAGCTGACTGCCAATGCCACGCGCATGCGCGTCACCGTTATCGAGGAAGACGGCTTCTTCCGCGACAGCGCGACGGCCACCGAAATCATCATTCAGACGGCCGGCACGCTCGACGCCCAGTTGGCAGCGCGCAACGGCCGCAAATGACCGGCGGGGCGTTGTCGCCTTGCCCGGGTGAACGATGATCCCACCGAAACAGGACACGAAAAAGGAGATGAAAATGGAACGGACACTATCCCGTCTGAGCACCCTCACCGCCGTCGGCCTGATTCTCGCCGCCGGCCCGTCGCTGGCCCAGACCGCCGATGTCACGGAAGGCGGCGGCAGCGCCGGGACGACCGAGACTTCCGCGTCCGCGGAGTCGGGCGGTAACTCCACCACCGAAGGCGCATTCCAGGCGCTTTCTCCCGGCGGCCAGAAGATCGTCCGCGCCCTGTTCGATGCCCAGAAACAGCCGGCCACGGACGGCGCAGGCGACACCGGCGGCACCGGCGGATCGCCGGCGACGACCGGCGACACCGGCGCCGGGACGACTGAGGCCGCTGCGCCCCTCTCCCTCGATGATATCGCCGCGGCAAAGGTCTCCGGCAGCGGTTGGGGGCGGGTGTTCAAGGAGATGAAGACCGAAGGTCTGATTGCCGAGAAGAATCTTGGCCAAGTCATTTCCGGCGCCAATCACCGTAACCGCCTCGACGCTGGCGACGGCACCGGGACGGACACCGGCGCCGATACGGGTTCCGGCACGCCCGGCACGACGGCCGCCACATCGACGACAACGACGAGCCTATCCGTGTCGCCGTCGGGCCACCGCACCAAGCCGGTGACGGTGACGTTGGCCAATGGCGCCACCGTGGTCGTCGGCGGCCAAGGTCGCGGTCACGCCCCGCGCGGCGACGCGGCGGCGGACACGACCGGGAGCAAGTTTGGAACCGACCGCAGCCATGGCGGCGGTTTCGGCACCGCCGGCGGCCACGGTCATAAGCAGGGCCTCGCAGCCGGCACCGCGGGCCGGGACTTCGGCGCGCTTCTCGGCAACGGCGCGTCGGCCGGCAATTCCGGCCACGGCTCCATTAATTCCGGTCCGGGGTCCATGAATTCCGGTCACGGCTCCGTGACCGCCGGTTCCAGAGTCTCGCACGGCGGCGGAAACGGTTCAGGTAAGGGCAGCGGTCGCTAATTCGCGGTTCACCCCAGCTGGATCCCGCGGGTGAAAGACGGGAATGCGGGTTTTCCTCCCCCAGGCCCGTGCCCGTGCCCGCGGGGCCCGCGGGATCCACGCCGCGAACGACGGAGGGCTAGCCGCCAATTGGTAGCAGAAGAGGAGAAGGAGACGAAAAATGAATTCCCCGATGCTAAAGACCTACATCGTCGCTTACGACTTGTCGGACGAAGGCGGGGATTACGGCCCGTTCTATCAGACCATGCAGGGCGTCGAGTCCTATGCCAGGCCGCTCAATTCCATCTGGATGGTCAGGAGCCGCCTGCCGATCGCTGACTTCGCCCATACCTTGTCCGCACGTCTCCAACCGGACGATCGGCTGTTGGTAGTCGAATGTGATGGCCACGCCGCCTGGCGCGCGCTGACGCCGGTGAACGTCCAGTGGCTCGACAAGGTGTTCGCCGGCGCAAAGCCGGGCGACCGCCGGACAAGCCTAAGGGTCGCCTAAGGTCCGCGTCGGAGGTCAGGACGGCTATCCACGCCCACCCGGCCTAGGCGCGGGATCCCGGCGGCCGGTGCGTCGCCCCTTGCCTTAAAACCGGCGCATTTGCCGGCGTTATAATGCCCCATGGCGACTGATATGGATTCGAACGTCGGCATTTCGCGACGCCGCGCCGCCCGCGCGCCGGCGGCGGCGTTCGCCATCGTGTTGGCGTGCGTGCTGCCGGCGGCCGCCGACGAGCCCGGCGGCACCTGGAGCCTGCAGCTCGAAAACGACCGCATCGCCAATACCGACCGCCACTACACCCACGGCTCGCGGCTGTCGTGGGTGTCGGACCGCAAGACCGACGGCCCGGCCTGGGTGCGTAAGTTCCTCGAGACCATCTACCCGCTCGCCGACGTGCGCGCCGGCCGCATCGGCTTCGCGCTTGGCCACAACATCTACACGCCCGAGAACACCGATGCCCGCTCGCTGGTCGTCGACGACCGCCCCTACGCCGGCTGGCTCTACGGCGCGGTGTCGCTGCACGCCGAGACGTCCCGCCGCCTCGGCGCGTTGAAGGTCGACACCCTCGATTCGGTGGAGCTCAACCTCGGTCTGGTCGGCCCGCAGGCTTACGCCGCCGACGTGCAGAACGTCGTCCACGACATCATCGGCGTCGCGCGCGCGAACGGCTGGGACAACCAGCTCGAAAACGAGCCGGCGCTCGCCATCTTCTTCGAGCGCAAGTGGCGGCCGGCGGCGATCCGCCACGACGGTTTCGAGGTCGACATCATCCCGCACGCCGGCGGCAGCGTCGGCAACGTGTTCACGCTCGCCAACTTGGGGGGCACGTTGCGCTTCGGCCAGGGCTTGGAGCTCGACTTCGGTCCGCCGCACATCCGCCCGACGCTATCGGGGTTGGAGGCGGTCGGCGCCGGCAATCGCTTCGGCTGGTACCTGTTCGCCGGCGCCGAGGCGCGGGCCGTGCTGCACAACATCTTCCTCGATGGCAACACGTTTGCTTCCAGCCACAGCGTCGACAAGAAGACCGTTGTCGGCGACTTCCAGCTCGGCGCCGCCGTGATCCTCCGCGGCATCCGCGTCGCCTTCACCCACGTGTTCCGCACCCGCGAGTTCGACGGCCAGCCGGGCGGCGACCGTTACGGCACCCTCAGCGTCTCGGCCCGGTTCTGAAGTTTGGAGCGCACCCGGGCCGCGGGCGAACGCCGCCTGGGCAGCCGCCGGCAAAGAGATCGCCGGGCTTCGCATGCCCGGCGAGTTGAACAGGGAGGCCCGTTGCGGTCCAGGAGGCGGGAGGGAATCGCCCCTGCGCGGGAGCATTCGCCATCGGGGGGGCTTGGATCGGCGGCTCCCTTGTCGATGACAGCCTAGCCCCGATGCCTTCGCCAGGGAATTGGGGCGATCCCCAACCGCATCAGGTGTTTCCCTAGCCGCGCCGCCCGCGTTCCGCCCGCTGCCGGGAGGCGCCGGCCGTGGCGTCGCCCAGCGAGGTGCGGGCCGCCAGCAGATCGTCGACCACGTCGAGGAAGGCGCGGATGATGCGCGATTCGTGGCGCTCGGCCAGGCACACCACATGCGCATAGGTGTAGATTTCGGCGTCGAGAACCTCGATCACGCGCAGCCGCCGGTGCGGCACGAATTCGATCTCGGAGACGACGCCGATGCCGATGCCGCGCTGCACCGCCATCCAGATCGCCTCGCGGCTGCCGATCTCCATCACCGGCTTGATGGTGACGCCGGCGGCCTTGAGCGCCGCCTCGAAGGCAAGCCGCGTCGTCGAACCGACCTCGCGCAGCACCAGGCGCTGGCCCTCCAGCTCCTTGATCCTGACGGCGCGGCGGTTTGCCCACGGGTGGTCGGTGTTGACGAACACCATCACCGGATGGCGGCTGTAGGGAATGGCGTGGAAGCGCGGGTCCTCCTCGACATGGGCGAGAACGCCGACGTCGGCGCTGTAATCGAGCACCCGCTGCAGGCTCTCATGGGAGTTGCCGACCGTCACCGACAGCTTGATGCCGGGATGGCGCTCGTTGAAGGCGCTCAGCATCTCGGTGACGTGGTAGGGACCGACGGCGGCCACCTTGAGCTCGCCGGAGTGGAAGCCGCCGACCGCGTTCAGCATGTCGCGGGCCTCCGCCTCGGCGGCGGTCAGGCGCTGGCTCAAGGCGAACAACGCCTTGCCGGTGTCGGTCAACTCGACGCGCCGGCCGCGGCGGTGGAACAGCTCGACCTGGAAAAAGTCCTCCAGCGCCTTGACCTGGCTGGTGACCGTCGGCTGGCCGATGCCGAGCGCCCGGGCGGCGGCGGTGAAGCCGCCCTCGCGGGCGACCGCGTGGAACGAGCGGAGCTGGGTGTAGAGCATTCCTTTTATCAATGAAAATGATATAAAATTTAGATTGGATAAATAGTAAGCTCCGTGAAAAAATTCCGCAACATAAGGCGTGCTAATAAGCGCCGACAGCGGAGGAACGCGTCCGGTGTGGGTTTACCACAATCCCGTCACCCTGCACTTCGGGGCCGGCGGTCTTGGCCTCGTCGGCGGCCTGCTCGGCGGCCGCTCCTACGCCCTCGTCACCTACGACGAGCCGCTGTTCCGCAAGATGCGGACGCGGATCGAGAAGCAAGCCGGGCCGCCGGCCCTGGTCATCGATACCATCAAACCCAATCCCGATTTCCACACGTTGACCGACGCTTGCGCCGCCTGGCGGCGCGCCCGGAAAGCGCCGCGGGCGATCGTCGCCTTGGGCGGCGGCTCGGTGATGGATTCGGCGAAGGCGCTAGCCGCCGCCGACGGCGATTTCGGCCGCGTCGAGCGCTACCTGAAGACCGGCGACGGCGCCGATGAGCTCGCCACCCTGCCGATGCTGTGCGTGCCGACTACCGCCGGCACCGGCAGCGAGGTCACCATGTGGGCGGCGCTGTGGGACACCGTCGCCGCCAGGAAGTATTCGCTGTCGCGGCCGAGTCTTTACGCCGAGCACGCGATCGTCGACCCGGAGCTGACGCTCGGCGCCCCCCGCGGCCTCACCGTGGCGGCTGGGCTGGACGCGCTGTCGCATTCGCTGGAAAGCATCTGGAACCGCAACGCCAATCCGGTCTCCACCACCCATGCGGTATTCGCCGCGCGCGAGCTGATGGAGGCGCTGCCGCTGGTGCTCGCCGAGCCGGCGAGCCTGGAGCTCCGCTCGCGGGTGGCGTTCGCCGCGCTGTCGGCTGGGTTGGCGTTCTCCAACACCAAGACAGCGCTCGCGCACTCGATCTCGTACCCGATCACGCTCAGGAACGGTACCCCGCACGGGGTGGCGTGCTCGTTCAGTCTGCCGATGGTGATGCGGAGCGTGATCGGCTTGAACGACGCCTGCGACCGGGCGCTCAAGCGTATTTTCGGCACCGACTTGGCGGCCGGTGCCGAGCGGTTGGCGGAGTTCCTGGCCGGCCTCGGCGTCTCCGTCGATCCGAAGGACTACGGCTTTCGCGACGGGGAATGGCGAGGCCTTGTCGAGGACGCGCTCGACGGCGAGCGCGGCCGGAACTTCATCGCGTCTCGCGAGCGCGTGATGGCGACCCTATGCGTTTAGATCGATGCGAAACACGGAACAAGTACGTAAGCACGGAAGTTGGAGAGTGTTCGGCACTGAAATGTCGTTACCCCATGAAAAGGAGGAGAAGTCCATGAAACGAAGGAAATTTCTAAAGGCCGCGGGTGTGGGACTTGCCGCCGGCGCGGTGATGGCGCCGACGGTGGTCCGGGCCCAGCAGTCGTTCAAATGGAAGCTGCAAAGCGCCAACCCGGCCGGAACCCCGCATAACGCCCTGTTGAACAGATTTGCGTCCAACGTGGACAAAATGTCGGCAGGCCGATTGAAGATCGAGATCCTCGTCAGCGGCGCCATCGTCCCGCCCGGCGAAATACTGGATGCGGTCAACAAGGGCGTCGTCGATGCCGGGCAATGGTGGACCCATTACGCGACCCGGAAACATCCGGCCGGCGGCCTGTTCAGTTCGCCGCTCGGCGGCTCCGGCAGCGGCCTCGACCAGATGGGCCAGTTGGCGTGGTACATGCGCGGCGGCGGACGGGAGCTCTACATCGAGTACTACACCAAGATCCTGAAAGCGGACGTGATGCCGTTCCTGTACGCGCCGGATGGGCCCGAGGCGTTCGGTTGGTTCAAGAAGCCGATTACCTCGGTGGAGGAGTTCAAGAAGGTGAGATTCCGGATTTCCTCCGGCTTGCCCAGCGACGTGCTCCGGGAAATGGGTGGAATTCCGGCGAACTTCGGGGCGTCGGAACTGATTCCCGCGGCAGAGAGAGGCGTCCTTGACGGCGTCGAGTGGATCAACCCGGCCAACGACCTCAAGGTGGGTCTCCACGACGTTTTCAAGTACTACTCGATCCAGGGTCTCCACCAGGCCATCGACATCGCCGACGTCATCATCAACGGCAAGAAATGGCGCGAGATTCCGGCGGACCTCCAGACGATGGTGGAAGTGGCGATGACGACGTCGCTGTTCGACGCCATCCTGTATTTCATCGATGAAAACGCCAAAGCGCTGCAAGTGCTCGTGAACGAGAAGGGCGTTAAGATGTTCGATGCGCCGGCCGATTACCCGCCGGCATGGATCAAGTCGGCCAAGAAGGTGCTCGCGAAATTCGAGGAAAAAGAGCCCTTCTTCAAGAAAGTACTTGATTCGCAACGGGCCTTTGCAAAGGTCGTCGTTCCGTACACCAGGGAGACGTCGAAGCTGTCGACCCTGATCAGCGGTGCCGCCGACATCAAGTAGGCACGGCGCGGGTGGAAGGAAGCGTGGTCAGATGCCGGCATTCGCAGGCTCCCGGTCACGCGGGTCCGCGGTGGCAAGGCGCAGAAGTCCTTGCGCGCCGCGGGCCCGCGACCGGCCGGGCGGCCGGACCGGATGCGCGAATCCTTTGGTCATCCGGATTTCGTCTGTTCAAATGCGTGAGGGCATTGCCGCAAGGGGCGCGCCAAACGAATACCTCTCGGCGCGATGGAGCGGGTTGAAATGAACGCGATCGATCGGATAACGAAGGTCATCGATCAAATCAGCATCTGGACGGGGAAAGCCGCGGCCTGGCTCATCTATCCCATGTTCGTGGTGCTGGTTTGGGAAGTGTTCATCCGCAAGGTTTACCGTCCGACGATTTGGGCCAACGACATCGCGACCATGGCTTACGGCGCGCACTTCCTGTTGGCGGCGGCGTACGCGTTGTATTTGCAAAAGCACATCCGCACCGATTTCATCTCGCAATATTTTCCCCTTCGCGTGCAGGTGGGGCTGGACATCGCCCAGTATCTTCTTTTCTTTCTTCCCGGGATGATCATGTTTTTCTGGTTGAGCTGCGAATACGCCGCTGAGTCCTGGTATTTTTTGGAAGGCCTGGACACCACGTGGCGACCGCCAACCGGTTTCTTGTACAAGACGATCATCCCCGTGAGCGCAGCCTTGCTGCTGGTCCAGGGTGTCTCGGAAGTCCTGAAATGTTTCAAGACCCTGAAGACGGGGACCGATTATCGCCACCACGAGCCTCCCAGCGAACTGGTGTGACGCGTTGATGTCGCCGAACGGCGCGGAAACGATCGCGCCGGTCCGCACGGACTGCCGGACCGACATCGATTTGGTGCTGACGTTGCCGAGCGTGGTATAGAGTGATGAGTTTGGAAATACTCGGTCTGGTTCTCGTGGGGATCCTCTTCGTCGTGATCCTCGCCGGGTTCCCCATTTCCTTCACCCTGATCTTTCTCGGCATGGCGTTCGGCTACGTCGGCATCGGCGAGCGGGTGTTCTACTTGATGACCTTTCAGTACTTCTCGACCATGATGGAGGTCGTCCTCGCCGCCGTCGCCATGTTCACCTTCATGGGCTACGTGCTGGAAAACGCCGGGCTGATGTCGCGGCTTTTCCACGCCGTACAAGTGTTGTGCGGCCGTATGCACGGCTCGTTGTACGTGGGGACCATCTTCACCGCCACGCTGTTCGCGGCGGCGACCGGGATCGTCGGCGCCGCGGTCACCATCATCGCCCTGATGGCGGGACCGGTGATGAAGAAACGGGGATACGACACGGCGCTTTCCGCGGGCACCATCTGCGCCGGCGGCACCCTCGGCATCCTCATCCCTCCCAGCGTGATGCTGGTGGTCATGGGGCCGACGCTGCAGGTCTCCATTGCGCGGCTGTATGCGGCCGCCATCCTGCCGGGGTTGTTGCTCGGCGCCCTTTACGTCGGCTATACGCTGACCCGGACATGGCTCAACCCCAAGCTCGGGCCGCCGCTGCCCCCCGAGGAACTCGACGTCAGCACCGGTTATCTGATCCGCGAGCTTGCGATCGGCTTGTTCCCGCCGGTCGTCCTCATCATGGCGACCCTGGGCGCCATCATCTCGGGATGGGCGACGCCGACGGAAGGGGCGGCCTTGGGATGCGCCGGCGCGATCGCGGTGACGGCCGCTCACAGGCGACTCACTTTCGCGATCCTGAAGAACGCCACGTTCCGCACCGCCGAGACGACCAGCATGGTGATGATCCTGCTCGCGGCATCCACGTTCATGGGCTCGGTCTTTTCGGCCTTCGGCTCGCCTCAGTTCCTTGCCGACACCTTGCTCGCTTGGGACATCGCGCCGGGGTTGTTGATCCTCAGCATCCTGGTCGTTTGTTTCATTCTGGGCTGGCCGCTGGAATGGGTGCCCATCGTCGTGATTATCGTGCCGATTTTCCTGCCCCTGCTGCACGCGATGAATGTCGACATGATCTGGTTCAGCATCCTGTTGGCGGTCACGCTGCAGACCTGCTGGCTGTCGCCGCCGGTGGCGCTATCCGCCTACTATCTCAAGGGCGTCATGCCGTCGTGGAAGTTGTGGGATATCTACCGCGGGATGCTGCCCTTCATGATTTTGCAAATGGGCTGCGTACTGGTCCTTTATCTATTTCCGGAAATCGTCCTGGCGCTTCCCAATCTCTGGTACAACTGATCTCGCCGACGCGATGACAACGGTCATCGGACTATGGCTTCCGGCCTGCCCCGATGCCACATTATTGACATGCCCGGCGTCGCCTCCATGGTCGCGATTGTCGTCTTGGCGTTCACCGTCCTCGGTCAGCCGTCGGCGGCGGCCGCGCAACCGGCGACGGGCGGCGCCGGCCAGGCGCACGCCGCCGTCACCGTCCACGTGGTCAGCAACGGCTGGCACAGCGGTATCGTGCTGGCGCGGGCCGACCTGCCGGCCGGCGCCATCCCCGAGGCCGAGGACTTCCCGACGGCGCCCTACCTGGAGTTCGGCTGGGGCGACGCCGAGTACTTTCCGGCCCGCAACCCGACCTTCGGCATGGCGCTTTCGGCGGCGCTGACGCCGTCCCCGGCGGTGGTACACCTGGTCGGGCTGCCGGGACCGCCGCGGCAGGTTTTCCCGACCGCCGAGACCATCGACGTGGCGTTGCCCCAGGCCGGGTTCCGGCGCCTGGTCGATTACCTGGACGCGACCTTCGCCCGCGGCGGCGCCCGCCGGGCCGCGGCCGCCGCACCCGGGCTCTACCCATACAGCCGCTTCTACCCGGCCACCGGCGAGTTCCACCTGTTCAACACCTGCAACACCTGGACGGCGCGCGGCCTCGCCGCCGCCGGCCTGCCGGTGAAGGCGGCGGGGACGCTCCGGGCCGAGGAGCTGATGGCGCAACTTCGCTAGGCCGCCGCCGGCCGCATAATCGTTGCGGAAGCGCCGGCCGCCAGCGGCTAATATGCCGGTCATGAAGATGTTGTTCCATCTCGGCTGGCTGCTGCTGGCGCTCGCCTTCGCCGCCGGCGCGGCCGAGGTGGTGCCGCGCTCGATGGCGACCGGCCGCACCATCCTGGTGTCGGCCTACGACCTCTGGTACGCGGCGGCGCCCGGCAGCCTGATCGTCACCCAGATCAGGATCGAGCGCTACCTCGCGCCGTGGCTGTGGGACCCGATGCTGGTGACGCTGCTCAAACTGCCGGCGTGGCTGCTGATCGGGCTGCCCGGCGGGCTGCTGGCGTGGTTGAACCGCCCCCGGAAACAGATGTCGGAAGCCGAGTTGCTGGACCTGCAGAAGCAGGAAGAATCGTTCCAGCTTTACGACCGGCTGGCGCGCGAGGCGCGCGACGCCGGCTTCGGCGACCACGAGGACGACCAGCTTCCCGACCACGGCTCCCACGACATTATCGACGGCCGCGGAGTCACCACGCTGGAGGCCGATTACGACATGAAGATCACGCTCGCCGGCGACGAGGAGGCGGCCTACGCCGAGCGCATCGCCGACGGTGGCGGCACGGGCGATTCCGGCGGCGACAAGCGGTAGGCGCCATCGGGCGCGTTCGCCGGCGAGTCGGCGGCGATTGTGGAATGTACCTATTCCAGACGAGGGCGAAGGCGGGTTGATCGCCGTCAAGGCGTCGACTTCCGTCGCGTGCGATGTTGGCGCCGCTGATCGCAAAGAGTGTTTTTCAACTGCAAGGGAGTGACGCGATGAGGAGTCTCCTGAACACCGCGGCCTTGGTGGCCGCCGTTATCGCCTTCGGCACCGGCCCGGCATTGGCGGCCGACGTCCACGGCAAGGCGGAGCCGGGCAAGCGTCATATCACCATCGCCGCCGTCGAGCCGAAGGGTGGCACCACCGTCGACAAGGAACCGTACCCCGAGCAGGCGTTGCCGGCCGGCGGCGGCTATATCCTGAAAAAGCCCAACCCGCAGGGCCGCTGGGAAGTATCCACCTATCGCTTTATGCCGTCGCAAATCATCGTCAATCAGGGCGACGACGTGACGCTGGAATACGTCGGCATCAACGGCGACGTGCATCCCGGCGTCATCGAGGGCTACAACGTCGGTTTCGTCGTCAAGCGCGGCCAGGTGACAATCGTCAACTTCAAGGCCGACAAGGCGGGCGTGTTCCGTATCCTTTGCAACGCCCACCATCCGACGATGCACGGCGAACTGATCGTGTTGCCCAAGTCGTAAGCCGAGACTGCCTCGGCATTCGTTTCCGGACGAGCGTATTACCGTCCCAGGAATACGCTCGTCCGGACGTCCTTTACTCGCTGGTCTTCAGCGCCGCCAGGAACGCCGACTGCGGGATCTCGACGTTGCCGAACTGGCGCATCCGCTTCTTGCCCTTCTTCTGCTTCTCGAGAAGCTTGCGTTTGCGCGTCACGTCGCCGCCGTAGCACTTGGCGGTGACGTCCTTGCGGAGCGCGCCGACGGTGGTGCGGGCGATGATGCGGCCGCCGATGGCGGCCTGGATGGCGATCTTGAACAGCTGCCGCGGGATCAGCTCCTTCAGCTTCTCGCAGATGACGCGGCCGCGGGATTCGGCATGGCTGCGGTGGACGATGAACGACAAAGCGTCCACCGGCTCGGAGTTGACCAGGATGGTGACCTTGACCAGGTCGCTCTCCTCGTAGCCGGCGAGCTCGTAGTCGAAGCTGGCGTAGCCGCGCGATACCGACTTCAGCCGGTCGTAGAAGTCGAACACCACCTCGTTCAAGGGCAGCCGGTAGCGGGCCATGGCGCGGCCGCCGACGTAGGTGAGCTCGATCTGCCGGCCGCGCCGCTCGGTGCACAGCGCCAGCACGGCACCCAGGAACTCGTCCGGCACGATGATGGTGGCGTTGATCCAAGGCTCCTCGATGCGTTCGATCTGCACCGGGTCAGGCATGTCGACCGGGTTGTGCAGCTCCTTCGTCTCGCCGTTGATCTTGTGCACCCGATAGACGACGCTCGGCGCCGTGGTCACCAGGTCGAGGTCGAACTCGCGCTCGAGGCGCTGCTGGATGATCTCGAGGTGCAGCAGCCCCAGGAACCCGCACCGGAAGCCGAGGCCGAGGGCCGCCGACGTCTCCGGCTCGTAGTGGAACGACGCGTCGTTGAGGTGCAGCTTGGCGAGGCTGTCGCGCAAATCCTCGAAGGCGCCGGAGTCGACCGGGAACAGCCCGCACCACACCACCGGCACCGACGGCTTGAAGCCGGGCAGCGGCACCGCGGCGGCGCGACGGTCCTCGGTGATGGTATCGCCGACGTTGGTGTCGGCGACGGTCTTGATGGCCGCCGTGATGAAGCCGATCTCGCCCGGCCCCAGCGCGGCGGCCTGCTGCGGCTTCGGCGTGAAGTAGCCGACCTGCTCGACCTGATGGGTGGCGCCGGTGGCCATCATGCGGATCTTCATGCCGCGCTTCAGCACGCCGTCCTTGACCCGCACCAGGATCATCACGCCCAAGTAGGAGTCGTACCAGGAATCCACCAGCAACGCCTTCAGCGGCGCGTGGGCGTCGCCCTGGGGCGGCGGCAGGCGCGTCACCAGCGCCTCCAGCACCTTGTCGACGCCGTCGCCGGTCTTGGCCGAGATCTCGATGGCGCCCGAGACGTCGAGGCCGACGACCTCGGCGATCTGCTCCTTGGCGCGCTCCGGCTCGGCCGCCGGCAGGTCGATCTTGTTCAGCACCGGCACGATCTCGTGGCCGGCATCGACGGCGAGGTAAGCGTTGGCGAGCGTTTGCGCCTCGACGCCCTGGGTGGCGTCGACCAGCAGGATCGAGCCCTCGCAGGCGGCGAGTGAGCGGCTGACCTCGTAGGTGAAGTCGACGTGGCCGGGGGTGTCCATCAGGTTGAGCTGGTAGGTCTGGCCGTCCTTGGCCTTGTAGGCGAGGCGCACCGTCTGCGCCTTGATGGTGATGCCGCGCTCGCGCTCGATGTCCATGGTGTCGAGCACTTGCTCCTTCATCTCGCGCTCGGGCAGCCCGCCGCAGATCTGGATCAGGCGGTCGGCAAGCGTCGACTTGCCGTGGTCGATGTGGGCGACGATGGCGAAGTTGCGGATGCGCGCGAGGTCCTCGGTCATGGCGGCGCTTCTATCACCCAAGCGCCCGGCGCTCAATGGCGGCCGCGAGCCCTCAAGGCCGGAACGCCGGCACGCCGGCGATCCACGGGTGGGCGAGGATGAGCGCCGCGTAAACGGCGCAACCGAACGACAGCCGCCAGGCGCCGATCTCGGCAAGGGTTTGCCCCAGCCCGGCGCCGGCGCGGCCTTGCGCCAAGGCCAGGAACGGCAGGCTCGAGGTGCGCTCATGGAGCCGCCGCCACGCCTCGCCGCCCGCCTGGGCGCGGCGGCGGTCGATCAGCGCCGCGCCGGCGAACGCGAGGACGCCGATGGCGAGCGCCAGGATCAACGCCGCCGCGTCGTCGTTGGCGAGCAGGTGCGCGATCGCCCACAGGCCGGCCCCCCACATCACCGGATGGCGGCTGACGCGGGTGATGCCGTAGGGTTGCTCGCCGGCGAAGCGGTCGAGCACGACGGCGGTCGGGTTGCCCTGGCTGTAGCCGCACGCCACCAGCAGCGCCGCCGGCAGCATCACCGTCATCGCCAGGTGCCGAAGCCCGGTCGGCGCCGTCCACAGCGGCGTCGCCGGCGCCGCCGCGAACGCCGCGACCATCCACAGGAACAGCGCCAGCGACAGCAGCGAGTAGAAAACCAGATAGCCGTTCTCGCCCAGCGTCGCCGTCAGCCGCCGCCGCACCGCCGGCACCGGCAGCGCCAGGTGGCTGGCGACGAAGGCGAAGGCGGCAACGGCGAGGGCGGCGAGGCTTCCGGTCATGGCGGTCATTTGCCTATCCCCTTCATGGGCCGGCTCAGGCTCTCGCCGGTGTCCTTGAACGCCTGCTTGAATCGGTCGCGGGCCGCCGCCGCCTCGTTGCGGCACCAATCCTGGAACGCCGCGCCGCCCTTCGCCGCCCAATCGGCGTCGGCCTCGGTCCAGCCGAGGTTGAGCTCGCGGTAGCGGGCCTCCGCGTCGTCCTCGATGCCGAGCCGCCGCTCGATCCGGTCGGCGCGCAGCCGGTAGCCGGCCTCGGCCTCGTCGTCGGCGAAGCCGCAGGCGACGACCAGCCCGTACTCGAAATGCAGGTGACGCAGCAGCGACCGCTCGGCGCGGGCTTGGTCGGCGGCCGGCGCGGGCTCGGCGGCGACGGCCGCGGTCGATTCGAATGCGACGGCGATCAGCGTCGGCGCCAACACCGAGGCCAGGATGGCCCGCCCACGGCGCATGGCATGGGTCCCTAGACGCCGGCGGTCGGCTCGCGACGGCGGGGGCCGACGCCGATCCGCGCCCGCAGCCCGCGCAGATACTCGTCGCGACTGAACTTCCGCCCGCACACCATGCAGCTGACCGGGCCGAACGGCTCGGCCTCCGGGTCGAAGCCGCCGGGGGTCACGTTCTGGGCCTCGCCGCAGTGCGGGCACGGCACCGGCATGATGTCGAGCGCCACCGTTCACCTCGCTCTCGGGCACACCTTATAACATGTAGGCGATGGCGAGCCGGCTGCCAACCGCCCGCGGCGCCCTAAATCCCCGGGTCCGGCAGGCCGCGCTGGCGGCTGGCCGCGATCACCGTGTTGCGCATCAGGCAGGCGATGGTCATCGGCCCGACGCCGCCGGGCACCGGGGTGATGTGGCCGGCGACTTTCCGCGCCGCCTCGAAATCCACGTCGCCGACGATGCGGGTGCCGCCCTTGCCCTTGTCCGGGGCCGGCACCCGGTTGATGCCGACGTCGAGCACGCAAGATCCCGGCTTGATCCACGCGCCCTCGATCAGGCGGGCGCGGCCGACGGCGGCGACCAGGATGTCGGCCTCGCGGCAGCGCGCCGCCAGATCCCGGGTCTTCGAATGGGCGATGGTGACAGTGGCGTTCTCGCGCAGCAGCAGCGCCGCCATCGGCTTGCCGACGATGTTGGAGCGCCCGATCACCAGCGCCCGCCTGCCGGCCAGCCCCCGAAGGCTCGCCTTCAGCATCACCATGCAGCCGTAGGGGGTGCACGGCACCACGCCCGCCGCCCCCGACCACAGGCGGCCGACGTTGACCGGATGGAACCCGTCGACGTCCTTGGCCGGGTCGACGGCGGCCAGGACCTTCGGCGTCGCGATCGGCGCCGGCAGCGGCAGCTGCACCAATATCCCGTTGACCGTCGCGTCGGCGTTGAGGCGTTCGATCAGCGTCAACAGCTCCTGTTCGGGAGTGTCCTTCGGCAGCAGGTACTCGACGGTCGCCATGCCGGCCTCCTCCGCCTGGCGGCCCTTGGCGCGCACGTAGACGTGGCTGGCCTCGTCGTCGCCGACCAGCACGATGGCGAGATTCGGCACCAGCCCGTGGGCCGCTTTCAGCGCCGCCACCGCGGCGGCGACGCCCCGGCGCACTTCGGCGGCGAATTTCCGGCCGTCGATGATCTTGGCCTCGCTCATCGGTTGCCCGCGATGCCTTTCGTCAGCGCCGCCATCAACGCCGCCGGCTCGCCCTCTATGCTCAATATCTTGTTGCGGTCGGTCGTGCCGCGCGCCACCGCGATCGCCGTCTTCGGCAGCCGCCACGTCTTGGCCAGCAGCCGCACCAGCGCCGCGTTGGCCTTGCCCTTCTCCGGCGCCTCGGTGACCGCCACCTTCAAGATGCCCATGCCGTCGGCGCCGGCGACCACCGGGCCGATCTTCGTCCGGCCCGCCTTCGGCGTCAGCCGCACCGCCACCAGCACGCCGCCGGCGACGGCGCGGAACGGGTTGAGCGATTCAGCCAAGTTTGCGGGCAATCTGGATCAACACGTTCTGCAGGAAATACAGCAGCAGGATCAGCACCAGCGGCGACACGTCGATGTTGCCGAGGTGCGGCAGCACGCGGCGGATCGGCGCCAGCGCCGGCTCGGTGACGCGGTGGATGAAGTCGCCGACCATGTAGACGAAGCGGTTGGAGGTGTTGACGACCTTGAAGGCGACCAGCCAGCTCAGGATGACCCCGATGATGACAACCCACATGTAGAGATCGATCACCGTGAGCAGGAGCTGCAACACCGGAACGACTATCATGTCCATCGGTTCGCCCCCATCGACCCGTCTCCCCGGCGCGTCCGTCCCCGGCCCGGAACGCGCCTAAAACCGGCCGCGAAATCCGAAAGCCAGCCTAATGGCCGCCCGGCGCGTTCGCAAGGCTGAGGCCCGGCCGCGCCGGGGCTGCCGCCGCACCCGCGAACCTTGACAGCGAAGCACGCGCCGCCACAATATCCGCGCGCTTTCGGCCGGCGCCGACACGCGCCGGCGGTTCGAATGATTGGCGACCTCGGGGCCGTAGCTCAGTTGGGAGAGCGCGACGTTCGCAATGTCGAGGTCAGGGGTTCGATCCCCCTCGGCTCCACCACCAAACGCCGCGGCTTCGCGGCCGCCTTCACCTTCGCGTCTATGTTCGGGTTCGCGGTGATGATGTTCCCGGACGCGACCCTCGGCTGAGGGCGATGGCCGGGCGACGGCCGATTCAGGGGACGAAATCGTCGGTCCCGAGTTCGAGCAGTTCCTCTTGCGCGGGGACGTCAAGACGGTACCCGCCCTTGGCATTCACCTCCTGTCCCGAGAAACGGGCCAGCGCGACGGCGATCGACACCAGCACGTACAGCGCGAGCACGGCGGCAAACGACAGGACGTAGATGCGGGCGTTAATGTCTTTTTGCACGTTGGACTCGATGTTTTGGAACCATCGCCGTCGCATATATAGGGTCGCCCGGCGGTTTTCGCACGTCCAACCCGTTGACGGGGCCGAGACCGCG
>Ga0209399_10000407_pt1 | contig 26352 bp, 25 predicted proteins | sample OV2TP3_FD_184130 | JGI IMG/M metagenome (GOLD analysis project Ga0209399, IMG submission 184130) | Hot spring microbial communities from Beatty, Nevada to study Microbial Dark Matter (Phase II) - OV2 TP3 (SPAdes) (version 3) | ecosystem: Environmental > Aquatic > Thermal springs > Hot (42-90C) ... | reverse complement strand
ACCAAGCCACTGGCGATGGCACTACGGTCGGAGGGGGAACAAATAATAAGGCCTATGGAAAAGGGACATGGGAGACCGGGGACCCACTCGTTGGTGTTACAACAGTAGCGGGTGGCTATAACAACAGAGCTGGTGGGTTAGATCCACCTTATTATCATCCTGGCGCTACGGTTGGCGGTGGCGCTAATAATAACGCCGATGGCGATTATTCGACAATTATAGGCGGCCTAAACAATAATGCGACAGGAAATAATTCTTCTATTTTAGGTGGCAGTAGCAACAGTGCTGGTGGGCTTAACTCAACAGTCCTGGGAGGAGTATTTAATACAGCCAACGGCGCTTATGCGCTCGCTGGTGGAGAAAATGTTGAGGTGGTAGGAAGCCGCAGTGTTGGTCTGGGGCAAAACCTTGGTGTCTCAGGTAGTAACGCCTTTGTCTTTGCCCACTATGAAACGCGAACCGATATTCCGTGGCGTAATACTTTTGCGGTCCTGTCAACTAACACAGCTATCGGCCACCAAACCCCATCTTCTTTTCCAGCAACACTTGATGCCAAACTCACTGTGTGGTCAGATCCAGCAAATTCGAATAATGTTGCTGTTCATATTAGAGATTTGATGAGACTACAAGGACGCAGATCGCCTCCCACGACCTGTGATGCGGCTGGCAACGGCAATGGCCTCATCTATAATGATTCTGATGGTGCGCTTTGCTATTGTCACACTGGCACATGGTATGTAGCTGCTGGACCGGTCGGCGCGTCGTGCAATTAAAGGAACGTGAAATGAATAGAGTAAAAAAAATATTTTTGTTAACAATTGTGTGGCTAATGGTGCAAGTGCCTTACCTCATGGCTCAGGCACCCCCGACACACACAGTGAAAATGGAGGCCACCCTCCCTTCGGCTACGGCGAATGTTTATGGTGTGAAATTTGCGGAAAGAGGCTCTCCTGTCCCTCCCTCATGTCCTTCTGCCGCTATCGGCACCATGGCAAAATGGGGGGATCGTTTTTATCAATGCAAAACAAGTTTGATATGGCAAGCCTTAGATGTGGGTGGGCTTTGGTCACTATATACACCTTCACCTCCCGCTACACCCACCGTGTACTTAACTGATCCTGTACACGGACTCGCCCTTGGGACAAATGCAAAGGAATTTAGATTAACCATCGATGGAACGGGTACTACGAATGACACCGGCATTATTGCAAAAATAGACAATTATGGTGCAGGCGCAACGCTGACGACCACAGGCATTGGAACGCGCTTCATTTGGTATCCCAAAAAAATTGCCTTTCGTGTAGGAATGGTGACAAATAATGGTTTCTACCCTTTAGATAATGGAACAGCCATGAATGATGACTTTATTGGGCTGTTTTCTTCTGTTACAGGAGGAAAAAATAATGTAGCGCCAAATATTGGTTCTTTTGTAGGTGGTGGGGAAGGTAATCTGGCGGCAGGAACTATGCTTTTGGGATATTCGGCTGTTGTTGGTGGTATATTTAATGTCGCAGGTGATTTTGCATTTGTTGGCGGAGGTGCGTGGAACGAAGCCAATGGAATAAATGCGGTCGTGGTTGGTGGCGGTCAAGGTTTAGTTGGGACAATTGCTGATGGAAATAAAGCCAATGGGGCTTATTCATTTATTGGAGGGGGAGCTCGCAATGTCATTGCCGCTACAGCAGACTATGCCGTGATTGGTGGTGGGGATAACAATGATGCAACGGCCAGCACAGCGACAGTGGCCGGAGGATTAAATAATCAGGCCACAGGAGTTAGTTCTTTTATTGGTGGGGGAAGCAGCAATACAGCTACAGGACTAACCAGCACTGTCAGCGGTGGGATCTCTAATATAGCTGGGGGCATAAACACCACTGTTGGTGGTGGGTTTCAAAATTATGCATCAGGAGAAAACGCCACTGTTGCTGGTGGTAATCAAAATAGAGCCGGTGGAGTAAGTGCACCTTTTCACCCCGGTGCAACCGTTGGAGGAGGCATTCTTAACACAGCCGATGCTGACTACTCAACCATCGCCGGTGGACAAAACAATGATGCCGATGGGAATTATGCTTCGATTGTCGGTGGTAGCAACAATAATGCCGACGGCATTAACTCAACTGTTCTCGGAGGAGGGTTTAATACATCTAATGGAGGTTATGCGATAGCAGGTGGAGACCATATCGTGGTTAACGGAAATCGTAGTCTCGGCATGGGTAAATACTTAACTGTTGCTGGTGATGAATCTTTTGTTTTTGCTCACTATGGCGGCCAAACAAGTGTCCCTTTTAATAATGCCTTTGTTGTGCTTTCGAATAATGCAGCCATCGGCCACAATGCGCCAGCCTCGTTTCCTCCATCGCTCGATGCTAAACTTACTGTTTGGTCAGAACCGCTTACGACTAATGCCGATAACGTGGCCGTGAATATCAGAGATGTGCTGCAACTCCAAGCCACTGCTACTGTTCCCACCTGTGCCAATGCGTCGGATTTGGGAAAAATGTATCTTAACTCTTCAACTCACGCAGTTTGTATTTGTAATGATACTACCGGTCCTTATTCTTGGAAACCGGCGATTCAGGGGCTAAACGGCGGTGCCCCATCGGATTGTCCTCCTTAACTGTTTTTTCATCTCTTCAAATTCAACAATACAACAAATTCTCCCTTGGGCTTGGTCTTCGTAAAGTGCTCATTCAATTCACTGCTCTTTCCTTCAATAATTTCTTCAAATTTTTTGGTCAGCTCGCGGGCTACGATGACAATAGGATCATTTAAAACATCACGAATATCTTCCAATGCTTTTGAAATCCGATAGGGTGATTCATAAAAAATAATGGTACGGGTTTCGTCTTTGAATTTCTCTAATTTTTTCCGTCGGGCAGACGACTTCGCTGGCAAAAATCCTTCAAAAATAAAACTATCCGATGGTAGGCCAGATACTGACAAAGCCGCGATAAGTGCTGTCACTCCCGGAACAACGGTAATAGGAATACGATTTTGCTTCGCCAACCGAATCAAATGATAGCCCGGATCGCTTATCCCCGGTGTCCCTGCATCCGTTACGAGGGCAATGTTCTTCCCTTCTTTCAAAAGTCCTAAAAGATAATCCCCTTTTTTGAATTTGTTGTGCTCGAAATAACTGGTGAGGGGGTTAGTGATTTGATAATGATAAAAAAGAATCTTGGTGTGTCGTGTATCTTCAGCGGCGATGAGGTCAACACTTTTGAGGACTTCCAGAGCACGCAGCGTAATGTCTTTGAGATTACCGATGGGGGTGGAGACGATGTACAACATATTAAAAGCGACCGAGAGACCAAGTAACCATGCAACCAAGCAAAAGACAAAATCAATACTTGGTCGCTTGGTCTCTTGGTTACTAGGTTACTTGTTTTATTCCACAGTCACCGACTTGGCTAAATTGCGCGGCTGGTCCACATCACAGCCACGATTGACCGCCACATAATAGGCCAGCAATTGCAGCGGCAGGGCGACCAGAAGCGGCGTTAATAAAGGATTTGTTTGTGGAACTTGAATCACGTGATGGGCATGAGATTTAATCGTCGTATCACCATCGGTGGCGATGGCAATCACCTTGCCCTTTCGCGACAGAATTTCCTGAATATTCGAAATCATTTTTTCATACGTATCCGACTGCACCGCAATACAGACAACCGCCCGATATTCATCAATCAAGGCAATGGGCCCGTGCTTCATTTCACCGGCCGCATAGCCCTCCGCTGGGATATAGGAAATTTCTTTTAGTTTAAGAGCCCCTTCCAAGGCCGAGGGATAATTTAAGTTTCGTCCCAAAAAGAGAAAACAGCCAAAATGAGAATTATTTTTAGCAATGTGTCCAATGTGCTGGGTCGAATGAAGGATTTTCTTGTAGAGCAGAGGTATGACTTTCAGATCTTTTAAAATCTTGGCGTTTTCTTTTGAGGATAATGTTTTCTTGATCTCACCCAATTTCAAAGCTAAAAGATAAAGCATACAGAGCTGAGCGGTATAGGCCTTTGTGGAAGCAACCCCAATCTCTGGTCCGGCATGGGTATAGAGAACTCCGTCAGATTCACGCGTCAAAGATGAGCCAACCGCATTGACGATTGACACCACATGCGCGCCCTTGGCCTTCGCCTCGCGCACCGCCGCCAAGGTATCCGCCGTCTCGCCTGACTGACTAATGGCAATCACTAAACTGCGCTTATTAATAATCGGATTACGGTATCGGAATTCACTGGAGACATCAATACTCACAGGAGTAGAAGCCAATTTCTCAATAATATATTTTCCCACGAGTCCCGCATGATAGGCCGTGCCACAGGCCACAATCATCATCGAATCGATGTGTCGGAGCTGTTGTTCGGTTAAGTTAAGGCCGTCTAACGTAATGGCGTTTCCTCTCACCCTCGAGGAGAGCATTTGCTTTAAGACATCCTCTTGCTCATGAATCTCTTTCAGCATAAAATGCGCATACCCTTGTTTTTGCACCGCATCCACCTTAAATTTAACGATATGGACTTTATGTCTCACTTTTTTACCGGAAGGATTAAAAACGCGGACTTTTTCTTTGGTCAAAAGGGCCATCTCCCCATCTTTAAGATAAATGACTTTACGCGTGCGATTTAAAATGGCCGGTACATCCGAGGCCATATAATTTTCGTTTTTTCCTAAACCAATAATTAAGGGCGAGCCTAATCGAACCGCCACCAACGCGTCAGGATTGTCCTTGGCCATAATTCCCAACGCAAAGGAACCTTTCAGCTGACTCACCGCTTTTTTAACGGCATTCAAGAGATCGCCATGGTAATGGTCCTCAATTAAATGCGCAATCACTTCGGTATCTGTTTCCGAAACAAATTTATATCCCTTACGGATGAGATTTTTCTTCAAAACTTCATAATTTTCTATGATGCCATTATGAACAATCAAAATTTTATGAGAAGAACTAAAATGGGGATGGGCGTTAATGCGATTCGGTGCGCCGTGCGTAGCCCACCGGGTATGGGAAATGCCAATATGTCCCGTCGGGATATGATTCGTCTTAATGAGATTTTCTAAATCGCGTATTTTACCTTGGGTCTTGCGGACGATAATTTCACCACCCTTGTTCGCAATAATCCCCACGCCACTGGAATCATAACCGCGATACTCCAAACGCCTCAGCCCTTCGATGAGAATCGGCGTGGCTTCCCTTTCCCCTATGTAACCAACAATGCCACACATGGTTCGTGTCTAGTTTTTTTGAGATGGTTGACTGAGCGGTTTAATATGAATGGTCGTCGTGAGTCTGTTATATCTATTCTTCGATTTTGTAAAATACACTTCGCCATCACAGGCAGCTGTGAGATGACTTAAACCCACAACATTCTTGCCCGGTTTCCAGCGATGACCATCGCGTGTGAGGAGAGTACCCGCTTTTACCTTCTGGCCACCCGAGACCTTTATGCCACGTGTTTCTTTATAATATTTTTTTGTTGTATGACCTAACCTCGTCATGAGATCTCTCCTTTAAGAACATTTATCTTAATTTTTTTATTGGGAATATGTTTCGACCTACTTTTTCAGAATAGCATCGATTTCTTTTTTATACGAAGAAAAATCGCGTGCGCCTGTCTTTTTTCCATTCAGATAAAAAGTGGGGGTGCCACGCACGTCCACTTCGCCTCCCAAAGCCATATCGGCCGCAATCCATTCCTCCCATTGCGCATCTTTGTCCTTATAATCTTTGAGGAACTTGTCCACATTCAGACCCAAATCTTGAGCCAGTTGTTTGAATCTGTCCTCACTTAAATTAGAGTTATCTTTCAAAATAGCATCAGCCATTTCCCAATACTTACCTTGTTCCCCTGCCGCAAACGCTGCCTTGGCTGCTGGCTTGGCTTGTGGATGAAAAGAAAGAGGAAAATTCTTCAAGACATAATTAACTTCTTTGGGATAGGTTTCTAATACTTCTTGAATAGGGGGATGAAATCGCGCACAAAAAGGACATTGAAAATCGACAAACTCAACAATGGTCACAGGAGCATCTTTGGGTCCTCGGACAGGCGAATGAGCCGCAGAGATAGTATATTCTTTCGTATAATCTTCTTGTGGTCGTTGAGGGAAGTTGCGAATAACGTCACCCCCAACACCGCCGGCTTTTGCTTCGAGCGCTGTGACCCGTTGCTGTAAATCTTGCAGAGTCACCAAGATCGCTGATAAATCCCTTTTTCTTTTTTCTTCCCCTGACATCCCTTCTTCAATATTTTTCAAAATATGCACTGTTTCGACTTGCTGCTGGATCAATTCCTGCATTTGGGGACTCGGTCCTTTCTTAGAAAGAATCACCACCCCTAAGGAAACACCAATAATGATGACAAGTCCCCACGTTAAAATTTTGTTTTGCATACCTTATCCTTTCTTTAAATGAAATGGAAATTTTAATAAAATATTCTTTCAAGAATCATTTTTGTTGCCGACGAATAGTTTGTTGATATTGAAAAGCCTGCCATTCCGCATCCAAGATAAATAATTTAACTTCAGCTTGCGTTTGTTTGGCGAACAATTCCACCCTCAAAAAAATAACCAAGAAAAAAATGCTCATTCCCGCATATAAAATAACGGCATTCAGGGAGTTCTTTATGTTATCCTGCATACGAAAGACGACGGCCCATAGACACTGTAAGTTTACCGTAGGAATTCTTCTTTTTCAATGACAAAATCAAGCCCCTCTCTATATATAATCTCCAAAGTGTCCTCCCTAAAGACAAGATAGAAAGTAGCTATCGTTTAGCTACAAGTTGATGCCGCCGTATCTTTGAATGATGTTTCTTATATCATCCCATCGCTGGGTGCAACCAAAGACGGCAATGATAAGGGTATTATTTTTTTTATTGATGGTGCCCACAAAACAGGCCCGCGCGGCACGCGTATAACCTGTCTTGCCATAAACCTTGCGTTTCCATTCTTTAGCGAACAATACTTTATTGTGATTTTTTAGGACAATCTTTCGGCCATTGAGGGAATAAATCGTTTTATAACGGTATTGAATCGTTTGATGGAAAAATTTATGTTTTAAGGCCTGACGGAAAATCAAATACATATCATAGGCCGTTGTATATTGCGATATTTTAGGCGTCGGCAGACCGGAAGAATTAACAAACTTAGTATGCTTGGCCCCCAATCCTTTAGCCCGTTGGTTCATTTTTCGTACAAAATTGGTCTCTGAGCCTGCCACCGCTTCCGCTAACGCAATGCTGGCATCATTGGCAGAACTTAAGAGAATCGCCCAGAGAAGATCTTTCACTTTAAATTTTTCACCAGCGGCCAAATTAATTTTTGATGGTGCCGCCAGTGTGGCGCGATGACTAACCGTAACCACATCATTAAGAGATAGGTGCTCTAAGACTAAAAGGGCCGTCATAACCTTGGCGGTGCTGGCGGGTGGCACCTTACGATGCACGTTTTTACCATAGAGACGTTGGCCACGTGTAGCATCCGAGAGAATCGCCGCTTTTGCGCTAATAACTTTACTCTTTTTGCGTTTGGCCGCGAAGGTCGCCGTTGGTAAAAATATCAAAACAATTAAACAAGCGATAAGAGCTCTTCGCCAAAAATTATTATTTGAAATCTTCGACATCCTACAATTTCTTTTTTATTAAACTATGCTGACAAGCCTCATAGACCAGTTTTAAAGCTTGGGCTATACCCTCGGAAGGAATAAACTTGTTGCCTTGCGCCGGCACAATAAGCCAAGAGCCTTTGTCCCATACAATTGTAACCCAAAGATGTTGGGTTAAACTCTCTTCTGCTACCACCAGACGCAACATGGCTATCTTACGTTTTTCATCGAATAAAAAATCCTTTTGCACAACCGTTATGCTTCCCCGTTGCTCTGCCAGAAAAAAAGTGCCCGGATTAAAATCTTTCACCGCGTAGGTTTTCAAAGCAACATCCTCCTTCAAAGGAACATCGATATGTTTTTGCTTATAAAAATCTAATTCAAAAAACTCGCGCTGGCCTTGGGCCAACCATTTACGTTCGTATTTGGTATCGTACTGCGGCTGAATGATTCTAGTTTCTGCAACGAATCCAGTCTGATCAGTTTGTTCCATAATCCACCCTACAAAGGGCTGGTGATCCGTCACAATTTTTAAATGCCCCTGGGCTACCAAACGACTGTTCATTAATCGTAGAAAGGTATGGGAAAACAAACGATGCTTCGTGTGTGACTTCTTTGGCCAAGGACAGGGGAAAATTGCGTAAATATTTTCAATTGACTTAAGTGCAAATAATCGTTCTAACGCCATGCGGGCCTCAACCATTAAAACACGAACATTCAGCAATCCCTCCTGGCTTACTCTCTTCAATGTCTTAGACACACGTTCCCAATTCTGCTCGATGCCAATAAAATTCCTTTGCGGTGCCCCCTTCGCCATCCGCACCAAAAGTTCACCGTTGCCACAACCAATCTCGAGGTCTAAGGGCCCTGAGGAATTAAATTGCTGAGACCAAGCAATGGGACGATGCACTTCGTAATGATCAACAAAAGACTTAAGCAAAAACCCTTCTTTCACACTCATGAAACTGTTGGGAACTATTGATGACGAATTTTATGAGGACTCTCTCTATCGTCCTTTGGCGGTCGTTTCGGTCTTGATGGGACCAACCGATGAGGATTGTAATTTCTCTTCCAGTTCTTTGATTTTATCTTTTAAGCCCATGTTTTCATCTATCAATTGAAAATAATCGTTGGACATTTCCTGATGCTCTTGCATCAGATCGTCCATTTTAGTTTCCTTCTCTTTCATGAGTTCATGGGCGGCGATTGCTTGATTTTCTAGCTCCGGCAGGGCACCGCCAACGGTAAGCCTCCCTTGCGTTAAACTCTTGATGGTTTCATCTTTTTGACGAAGAGCCAAATCCTTGGCCTCTAGTTGCTCTCGTAAATTTTTAATATTATCCTCGAAGGCCTTCGCCTTTTCCGCAGCAAGGACGTTGTTTTGATTGAGCTTTTCATTCGCCGATGCTTGCGCAGCTTTTAGTTGATCCTCAAGCGAAGTAATTTTTGCTTCCAACGGAATTCTTACCTCATCGATATTGGTGACCTTCACTTGGCTCTCTAAAGAACGAACCTTTCGTTGCATGGCCTCATTTTTTTCTTTCAAGGCCACATTTTCATCCAATATTTCAAAAAAATCATTCGCCAAACCCTCTCGCTCACTCGTAACGGTTTTAAAACTATTTTCTTTCTCATCGATGAGATCCCCAGCAATTTTCAATTGCTCTTCTAAAAAACTAATTCTTTCTTCTAAGGGTAAACGCTCCTCAGACACTTTTTGGGCGATCATCACATCAGTATTTTGAAGCCTGATTTCGAATTCTTTGATTTGATTGAAAAGCGGTACTTTTGCCTCTTCGATTTTTTGTGCGAGAGCGTTGGCCTGTACCTCTAACTGTTGCTGCAAAATTTTTATCCGCTCTTCTAAGGGGCTCTTTGCCGCAACTATCTTTTCCTCAAGCAACGCCTGTTCCATTTTTATTTTCTCTTGTAAAGTCCTTATCTCTTCTTCCAAAGAACGCTTAGCTTCTTGGACAGTTTGATTCTTTTCTCTCTCAACCTTTTGCAAATTTTCTTGGAATGATTTTATTTTACTCTGTAATTCTGCTTTAACGTTAGCCACTGCTATGGCTTTGGCTTCTTCCACTTTTCGAATTTCTTCTTTAAGCGATTGAATGTCTCGTTCGGCTAATGAACGAGCCTCAGCGACAGCTTGACGTTTCGCTTCGTCCCTCTCTTGTAATTGTTTGCTTAAAGAATCAATCTCTGCTTTAAGAGGCGCTTTCGCTTGCTCTATCTTGGAAGGCATTGAATTTTCACTGGCCGCTAATTTATTTCGCAAATCTTGAATTTGTGTATGCAGCGGCACCTCGGCCTGAGCAATTCTTTGTGGTATAGATTGCTCGATGGCCTTAATTTTCTCTTCCAGACTTTTGATTTTTTCATCCAGGGGGGCCTTGGCTTGTTCAATTTCGTGAGGTCGGCTGGCTTTTATTTTATTTAATTCAGTGCTCAAAGCCTGTATTTCTTCTAGTAGAGGTCGTTTGGCCTCAGCGATCTTTTGCGGTAATTCTTCCTGCTGTTGAATCCGAAGTTGTTCTTTGAATTTATCCGTTTGCGCCGTCAAGGCTACTTTTTTCTGAGACAAACTATTGACCTCATTCCCCAACGATTCCTTCGTTCTGGTAAGCTGTGAAACAACTCGTTCCTGATCCTGAATGCGATTCCTTTCGTTTTGCAATTGTTGCGATAATTTCCGGATTTCCTCTTCCAGTGGTTTCTTAGCCTCTCTTATCTTTGGGTCAAAGGAGGCCTCTAAACCTTCCAACCTTTGCTGCAAGGAATTGACTCTTTCCTGAAGAGGCGCCTTGGCTTGCTCTATTTGCGAAGGAACGGCAGCCTTGGTTTGCTCAAGTTCTTTTAAAAGCTCATCGATGCGTCTTTGTAAAGGCATCTTGGCCTGTTCAACTTGCGTGGGGAAAGATTTCTTTGTGTCCTCGAGTTCTTTGTTTAAGGCATTGAGTCTTCCCTGCCAAGACGTTTTCTCTTCCTGCACTCTTTTGGTCGCTGCTTCCTGTGTCTGTATCAATTGATTTTTTAATTGGGTGATCTCTTGTTGTAACGGCGCCTTGGCTTCTTCCACTTTCGTGGGGATAGAGGCCTGTGTGGATCTCAACTCAGCCTGCAATTGCTTGATTTGTTCTTCCAGGGGGGCACGGGCCTGAGCCAATTTCCCGTTGAGTGCGGCCTCTTCTTCTACCATTAAGATTTTCAAACGCTCAATCTCTTTTTTAAAGGGAGCTTCGGCTTCTACGATCTGTTGCGGCAAGGCCTGCTGCATCTCTTTGATTCTATTTTCAAGATCCTTGATTTGTTTGAACAGAGGCACCTTGGCTTGCTCAAGTTCTTTTGGCCGAGACGCCTGGATGTTCTTGAATTGTTCTTGCAATTGCGCCATTTGGTTTAACAAAGGGGCTTTGGCCTGCTCGACTTCTTGAGGGATAGACTCCCGAACCATTTTCAGTTGATTTTCCAATTCCTGAATCTCTTTTTGCAATGGTGCACGTCCTTCTTGAATGCGGTTAGGGATGGTCGCTTCAGTATTTTTAAGCCTTTCTTGTAATTCGCGAATGGTTTTTTGTAAGGACTCCTTGGCCCCTGCTATTTCTCTCATTTTAGCTTCTTCGGTCTCTTTCAATTGATTTTCTAATTGCGCGATACGCTGCTGCAAAGGTTTTTTCGCTTCTTCGGTAATTTGGGGAATCGATTCACGAACTGCTTTTAATTCCGCCTGAAGGGCATTGATTCTTTCCTGCAAGGGGACCTTGGCTTCTTCTATTCGTCGAGTATTGTCGCTGTCTTTTTTGCTTAATTGATTTTCTAAATTATGAATTCGTTCTCGGAAGGAGGAGATTGCTTCTTGAATTCGCCCCTCTTTGTCCTCCTGTGCTCGCTTAAGCTCACCTTCTAATTCTTCAATGTGCCTTAAAAGCGGATTTTTGGCCTCCTCCACCTCGGAAGGAATGGAGGCTTGAAGACTATCGATTCTCTGCTGCAGGGGCGCTCTAGCTTGCTCTATCTGAGAAGGGATAGCGGCCTTGAGTCTATCGAGTTCTTGTTGCAATTGCGTGATTTCGCTCTGCAGAGGCTGCTTGGCCTCGGCCACACGCTCATCGTGTGAACGACGGGTTTGCTCTAATTGTTCTTGCAAGGTCTTAATTTCTTTCACGAGAGGTATCTTCTCCTCCTCGATCCGATGAGGGATTTCTTCTTTGGTAACGCGAAGCTGTTTTTGCAGATCTTCAATTTCTTGGCGTAAAGGAATGCGGGCCTCTTCCATTTTGGAGGGGATGGAGACCTTGACTTTATTGAGCTCAGCATTGAGCGCATCAATCGTTTCTTGATAATCAGATTTGATTTGCTTGAATTTGGCTGGCTCACCTGTCTTAGCAACTTTCAGTTCCTCCTCAATCCCTTTCAATCGCTCCTGCAAAGAATTCATCTCTTTTTGGAGTGTTTGCTTTTCCGCAACCACATGATCGCGCTCTCGGGTTAGTTTGGCGATGGTCGTCTCTTCTTGACGGATAAAAGCACCTTTCACCGTTAAATCATTTTCGAGAATACGAATTTTTTCTTGAAATGATTGAGAGACTTTTTTGGGACTTGTGGTATCAGTTATACCGGCGACGGTGAGGATTTTTTCAAGCGTATCAATCCTTTCTTGGAGAGGGACTTTCACCTGCTCAAGTTGCCGATGGATCGATCCTTCCAAATCACTTAATTTCTTTTGTAAGTCCGTTACCTTGCGTAGAAGATCGTTACGCTCTTCCAAGAGGTTCTCGACGTTATGGCCAGGCTGAGATTTTTCATCCACCAGCCGCTTAATTTCATTCTCTTTCTCACGCAGCGTAGCTGACAATTCATCGATCTGTTTTTTATGGTCTTGAACCTCGCGCTGCAACTGACCGATGGTCTCCTGACGTTCCGCCAATTGTTTAGTCAAATCTTTTTGCTTATTGATGAGGCTATCATATTGATTCAGCAACTTATCAATTTGTTGGCTCGTTTTGTTGAGATCAATATCCCCGGGGCTTGAATTTCTGTCTTGCGCCAAAAGAATCGAAGAAAAAAGGAAAGTTGAAAAAAAAAGAAAAATTATGAAAATGGAAAATTTCTTCATCATTTCAATGTTCTAAACGAAATCTTGAAATAAGACACATTAGCTTAAAACGTCTACCGTGTGTTTTTTATTATATATCTAATACAAATATGTAAAAGAGATAATAAAGAATTTTTTAGGAAGAGACTTCATCACTTAGGTCTACTGGTTGGAAGAGAGAGTAAAAATCTCTTTAAAAAAATCTTGCATGGCTATCCAAGAGCGCTCATCCGCTTCCTTATTATAAGCAGCGCCTTTGGAATTATCATGACCCGCCTCTTGTTGTGTAAAACTGTGCACGGCCTTACTATAATAAACCATCTGCCAATCCACTCCGGCCTTACGCATTTCATCTTGAAACGCAAGCACTTCTTCCATTGGCACATATGGGTCATCGGCGCCATGCAGAACCAACACTTTTGCTTTGACATCTTTTGTGGCCACTGGATCAGGGGTATTGAGTCCCCCATGAAAACTGACGACCCCCTTGATATCCGCACCGCTACGCGCCAATTCCAAAACAACGGTTCCCCCAAAACAATAACCAATGGCCGCGATTTTTTCGGGGTCAACCTGCTCGTGACGTTTCAGAATATTTAAAGCAGATTTAATTCGCGCCCGCATTAGCTCACGGTTATTTTTATAAAAAGTCGCCTGTTCCGAGGCCTCGGTGTTATCTTTTGGTCTCACCCCTTTGCCATAAATATCCACCGCCATGGCGACATACCCCAATTGGGCCAGCTGTCTCGCGCGCCCCTTGCTATATTCTCCTAACCCCTTCCAATCATGTACAACCAAAATACTCGGACGTTTGTCACCGCTCGTGTCGTCATAAACAATATATCCTTCTAAGTCCGTCTCCCCTTCCTTATACTCAATATTTTCTTCAACAAGTTCAGCCCATGTCGCTAACGGCATAAATAAAAAGAAGAGAATCAATACCAACCGTAACATATAAACCTCCTGATTATTTTAATACTTTGGCTCGAATTCGCGCCGCGACCTTCGCTAGTTCCTCATTCGATGTTGGTTTGGCCCTGGCAAAATTAAGATCTGTCACCTCAAAAATGGGCACAAGATGGATGTGCACATGCGGCACCTCTAAGCCCGCCACCATCATACCAATCTTTTGACAGGGAATTTCTTGTTCAATCAATCGTGCCACTTTTTTGGCAAAAATGACCAAACCACTCAGCAGTTCATCTTCCACATCAAAAATATACTCAATTTCTTTTTTGGTGATGACTAAGGTGTGGCCAGGATTGATTGGTCGAATATCCAAAAACGCCAAATAATTTTCCTCCTCCAAAATTTTATGACAAGGAATTTCTCCTTTAACAATGCGAGTAAATAGAGTAGCCATGGTAACCCTCCTTCAAAAACAATGATTACTTTTCTACAGGACCTTTTCTTTTCAATTCCTCAACCGATTTCATGAAAAAATAACCTATGGAAACAAAGGTAACAATGGGTGGAAAATAATGTGGAATTTCAAAACCGAAACTTTCTAATATCATAATAAGGCCCAAAAAAAAGATAGAATACATGGCCCCATTTTTCAAGTATCTATACTTACGAATTTTATCTACACCCTTGATGGTTAACTCTCTGACAACGATCGCACCCAGACCATTCCCTAAAAGGATAAGTGGGATAGACATCGTAAAAGCAAAAGCCCCAACAACACCATCGATGGAAAAGCTTGCATCCAAAACTTCGAGATAGGCAAGTTTGCTGATATCAGAAAGATCTTTGCGTTCTTTCATCTCTAGTTCAACCCGGGCCGCATGTTCCTTAAAACCATGGGTGATGAAAAATAAAGAAGATCCCAAAGAAGCAGAAAACGCCATCAAGGTATTCTTCTCTAAAGCAAACCATATGATCGTCGTTAACATAATCGATACGATGGCAAAAAACCATCCTCCCTGCTGGGTGAAAAAACGTTCGGCCTTAAGACCGAATTCTTTCGGTTCTAAAAATAACCAATGAAAAAATAGAAAAACCAAAAAGATGCCGCCGGCTATCAAAAGAAGCGGCGAAGAAATTTCCAATGCTTCTTTGATGTGTGGATCATTGCTGAAGGTAGCCATAAACGAGCCCCAAAAACCAAAGGAAGGATTGGCCATCCATACGATCAGGCAAGGCAAGAGGCCTCTGACCAAAAAAACACTGAAAAAAATCCCCCAAATCAAAAACCATTTCCGCCATCTTTTAGTCATCGTGGCCAAAACGTCGGCATTCACGACCGCATTGTCGAGACTCGAAACCACCTCAAAAACACAAAGTCCTAAGATAGTCAAAAACATGTAAAGATTTTCCTTATTTTGTTATCCACTGACCGTTGGGTTGTTGAATCTTATCGCCCTGGCTCGCCTTATCCCGCTGAACCTGTGCAAAGACCTCTTCGATAGTAGCCAAGGCATTCTCCGGGAGATTATTTTGTTTGACGATTGTTTGATAAATAAATTTTCTGTCTTTATTTTCGGCCTCCGCTAAACTTTTAGCCTCGGAATTATCTTGCAATACTTCCACATAACCGCGATTATTTTCCCCGATGAGGCCTTTTGTTTTAAATTGGCGTAAGCTATCAAAGCGATTGCGACGATTATCGAGAGCCGCCTTAACTTCGGGCGTCATTTCTTTAATATCGTAGGTGGCCGCAAAACCATGTAGGCTCTGAAACAATAATGGACCAACCCAAAAGAGAACACTTAATAAGACAAATGTTAATTTTATTTTCATTGTACTTCCCCCTTATCTTGAATATCCTCCGAGGCCGGTCCCCCACTTACGTAATTCTCAATACCGGTGGCTGTCTTTTCTAATCCTTTGATATCAATCGTGATATGTGCCTGAATGGTGATAGGACGTTTGGGATCTCCTACCGCTTTAACGGTACATCCAAACCATGATATCCCTAACAAAAAGCATAATAAAATAAATCTCTTGTTAGTGTTACATTTAGCCATAAGGCCTCCTATCGAAACGAAAATTGGTCTACGTATTTTAACAGCGAACTGATCTTCCCATCCAGATTAATAGTGATAGGAAAATTCAAATCCACATTAAGTTCTTCGCTTGCTATTTTCATTAAACCTGTTAATTTATTTTTATTCAGACTTTTTATTTGCACCGAGGCCTCTTCAACAAAGATCTTGGCGTCATCTTGAAGAAGTTCTTGGAGGTGTTGTCGCTCTCGTGATTGAGGGATATACTGCGTAATAAAGCCTAATAAGGAAGCCCTGATTTTCCCGCCTTCCACAATGCGGGTATCCACATGAATGGTCTCGAGATTATTCCCTTTTCCTGTCAGCACCATAGTCCCGTCCAAAATTCCTTCGATTTGAGTTGGCAGCATCTCATTGAAGACCTTGAGTTGGTGTATATTGAGTCCTTCAAATTCTAGCTGAATACTATACGGAAAAGAGGGCTGATATTCCATAGAAATCTCGCCTTTAAATCGAGCGCCATAAGCCTGGGCAGAAAAATTTTTAAAAATAAGCTTTTGGTCATCACCCTCTATTGGAGAAAAGAATTCTTGGGCTTCATAATTACGAAATCGATTCCCTTTCGACTTAACCTCACCCCATATAGTTAAAATCTTACCACGATTGAGAGACAAATGCCCATTCCCTTCCACAGTGCTTATGTGAATATTTTTTGATTCTACTTTCCCTTCTTTTATTTCCATGGAAAGTTTACTGTTGGCGCGCCATAGGCTATCCAAACCATCACAAAAAAAATTTTGTACCTGTAATGTATAGAAATCTGCTTTATCCTTTAAGATGATTTGGATATTCTGAAAATTAATTTGACCGGGGAAATAAAATTTTTGTTTCGCAATTTGTATAGAGTCGACTTTAAATTGTGGAAGAGATTGTGCAATAAGTCTATGGACTATCCATGGGGTTACCCATACCGTATTGAGAGTTACATACACAAACCCAATACTTAAAAGGAGAACTAAAAGAAATAAGGTGATGAGGCATCGTTTTATCATCACCAGTAAAGAAAAAAGTCGCAATGCATGGGAGCATTAAGTCGTAATAAATTTTCGACCAGCATCGGTGAGAGTCGCCTCGCGAGTTTCGAAATTAAATTCAACCAGTCCCTCTTCGACAAAGGTTTCCATCATGCGTGAAAAACCTTGATGCTGAATCAAGTATTTATTGAGGCTGTAATCATGCATTTCGGACATGGGAAGTGTCCCTCCTTTGTCATTTAAAAATTTGAGGACACCTTTCCTAGCCCGATCGAAAAACTCTTTTTGTTTTTGTTGCTCTGCTTCTGATATATGGGAAGATGAATCTTGTAACATACCCACCCCCTTAAGAAAATTTTTATGATAGGACTCTGCGAATTTCGTTTAACAATTCCGCAAAGTTAAAAGGCTTGGCAATCATCTTATAGGCTTGGCCATCCACCGTGATACCGCCTTCCACATTTTTCTCATCCTCTTTGGTCACAATCCCTGACATGAAAATGACGGGGATGTTCTCTGTCCGTTTGTCCTTCTTTAAGGCCTTAGCCATATCCGCACCGTCCATACGTGGCATCATAATGTCTAAAAGAATCAATCCCGGTTGTTGCATTTTAGCCATTAAAAGAGCATCTTGACCATTGTTAGCCTTCAAGACATTATACCCATAGGTGATTAACTTCTTCTCAAGGAGTTCTAACACTTCTTTTTCATCATCTACCACAAGGATTTTATTCTGTTTCATTTTTACCCCACCGTTTCGTCATCATTCATTTTGACTTAGGGAGGTTGCCCTTACCTAAAGGTTAATTTAAATCAATGATCTCAATCACTTCATCGGATAAACTGAACACTTGAATACGCCGATCCTCGGTTAAGACGTATTTTTGCTCGAGGACAACCCCCTCCCGAACAGCCTCTGGTAAAGGCTCAACGACAATCTTATAATGCTGAGGGTCAATCCATTGATAAAAAAACGTGTAAGGCTGACCGTTGAATACATTTAATCCCCCCTCTAACTGAAGAGGATAACTTTTCTTGTTGAGGTAACTTTTTTCTAATTCGCTGGATAAAGTTTTAAGAACGCCGTTCACATTCTTTTTAAATGTCAATTTGGTCAACATCGCTAAACGTTGTTGGGCGGGATTAAAATTTCGTTCTGTAAGAATGAGGAGATCCGCAATATGCTCCATCTTTATTTGATCTTCTTCGGATAATATTTGATTTTGAAAGAATTCGATGTGTTTTGTGATGGCTTGGCTGCGTCGGCTTATACTGGCTGTTTTTTCATTGATATTTTGAGTCAGTTGTTGCACTTCCTCCATGTGTTCATCCAAAAGGGCCTTAAAGGCGGCATCGATGACCCCCGAATATTCCCGAGTATCTTCTAAAAGCCTTTCCATGCTCAAGACGATCTCATCCAAAGTCAACTGCGACGCCTTCAAAGAACACACGGCAAAAACAAGCATCAAAAAAACAAAGATGCGGATCCACCAGAGCCTTTTTCTTATCATCGCCCTATCATTGACCTGAACTACGACCGAACTCCATCTTGATCATCATCATGACATCCATATTGTTTTCGGAGATAAGCACGATACGACTCACCTTACCCTCTTTCGCCACGCTGCCATAAATAAGTTTAAGGTTGATGCCCGCCTCCGCGATCTTATTCGTGACCGCTTGCAGGGCCCCTGGCTTATTTTCAACCGACAGTAAAATCACCTCTTCTTCGCTGACATTATAACCTTGTTCCTCAAGGATCTTGCGAGCCGCATTGTTATCCTCCGTAACAAACATAATGGCTACAGTTTTGTTGATCGCATAAGCACAAATGGCAATCATGTTAATCCCCGAGGCAGAAATCATGCTCGTGACTTCCGCTAACGTTCCTACATGATCATCGACGGAAATCATCAATTGTCTGTCGAGTTCTACGCTCACCATAATGTTATGAACCCCTTTCGGCAATATCAATCCTTTAGTTTAAGCGCGGTTATGCACTGTTTATGAAATGCCTACGCTAACGCCCTACGATTCATCACACATCAATTATGTTTGACTCTAACCCATGTTTCGCGGAAAAGGTCACTGCGGGCAAAACATTGATCTCCTAATAAATAGAATTTAAGACCTCTATTATTAATTTTGTATTTATAAATTCCAGGTTCCCTACAATCCGCACTAATTTCGCCTTCTTCGTCCTGAAGTTTAATCTGTTTATTAAAAAGAACCTCATATCGACCACCCACATCAATAGCGCCATCGCCATCGATATCAAACTCATAGTCCCCGCCGCTTAAAAATGTTAGTTTAGCACTGCCGCCGGCATTGTTCTTCAACTTCCATGTCCCCACTACCGAGTCAAACGTAGTAAATTGCTCCTGCACCAATTCAGCTAAAGTGCATCCTCCTAAAAAAAATGCCAAGAATACTGCCACCACCATGCCCTTTTGTTTTGCCCTTTCCATATTCCCTCCGCACAATCAAAATCGTTTTATTGTAACACAGTCCTTTGCATTTTAAAATATATGTCTGGAGAATAATTTTAACTTGAAATCGCTGTTTCGTGACTTTATACTCGACACTATGAACCAGCCCATCTTTATCTTCGATTTTGATGGTACCATCGCCAACACATTGCAGCATCTCATTAAGATCAGCAATCACCTGAGTTCAGAATTTAACTTTAAGTTTATTGAATCCCATGAGGTTGCCTCACTCAAAAATAAATCCTCGTATGAGATTATTCAATATCTGCAAATCCCTCTTCTTAAAATCCCTTATTTAGCAACGAGAATTAAGCAAGAACTAAATAACGATATCGCCTCTGTTGAACCAACGGTGAGGCTCAGAGAAGTGCTCAGTAAACTGAAAGCACGTGACTGTATTTTAGGCATCCTCAGTTCCAATTCTAAAAAGAATGTCGCGTATTTTCTTCAACAACACCAAATGGATATCTTTAATTTTGTGATGACCACCTCTAAGATCTGGAGTAAAAATCATCAGTTAAGCCTACTTCAAAAAAATAAAAAATTTTTACACGAGGGAATCATCTATATTGGGGATGAAATTAGAGATATTGTGGCAGCGAAGAAAGCGGGGGTCGTCAGTGTCGGGGTCAGCTGGGGATACAATTCGCGTCAGGCCTTACAAACCGCCAACCCAGATTATCTGATTGACCATCCTGAGGAATTATTGCAACTTCCCATCCTGTCTTCTTGAAAATTTATTCCTGTGAAGCCATGAGCGAAAGCATCATGGTGAAGCAGGATCTTGCTTCGTCAAATACTTAATGTGTTTGACTACGCAGGACACGGGCTTCGTTTTCTATGAGTAAAAACCAGGCGAAGTTCTCCGCCACGATTTATGGCGGATGAGCGAAGCCCGGTAGCCCCAAGGGGATTTACTTTGAATCAAATCATCAAAGAAACTGAGAATATATTCAAACTTAAAGATTTAGTATCTATGTCTGTAAGCACTGGGAGATGCGATCAAAATAAATATTCCCCAAAAACATTGTCGTTTAGGCCTGCCCCACCATGATCAAAGATTGTCCCAAAGGAGGCGATCCGAAATGCTCCATGGCCCTTAAAAAAGGCACCATAGAGTCCAGCATGCGACAAGCATCTTTATGAAATTTTTTTTGTTTTAAAATTCGCCCGGCGAAAAACCACATAATGATTCCGAACATGTTCATGTAATAGGCCTCCTTAACAACGAAACCTGCCTGTTCAAAAACAGCGCGCAGAGTCTTTTTCGTATAACGGCGGTAATGTTCAACATACGTATCGAGGGTGCCGTAAATGACAGGTAGGGCCGGGACAAAAATAATAACCTTCCCCCCTTTTTTAAGCAAATGTTTCATATGCTTAAGCGCTGTAACATCATCATGGATGTGCTCTAGAACATTGATGCAAGTTACTGTATCCGCGATACCAGCAGTTTGGTCGTGCAGGATTTGAGGATTGGTAATATCAAGCTGCGTGATGCGGTATTTTCGTAAAGGGAACGGTGTTGTCTTTAGCACCTGGAGCATCTCCTCGGCACAATCCGAGAGAATAACTTCCTCAATGGTGGGACTGAGGAATTGTCGGGCGATATCGCCTAGACCGCTGCCGACGTCCCAAACCACACCTTTTAAATACCTTTCAATGCGTCGGTAGACCCAGTCATTGTACCTCGGAGATCCGCGCAAGACGCTTAATACTTCAAAAAGACGAGCTGGCATGTTAATTTTAACGAATGATGTGGTCCCAAAAAAATTCTGCATTTATTTAACCTTCCAGCAAGCCACAGAAAATGAAATATTTGGTAGCCCCAAGGGGATTTGAACCCCTGTTTGAAGACTGAGAATCTCCCGTCCTGAACCAGGCTAGACGATGGGGCCGATACAAACGTGACCACGTAACCAAGCGACCGAGCGACCTGCAAAAACAAAATCTTTTACTGGTTACATGGTTACTTGGTCTCTTGGTCACTCGGTCACTTTTTTTAATGAATCATACCATATTCCCCTTGTCGGTCAACTTAAAAATTCCCTCCGTATATTTTTTATTTTTAATTTTTAAATTTGGATACAATAGTTATACTGATATTAATCCTATAAATGAAGGACAACCTATGCCAACCCAAGTAGGAATGGGATTTAGTCAGAGCATCGATGTCTCTGCAGCTGTCTATGAGGCCATGACGCAAACCAGACAGCAAACTAGAAAATACAAAATTGATTTTGTCCTGATTTTTCATACCAACCATTATCATCCTGAAGAATTTCTTCCCGTCATTCGTGAAAACTTCAAAGAGGCTAAGCTCATTGGTTGTTCGGCCGCCGGCATTATCAGTTCCAATTTTGTTGGTACCCGTGGTCTTGCCCTGCTTGCCGTAAGTTCTGATGATACCGTTTTCTCGATGGGATTTATTAATAATCTTACAAATCAAAATGCTTATCAATCCGGTTCCTTGTTAGGAAGAGATGCTATTCATAATTTTGGACAGCATCAGCGCAAGGCCTTTGTTTATTTTGGAAGTGATCTCACCGAAAACAATACCGTGCTTATGGAAGGACTCCGTGGGGCTTTTGGCAGTTTTTTCCCCGTCATGGGTGCAAGTGTGAACGACTACTTTCAGACCGGCAAATCTTATCAATATTGTAATGATTATGTTCTTACCAACGGCCTTGTCGGTTTTCTTTTGGGGGGACGCTTGAGTTTAGGGGTAGGAAATCGTCATGGATTCAAACCGCTAGGTCGCCCTCGGGCCATTGATCACACCCATGGGAATACCATTTACTTGATTGATGGTCAACCTGCTGTTAAGATTTATGATGATTATTTTGGTGATGAGGCTCGCAGTTTGCGCACCACCGCCAGGAGTTCCATTTCTGTGCTGTACCCTTTAGGAATATATTTCGAAGGGGAAAAAGAATATCTCCTACGCAACGTATTGGTGGCCCAGAACGATGGAAGTCTTCTCTGTCAAGGAGAAATCCCTTCGGGATCCGAAACACATTTGATGATCAGCAATAAAGATGCATGCATTGCGGCAACCACCGAAGCCGCACTGGAAGCCAAAAAACAATTAGGGGATAAATCCCCCTTAATGATCCTTGTCATCGCCTCTTTTATGCGATTTACATTTTTGGGACGAGAGGCCTTCAAAGAGATCCAAGCCATTAAAGAAATCTTTGGGGCCAGGATCCCCATTATGGGCATGTATGCCTTTGGAGAAATTTTTCCATCACAAGTTTTTACGGAAACAAGTGTTGTCCATCTTCAAAATGGCAGTATCACCATTATGGCGATAGGGTAACCCTTCCTATGACAAATATCCATTGGCTTGAGTTATTAGTTCTTATCGGTGTGCTTTTGGCGATCGTTATTGGAATTTTAGTCTTTGTCTTAACCAGGAAGAATGAACAACTGTCCCGCTCGAATAATTCCCTGATCAAATTAACACGTTCCTTTCATGAGCTCGATGAGCAAGCCAAGCTCATCGTCCGCACCGACTTAGAGCTCAATAAAACGCAAGATGAATTGGATAAGCGTATGATGGGTCTGGAGACCCTCCAAAAAATATCTCGGCTCATCAGTACAACGCTGGATGAGGAGGAAATCTTTCATCGTATCAATCAGCCACTCTTTATTGATCTGGGTTTTGAAAAAAGTCTTATCCTGCTTTCGGAAACACGGGATGGTTCCTTTGTTGCCCGTGTAACGTTCGGTTTCACAGAAGAGGAAATCACTTCTCTCATCAATCAATTAAAAAAAGAAGAAAATTTACTCCAAGCCCTGAAAGAGGGTCATGCCTTTTCATCCGTGATAACGCCGAAACAACGTAAAGAACAAATCCTCAAAATTTTTCGTGTGGAGCATTTCATCTTGACCCCTATCCTGGCCAAAGATGGCATGATTGGCCTTGTCTTTGTGGGTAATCGCACGGATAGCTCAGTCGTGACCTCCGGCGATGAGGAGCTTATTTCTATTTTGGCTAATCAAATCGGCCAAGCGATAGAAAATGCCAGGCTCTTTGAAGAGGTCTATCGTTCCAGTCAAATGTTAGAATCCAAAGTTCAAGAACGTACCAAACAACTCGCCTTGGCCCTGGAAGAAGTCCAAAAGATTAGCAAAACGAAATCAGAATTTATTTCCGCTGTATCGCATGAGCTACGTACACCCTTAACTTCAATCAAGGGGTATGCTTCCATTCTTATGTCGGAAAAACTAGGTGCGATTCCGGGGCAAGTGAAAGAACGCCTCGATAAAATCAATAAACATTCCGACAATCTGGTTAAAATGATTAATGACCTTTTGGATATCTCGCGCATCGAATCTGGAAAAACAGAAATTTATTTTGCTAAACATCATCTTAAGAGTATTATTGATAATGTTCATGATCTCTTAACTCCACAACTGCGCGAAAAGAATCTTCAGTGGACAGTGCATATTGATCCCACGACACCTGAGGTAATGGTCGATAAAAGTCTTATCGAACGCGTTTTTATTAACTTGGTCAGCAATGCTATAAAATTTACTCCTCCTCAAGGGAGCATTAGTGTGATGGCCAAACCACACGAAGACCTTGTTTTAATAGAAGTAAACGATACAGGTATTGGCATCGCGGAGGAGCATCTTCCTAAACTGTTTAATGAATTTTATCGCGTAGACAATGAGATCAACCAAAGTGTCAAAGGGACCGGTTTAGGCCTTTCCTTGGTAAAAAATATTGTCGAAGCCCATGGAGGAAAAATTTGGGCCACCAGTGAAGTTCATAAAGGAACCACCCTACATTTCCAGTTGCCTATTCAGGGAATTAAAATCGCGAAAGGTCTTAAGGATGCATAAAGAAAAAATTCTCACCATCGATGACGATCCGGACATTTTGGATGTCCTGAAATTAACCTTAGCCGATCAATACGAAGTCATTCAAGCCTTTAACGGAAAAGAAGGGCTCCAAATTGTCCAAAGCAAACATCCCGATCTTATCATCTGTGACTATATGATGCCGGTCATGAGCGGTCGGGAATTTTGTAAAACCCTCAAAAAAGATATTCTCTTGCGTCATATCCCCGTCATTATGTTGACCGGGAAAGGTGAGGCCAAGGATGTGGTGAGCGGTATTGAGGCTGGCGCCGACGATTATCTTGTAAAACCTTTCGATCCCAATACCCTCTTGGCCCGTATTAAAATGATCTTGCGGCGTACCGTACGTAGCCTCGATGCCAATCCCTTAACCCATCTGCCGGGCAACACCTCAATTATGGAAGAAATCCAACATTGTATTGATACCAGTCAAACATTCGCGGTCGGTTATACCGATTTGGATAAATTTAAGGTTTATAATGACCATTATGGATTTGAAAAAGGCGATGAGGTGATACGCCAATTGGCTCGGCTTTTAGTGACTGTTGTCCGAGAAGAGGCCGGTCAAGACGCCTTTATCGGCCATATCGGTGGCGATGATTTCGTCTTTATTGTGGATGACACCGTTGCGGATAAGATCTCCCAAAGAATCATTGACGACTTTGATAAGCTCGTTTCTTCTTTCTATAACGAAAAAGATCGCAAAAATGGTTATATCTTAGGAAAGGACCGTCAAGGTAATGAAATCAAGACGGGTCTTTTGTCGGTTTCCATTGGGATCGTGAGTAATGCTACATATCCTATTACCCACGTCGCCCAAATCAGCGAAATTGGCGCTGAATTAAAGCGTTATGCAAAAATTTTTGGAAAAAGCAATTTTGTACGCGATCAACGACGAAAAAAAGATTAAGAAAGATTATTATGGGATTTCAAAAGGTCTTAGCATTGGTGGGGGGATTACCGAGAATCTCATTCGTAGCCGTCTGAAAAAAATTAAAGGCGGCCGTCCGTGAACGTGGCAGGAAGACCTTAAAACCTACTAAAACCACCGCGGCCACAATACCTACAAGCAACATATATTCTAAAGCGGTTTGGGCCTTTATTGTTCGTAGAAATACTCTCATCTTAATTTAAATATATCACCTACCAAGGAAAGTTGCCACTCGCTATAATTTCATTTCTTATTCAGTGATTTTAAATGTCTGACTAAGGCTGTGGGATCTGAGGCGCCAAAAAAATAACTCGCTGTGGCTAAAATATTCACACCCGCTTTAACAGCATCTGCAGCGGTTGTTTCATTGATCCCCCCATCGATGGCAATATCTCCCTGAAACATTGAACGTAAGTCTCTAATCTTAGACAAAACGTCAGGCATAAATTTCTGGCGGGCAAATCCAGGATTAACCGACATCATCAACACACCATCAATCTCTTTCAATAAGGATTGAATGCACAACGGCGTGCCAGGATTCATCACCATAAAGGCCTTTTTCCCTCTTTTTTTAATCTTTTGAATATCGGCCTTAGCCTTACCCACATCTATTTTTTCCACGACGCGAGGGACGAAACCATTGCCCAAACGCCGCTGAGCGGAAACCCCATAACATTCGGCATGGATGGAAATAATATCTGAGCCAGCCTCGATGAAATTGTCAATGTAATAGGAAGGATTCTCAATCATCAAATGACTTTCCAAAGGAAGCCGTGTCAGGGGACGAATAGCCTCCACAATCACCGGACCAATGGTGAGATTAGGAACAAAATGACCGTCCATGACATCAATGTGGATGCCATCCACCCCGGCGTCCTCACATTTCTTGATTTCATCACCGAGTCTCGTAAAATCGGCGCATAAAATGCTGGCAAAAACTTGGATGGGTTTGGGCATATTTAATCGGTAACCGAGTAACCCAGTGACCCGCAACCAAGTTTAGAATCTAAACGGGTCACTGGGTCGATTGGTTACTTGGTCACTTTTCCATGATGCGTAGTAAGGAAATTGGCTTACTGCTTTCGGATCCCTTCACATTTTTGGGTTTTCAACTCTACCGAAGAACAGTATATTACCGTTTTGCCGATCCTGAATAAAGAATATAAAGGGATGGTCGGCTCGAAATACAGGCACAGGCGGATGAATTGAAGGTAGCATGGAAGCTGCCACGCCTGTTGCTGCAGCAGCCTCAGTTCCTTCCTCATTAACATCAACAAAAGCCTGATGAAATGAAACTCCACGGGCTAAAGCCCGTGGCTTCTTTCTTCCTGCATAATCTGGCTATTTGTTCTGATCTTCAATGTACTTTCTGATGACGTCTTCATC
>Ga0209399_10000405_pt1 | contig 26373 bp, 22 predicted proteins | sample OV2TP3_FD_184130 | JGI IMG/M metagenome (GOLD analysis project Ga0209399, IMG submission 184130) | Hot spring microbial communities from Beatty, Nevada to study Microbial Dark Matter (Phase II) - OV2 TP3 (SPAdes) (version 3) | ecosystem: Environmental > Aquatic > Thermal springs > Hot (42-90C) ... | reverse complement strand
GATCGATCCAGTGTGCGTCTTCCAGCATGAACAGCACCGGCCGCTGGCGGCTCAGCGCCAACACTTGGTCGATCATCGCCTCGATGGTGCGGTCGCGGCGTTGCTCCGGGGTTAAATTCAGCGCGCCGTAACGATCCGCCGCCGGCAGCGACAACAGCGCCGCGAACAACGGCGCCACCGTCTCTATGTTTTCCGCCGATATCCTGAGCAGCTTTTCCAACTTGTCGAGCTTGCTCTCCGGCCCGTCGGTGCCTAAGAACCCGGCGGCCCGCTCCAGGCGCTGGATGATGGGATAGAAGGCGCTGTTGCCGTGGTGGGGCGAGCACTGATAGCGCAGGCGGAAATGGCGCGCGCCAGCGATTTTCTCCCGGAGCGCCTGCAGGATGCGCGATTTGCCGATGCCGGCCTCGCCCGACAGCAAGACGACCTGCCCTTCCCCGCCCTTCGCCAGTTCCCAGCGTTCGTGAAGCAGGCCGAGTTCGTGCTCGCGCCCGACGAAACGGGTGAGCGCGCCGGCGTGGGTGGCCTCGAAGCGGCTTTCCGTTGCGCCTTCGCCGACGACGGACCAGGCGGCGACGGATTCGGCGAATCCCTTCAATTCCCGGCGGCCGAGATCCTCAAGGACGAAGGCGGCGCCGATCAGACGGCGCGTCGTGGCATCGATCACCACCTGGCCCGGCCCGGCCATGCCCTGGAGTCGGGCCGCCAGGTTCGGAGTCTTTCCCGTCACCGCCTCTTCCTCCGCCGCGCCCTCGCCGATGATGTCGCCGACGACGACTGGTCCCGTCGCGACCCCGATACGGACCCGCAGCGGTTCATGATCGGCCGAGCTGAGGCCGCCGACGGCTTCAACGATGGCCAATCCGGCACGTACCGCGCGCTCGGCACTATCCTCATGCGCATGGGGATAGCCGAAATAAGCCAGCACGCCATCGCCCATGTATCGGGCAACGTGCCCCTCGAAGCGCGCTACCTCGCCGGCGACCGCCTTTTGGTAGACGCCGATGAGTTCGCTCAACTCCTCGGGGTCCATCCGTTGGGACAGCGCCGTCGAGCCGACGAGGTCGGCGAACATCACGGTCAGTTGACGGCGTTCGGCTTCGGCCTTGCTGCCGGACGCACCCGACGCCGGAGGGAGTTCCTTCTCGGCAGGAAGGGCGGTAATCGCTTTCAGCAGCTTTCGGCGATGGCCGAGAGTCAGCCCCAGGTCCTTGAGGTCGTCATCCGACAGCTCGGCCACGACTTCCAGGTCGATGTCGTTCCGTGCGAAGGTGTCCGCGTATCGGCCGAGGCCCAGGCCCTCCAGCCAACGCGCAATGTCGCCGCTCATGCCTTGCCTCCGATGGCAGAGGCCCAATCATATCAGATGCGCACGATAAATTCGGCGATACTTGAGATCGGCAACGTTCGACGGCATTCCAGGCAACGCGGGAAACGTCGGGACTCGGCGGCGGGCGGAATCGAATTAGAGCGAGTCAAAAAATTGACTGCCGCCTACTGTCGAAAGCGCTTCCGGTTGTCGCCATGTCGTCTTCAAGCCGCTTCCGCCTCGACCGCCTCGCCGTTGATGGTCAGGCCGTCCGGGCCGGCCGACACCTTCACGTCGGCGCCGTCGAGCACCTTGCCCTCGAGGATCAACCCGGCGAGCGGGTTCTGCAGGGCGCGTTGGATGACGCGCTTCAGAGGGCGCGCGCCGTAGACGGGGTCGTAGCCCTTGTCGGCCAGCCATGCCTTCGCCGCCTTGTCGAGCTTGAGGGCGATCTTGCGCTCCGCCAGCAGGCGCTTGAGATGGCCGAGCTGGATGTCGACGATGCCGGCCATGTGGTCGCGGAACAGGCGGTGGAACAGGATGATCTCGTCGAGGCGGTTGAGGAACTCCGGCCGGAACGCCCGGCGCACCACCTCCATCACCTGCGGCCGCACGGCCGACGAGTCCTGCCCCTCGGGCTGGCTCGCCAGGATGTCGCCGCCCAAATTCGAGGTCAGCACGATGATGGTGTTGCGGAAATCCACCGTGCGGCCGTGGCCGTCGGTGAGGCGGCCGTCGTCGAGCACCTGCAGCAGCACGTTGAACACATCCGGGTGCGCCTTCTCTATCTCGTCGAACAGCACGACCTGATAGGGCCGGCGCCGCACCGCTTCGGTCAGCGCGCCACCCTCGTCGTAGCCGACGTAGCCCGGCGGCGCGCCGATCAGGCGGGCGACCGCGTGCTTCTCCATGTACTCCGACATGTCGATGCGGATCAGCGCCTGCTCGTCGTCGAACAGGAACTCGGCCAACGCCTTGCACAGCTCCGTCTTGCCGACGCCGGTGGGACCCAGGAACACGAACGAGCCGATCGGGCGCCCTTGGTCCTGCAGGCCGGCGCGGGCGCGGCGCACCGCGTCGGCGACGGCCGTCAGCGCCTCCTCCTGGCCGACGACGCGGGCGCGCAAGGATTTCTCCATGTGCAAGAGCTTGTCGCGCTCGCCCTCCAGCATCTTGTCGACCGGGATGCCGGTCCAGCGCGACACGATGGCGGCGACGTGCTCGGTGCTCACCGCCTCCTCGACCATGCGGCCGTGCTCGCCCTTCTCGGCCTTGGCGATCTGCGCTTCCAGGCGCGGGATCAGGGCATATTGCAGCTCGCCCGCCTGCTCGTACTTGCCCTCGCGCATGGCGCGCTCGTGGGCCATCCGCGCCTTGTCGAGCTCGTCCTTCAGCTTGGTGACGTCGGCGAGCGCGCCCTTCTCCGACTCCCACTGCTTGGTGAGCTTCGCGGATTCGGCTTCCAGCTCCTTCAATTCCTTCTCGAGCTTGCCGAGGCGGTCCTTGGAGGCCCGGTCGTGCTCCTTCTTCAGCGCCTCGCGCTCGATCTTGAGCTGGATGATGCGGCGGTCGAGCTCGTCGATCTCCTCGGGCTTGGAATCGACCTCCATGCGCAACCTGGACGCCGCCTCGTCCATCAGGTCGATCGCCTTGTCCGGCAGGAAGCGGTCGGAGATGTAGCGATGCGACAGCGTCGCCGCCGACACCAGGGCCGAATCGAGGATGCGAACGCCGTGGTGGAGCTCGTACTTCTCCTTGATGCCGCGCAAAATCGAAATCGTGTCCTCGACGCTGGGCTCGGAGACGAACACCGGCTGGAAGCGCCTCGCCAGCGCCGCGTCCTTCTCGACGTGCTTGCGGTACTCGTCGAGCGTGGTGGCGCCGACGCAGTGCAGATCGCCGCGGGCCAGCGCCGGTTTCAGCAAATTCGAGGCGTCCATGGAGCCCTCGGCGGCGCCGGCGCCGACGATGGTGTGCATCTCGTCGACGAACAGGATCACCTCGCCCTCGGCGGCGGTGATCTCGGCCAGCACCGCCTTCAGGCGTTCCTCGAACTCGCCGCGGAACTTGGCGCCGGCGACCAGGGCGCCGAGATCGAGCGCCATCAGGCGCTTGGTCTTCAGGTTCTCCGGCACGTCGCCCTGGACGATGCGGATGGCGAGGCCCTCGACGATGGCGGTCTTGCCGACGCCGGGCTCGCCGATCAGCACCGGGTTGTTCTTGGTCCGCCGCGAAAGAACTTGAATCGTCCTCCGGATCTCCTCGTCGCGGCCGATGACGGGGTCTATCTTGCCGTCGGCGGCGGCCTGGGTCAGGTCGCGGGCGTATTTCTTGAGCGCGTCGTAGCCGTCCTCGGCGGTGCGGCTGGTCGCCGCGCGGCCCTTGCGGAAGTCGTTGATCGCCTTGTTCAGCCCCTGCGGGGTGACGCCGGCGTCGGCGAGCACCTTGGCGGCGGCGCTGCCGGCGGCGAGCGCCACGGCGAGCAGCAGCCGCTCGACGGTGACGAAGCTGTCGCCGGCCTTGTCGGCCATCCGCTCCGCCTGGTCGAACAGCTTCGCCGTTTCCTGGCCCAAGTAGGTCTGGCCGGCGCCGGGGCCCTCGACCTTCGGCACCCTGCGGAGCTCGGCGTCGGTGGCCTTCAGCGCCTTCCGGGCGTCGCCGCCGGCGGCGTTGATGAGGTTGGCGCAAAGCCCTTCCTTGTCGTCGAGCAGCACCTTGAGCAGGTGCAGCGGCGTCAGTTGCTGGTGGCCCTCGCGGATGGCCAGCGTCTGGGCGGACTGGATGAAGCCGCGCGCGCGCTCGGTGTAGTTCTCGAATTCCATGGCCTCGATGTCCTCGTCCGTCCCTTTATCAGTGCAGGCGGTCAGGCGAAATGACGACGATCAAGCGCGGCCCGTCCGCGCCGTCACCCCCCTAAATATGGCCCATGGGCTCGCGGGCGCAAGCGCCGCCGGCGGGGCGGCGGGCCGCGAGCCAGCCTTTGCCGGCGCACTGGCCATGTTGTATGTAGGGCGACCGACGATGAGCAAAGGGCAATTCATGGATTCGCGGCTGACCGCGCCGATATTCGCGCTGGCGTTGGCGTCGACCGTGGCATCAGCGCCGGCGCGGGCGAATTTCGACGAGGGCGCCGCCGCCTTCGAGCGTGGCGATTACGCTGCCGCGCTGCGTATGTTTCGCCCGCTGGCCGAGAAGGGTCACCGGCCGGCGCAGTTCAACCTCGGCCTGATGTACTCGACGGGACGCGGCGTGCCCGAAAACGCCCCCGAAGCGGCCAAATGGTACCTTAGGGCCGCCGAGCAGGGATCGGCGAGGGCGCAATACAACCTGGCCCTGATGTACGAGACTGGCCGCGGCGTGCCGGAAAATCCCGGCGAGGCGTTCCGCTGGTACCACAAGGCGGCTGACCAGGACCACCCGAATGCCCAGTTCAACATGGCGCTGCTCTACGATCAGGGCCGCGGGGTACCGATGGATTCCGGCGCCGCGGCGGCGTGGTTCCTAAAGGCGGCCGAGCTCGGCCATGTCGGCGCGATGGTAAACATCGCGATCATGTACAACACCGCCGACGGCATCGCCCGCAATCCGAGCGAAGCTGCGGAGTGGTTCGAGCACGCCGCCGACCTCGGCAATGCGCAGGCGCAACACGCCCTGGCTCACCTGTACGCGAAGGGCGAAGGCGTGCCGCAGGATTTCGCCGAGGCGGCGTACCTGTGGCGCAAGGCAGCCGACCAGGGGCTCGCCGGCGCCCAATACAACCTCGGCATCGTGTACGAGAAGGGCCACGGCGTGAGCAGGAACCTCGACGAAGCGCTGGCGTGGTACCGCAAGGCGGCCGATCGGAGCCATCCCGCCGCCCAGTGGGCACTCGGGACCATGTACGAGTACGGGCGCGGGCTGCCCCGCGACATCGCTGGGGCGGCGAAATGGTACCGCGCCGCCGCCGAGCAGGGGCTTGCCGAGGCGCAGCATTCGCTCGGCGCGATCTACGACAAACGTGGCGCCGACAGCGACAACCCGGCCGAGGCGACCGGGTGGTACCGCAAGGCCGCCAACCAGAACCACGCCGGCGCGCAATATGCCCTCGGCCGGCTGCTGGAAAAGGGGCGCGGGGTGGCGGAGAGCCCGTCCGAGGCGGCGCGCTGGTACCAGAAGGCCGCCGATCAAGGCAACGCCGACGCCCAGAACGCGCTCGGCCAGCTCTACGCCAAGGGCGTCGGCGTGCGCGAGGATTTCGTCCAGGCGCATAAGTGGTTTAACATCGCCGCCGCCGCAGGAAACGAGCTGGCGCGGCGCAACCGCGATGCGATGGGCGAAAAGATGACACCGCAGCAACTGGCCGAGGCGCAACGCCAGGCCCGGCTGTTCCGGCCGAGAAGGTTTTGACACCGCCATGACCATCACCGTCGCCAGGATCTGCCGCTATCCGGTCAAGGGGCTGACGCCGGAGCCGCTCGACGCCGTCGAGCTGGCGACGGGCAAGGGGTTCCCCGACGACCGCCGGTTCGCCATCGCGCTCGGCTCGACGCCGGTCGACGGCGCCACCGTCAAGTGGATGCCGAAGTCGAGCTTCCTGACCCTGGTCAAATACGAGAAGCTGGCGGCGCTGAGGAGCCGCTTCGACGGCGCCACCGGGGCGCTGGTGATCGAGCGCGGCGGCCGGCCGGTGGCGCGCGGCGTCATTACCGGGCGCCTCGGGCGCGCCATGATCGAGGAGTTCTTCGACGCCTACATGGGCGCCGAAGCGCGCGGCCGGCTGAAGCTGGTCGAGGCGGCGGCGGGCGAGGTGCTGAGCGATTGCCGCGCGCCGATGGTGTCGATCATCAATCTCGCCAGCGTCAAGGACCTGGAGAGGGTGACGGCGGCGCCGGTCGATCCGCTGCGCTTCCGCGGCAACCTCTACATCGACGGCGCCGACGCGTGGTCGGAGTTTGGATGGATCGGCCGCGAGATCGGCGTCGGCGGCGCGCGCCTGAAGATCGAGGAGCGCATCGGCCGCTGCGCCGCCACCAACGTCGATCCGGAGAAAGCGGTGCGCGACCTCAACATCCCGGCCAGCCTGCAGCGGGGTTTCCGCCACAGCGACATGGGCGTCTACGCCACCGTGATCGGCGGCGGACGCGTCGTCGCCGGCGACGCGTTGACGTTGGCTGGCTGAAAACTCTCGCAATCGGTCGTCGAACGCCGGCGCCGGGCATCCGCGCCCGACGCCGCCTGCGTCAGGAGGCCGCCGGCCCCGGTCCGCGCCCTTGCGGATTCGGCGTCTTGGCCGCGTCGGCGGGCTTGCCGTCCGGTCCGGCCTGGGCGGCCATCGCCGCCGCCGGCACCACCGGCTGCGGGCCGCTGCCCGGCGGCAACGGCGTCGGCCGCTGATCGTGACGCTGATCGGCGCCGCCCCGGTGTTGCTGGTGCTGCGGGTGTTGGTGCTGCTGCTGGTGCTGCTGGTGCTGGTACTGCTGATGCTGCTGAGGCCGGCCGGCGCCGTTGCCGCCGTCGGCGTTCAGGATCCGGTGATAGTGGTCGGCGTGCTGGAAGTACGACTCGGCGGCGATGCGGTCGCCGACGGATGAAGCGTCGCGGGCCAGCGCTAGGTACTTCTCGTGCAGTTGCTGCGCCGAACCGCGCATCTTCATCTCGGAGCCGCCGCTTTCGAAGTTGTGGCCCTTGCCGCCGTGGCGTTTGCCGCCGCCGCGGGAACGCGAGCGTCTGTTGTTACCTTGCTTCATGGCACCTTCTGTTCATCAAGGCTGTTCATACGATCCCGCCGCGTGAAGGTCCGAACGTCGGGACCGACACAACCGAATCCGCCCATTCATCGAAAAACGAACCGGCGATGCGGTGGTAGCGTGGGAAAATTAAGGGTTTCGACAACGCTCGTAAGCGTGGACCCCCTTCGGTCGCGGCCCTAGGGACCGCTCGCGACTCAACGTTAGTCGGGAAAAACCCATTTTCCAACCATTATTTATATAAATCGTTAACAGGCCGCCGTGGCGGCAATCGCCCGCGGCCGGCCCGCCAGGTCGGCGCGGACGCCGGAAACCTTGAGGCCGTGGCGCTCCAGGATCGCCGCCACCGCGTCCCTCTGGCCGTCGCCGGCCTCGAGCACGACGTTGGCTTCGGGCTTCAACAGGCGCGCGAGGCCGGGCGCCAGCGCGCGGTAGTGGGCGAGTCCGTCGGCGCCGCCCGCCAGGGCCAGCCGCGGCTCGAAACGCGAAACCTCGGCCTCCAACTTGGCGAAGTCGCCGTCGGCAACATAGGGCGGGTTGGCGACGACGAGATCGAACCGTCCGTCGACTTGGGCGCCCCAGTCGGACGTCGTGAAGCGGGCGCGGCCGGCGAGGCCGAGCCGCCTCGCGTTGTCGCGCGCGATGGCCAGCGCCTTCGTCGACACGTCGACGCCGAGGCCGCGGGCGTCCGGCAATTCGGAGAGCAGCGCCAGCAGCAGGCAGCCGCTGCCGGTGCCGAGGTCGAGGATCGTCAATTCGCCGCCGTCGCCCAGGGCGTGCCGTCGGCCGGCGACGGCGAGCGCCAGCTCGACCACGGTCTCGGTCTCCGGACGCGGCACCAGGGTCGCCGTGCCGACTCGCAATTCGAGGCCCCAGAACTCGCGACGACCCAGGATGTGGGCGATCGGCTGGCGGGCGGCGCGTCGCGCCACCAGGGCGGCGAAGCGGCGGCGTTGGGCCGGCGTCGGACGCCGCTCCGGATGGCCGATCAGCCGCTCCGGGGTGACACCGAACGCGCGCGCCGCCAACAGCCGCGCATCCAAACGCGCGCTGCCGATGCCGGCCACCGCGAACCGAGCCGCCGCCGCGGCAACCAGCGCGCCGAGGCTCTCCGGGTCGGCCGCCGGCGCCGGCGACCGCCGCGCCTTCGTCATCGCCGTCGCGCCGCTCATGTCATCTCCGCCAGCCGACGCGCCTGGTCGTCGGCGACCAGCGCGTCGATGAACTCGTCGAGCCCGCCGTCGAGCACCCGGTCGAGCTTGTGCAGCGTCACGCCGATGCGGTGGTCGGTGACACGGCTTTCGGGGAAGTTGTAGGTGCGGATGCGCTCCGAGCGGTCGCCGCTGCCGACCTGGCTCTTGCGCGTCGCCGCCCGCTCGGCCTCGGCGCGCTCGCGCTCGCGCTCGTAAAGCCTGGCCCGCAGCACCCGCATCGCCTTGGCGCGGTTCTTGTGCTGCGACTTCTCGTCCTGCTGCGACACCACGATGCCGGTCGGCAGATGGGTGACGCGCACCGCCGAATCGGTGGTGTTGACCGACTGGCCGCCGGGGCCGGACGAGCGGAACACGTCGATGCGCAGGTCCTTGTCCTCGATCCGGATGTCGACCTCCTCGGCCTCCGGCATCACTGCCACCGTCGCCGCCGAGGTGTGGATGCGGCCGCTGGCCTCGGTCTCCGGCACCCGCTGCACCCGGTGCACGCCGGATTCGAACTTCAGGCGCGCGAACACGCCGCGCCCCGACACCGAGGCGATCGCCTCCTTGTAGCCGCCGCGGCCGGTGTCGCTGAGGCTCATCAGCTCGAACTTCCAGCGCCGCCCTTCGGCGTAGCGCTGGTACATGCGGAACAGGTCGGCGGCGAACAGCGCCGCCTCCTCGCCGCCGGTGCCGGCGCGGATCTCCAGGATCGCGTTCTTGGCATCCGCCGCGTCGGCCGGCAGCAGCATCGTCTGCACCTTCTTCTCGAGCCCGGGCAGCTTGCCCTTGAGGCCGGCGAGCTCGTCCTCGGCCAGCGCCCGCATCTCGGCGTCGGTTCCCTTGTCGGCAATCAGCGCCCGCAAGTCCGCCATCTCCTTCTGGGCGTCGCGCAGCTCGTTCACCGCCTCGACGATCGGCTTCAGCTCCGCGTATTCCTTGGCCATGCGCGCGTAGTCGGCGGCCGGACGCTTGTCGCCGCTCGCCATCTGCTGAGCCAGCTCGTGATGGCGGGCGACGACGCGCTCCAGGTTCTTCTCCAGGCTCACCTGCCGCCCTCCCGATTTCTGCCGGAAAGCCCGAACAGCCGCCGGATCAGCGCCTCCCACTTCGGCCAATCGGAGTCCTCGGCCGCCGACCGCCGCATCGTTTCCGACGGCGCGTGCAGCAGCCGGTTGACGAGGAGCCGCGTCGCGCGGGCGGCGTCGTCGCCGGCCTCGGCCAGCGCTTCGGCGCGCGCCGCCTCGAAGTGGCCGCGCAGCTCGTTGAGGGCCGGGACCGCGGCGCGCTCGTCGCGGCCGCGCAAGAAGGCTTCCACCTCCGCATCGACGATGGCCATCGCCGCCGCCGCCTCCTGCTCGCGGCCGGCGCGGCCTTCCATCGCCACCCGTTCGAGATCGCCGAGGTCGTACAGGAACACCTCGTCGAGGCGGTTGACGGCCGGCTCGACGTCGCCCGGCAGCGAGGTGTCGACCAGGAACACCGGCTTCTTGCGGCGGCGGTGCAGCGCCACCAGCATGGTGTCGGCGTCGATCACCCGGCGGCGGCTGCCGAGCGCGGTCAACAGCACGTCGGCGTCGTCGAGCAGCCGCTCCAGCTCGTCGAAGTCGCCGACGTGGCAATCCAGCGTCCGCGCCAACGCCTCGGCGCGGCCTTCGCTGGGGTGCACGACGATGAGGTTGGCGAGCCCTTCGGCCTTGAGTTGCGCCGCCACCAACTCGCCCATCTCGCCGGTGCCGACCAGCAGCCCCGACACCCGGGCCAGGTCGCCGTGCAGGTCGCGGGCCAGTCGCGCCGCGGCGGCGGCGATCGAGACCGGGCGCTCGCCGACGGCGGTCTCGCTGCGCACCCGCTTGGCGGCGCCGTAGGCGGCCTGGATTAGCGCCTCCAGGCCGCCGCCGGTCATCCCGGCGTCGGCGGCCAGCCGGTGGCCGGCCTTGACCTGACCCAGCACCTGCGGCTCGCCGACGATTAGGCTGTCGAGGGCGGCGGCGACGCGGAACACCTGCCGCACCGCGTCGGCGTCGACGAGGGTATAGGTCTGGCCGGCGAGCTCGGTGTGTTCGACGCCGGCGTGTTGGGCGACGGCGGCGATGGCGCGGGCGGCGGCCGTCTCCGGGTCGTCGTCCATGCCCTGCACCTCGATGCGGTCGCAGGTGGAGAGCACCAGCGCGTGGCTGATGCCTGCGAGGCGCAACCGGCCAAGCACCGCCGGGATTTGGCTCTCCTCCAGGAACAATCGGTCGCGAAGCCCGAGCGAGCTCGAGCGGTGGTTGAGGCCGACCACGAACGGGCGCAGCGCCTTCGGCTTGATGATTGCCATCGCCGCCACCCTAGCGGTAGCGGGCGAGGTGCGTTTCGAGCGACGAAAGCTGCACTTGCGTCTGCTCGCCCGACTCCATGTCGCGCACGGTCGCCGCCTGCGTCTTCAGTTCGTCGGGGCCGAGGATGACGGCGGCGACGGCGCCGGCCTTGTTGGCGCGCGCCAGCCGCTTCTTGAGGTTGCCCGAGAAGCCGACGTCGGCGGTGAAGCCGGCATTGCGCAGTTTCTGCGCCACCGCGAACGCCTCCACCTCGGCGTCGCCGCCGGCGGCGACCACGGCGATCGGCCGCGCCGGCGCCTCGGGCTCGGCGATCATCAGCGCCAGCCGTTCGACGCCGGCCGCCCAGCCGGTGCCTGGCGTCGGCGGCCCGCCCATCGCCGCCATCAGGCCGTCGTAGCGGCCGCCGGCCAGCACCGCGCCCTGGGCGCCGAGGGTGTCGGTGGTGAACTCGAAGGCGGTGTGGCAATAATAGTCGAGGCCGCGCACCAGCCGCGGGTTGATCGCGAAGGCGACGCCGGCGGCCTTGAGGCCGGCCTGCACGCGACCGAAGAATTCTCTCGAGGCGTCGTTGAGGTGGTCGCTGAGCAGCGGCGCTCCGGCGACCACGCGCTTGTCGCCTTCGTCCTTGGAATCGAAGATGCGGAGCGGATTGCGCGTCAATCGCAGCCGGCTGTCCTCGGATAATTTGTCGCGGAACTTCTCCAGGTACGACACCAGCTTGGCGCGATAGGTCTGGCGGCTGGCGTTGTCGCCGAGGGTGTTCAATTCCAGCGTCACCTTGCCCAACAGCCCGAGCGCGTCGAGGACGTGGGCGGCGAGCGCGATCACCTCGACGTCGCCGAGCGGCTCGGCGACGCCCAACAGCTCGACGTCGATCTGGTGGAATTGCCGCTGGCGGCCCTTCTGCGGACGCTCGTAGCGAAACATCGGGCCGCGGCAGAAGAGTTTCAGCGGCAGGCTGTGCTGGAACCCGCCAGACATGAATGCGCGCGCCACGCCGGCGGTCGCCTCCGGCCGGAGCGTCAGCGATTCGCCGGCGCGATCCTCGAAGGTGTACATCTCCTTGGTGACGATGTCGGAGGTCTCGCCGAGGGTGCGCTGGAACACCTCGGTGAACTCGACGATCGGCGTCGCGATCTCCCGGTAGCCGTAGCGAGCGGCGATTTTGCACGCGGTATCCGTCACGCGCCGGTGACGCCGCATGGCTTCGGGCAGAATGTCGTGGGTGCCGCGGACCGGCTTGAGCTCCGACATGGCCGGCGGCGGCTACTGGGCGGCGGCCGACGGCGCCGCGCCGGACGCGGTGCCAGGAGTGCCGGACGTCGTGCCGGGCTTGCCGTCGCGCCGCTTGTAGCGGCGCCCGACGTAATCGTCGACGATCTTCTGGAAGTCCTCGGCAATGCGCGGCCCGCGCAGCGTCATCGCCTTCCTGCCGTCGATGAACACCGGCGCCGCCGGCTCCTCGCCGGTGCCGGGGAGCGAGATTCCGATGTCGGCGTGCTTGCTCTCGCCGGGACCGTTGACGATGCAGCCCATGACGGCGAGGTTCATCTCCTCGACGCCTTCGTAGGTCTCGCGCCACGCCGGCATCCGCTCGCGGACGTGGCGCTGGATCTTCTCCGCCAACTGCTGGAACACGGTCGAGGTGGTGCGGCCGCAGCCGGGACACGCGGTGACCAGCGGCGTGAACGAGCGCAGCCCCATGGTCTGCAGGATCTCCTGCGCCACCACCACTTCGCGGGTGCGGTCGCCGCCGGGCTCCGGCGTCAGCGAAATCCTGATCGTGTCGCCGATGCCGTTCTGCAGCAGCACGGCGAGCGCCGCCGTCGAGGCGACGATGCCCTTCGAGCCCATGCCGGCCTCGGTGAGCCCGAGGTGCAGCGCGTAGTCGCCGCGCGCCGCCAAATCCGAGTAGACGGCGATCAGGTCCTGCACGTCGGAAACCTTGCACGACAGAACGATCTTGTCGCGGCCCAGGCCGAGCTCCTCGGCGCGCTTCGCGTTCTCGAGCGCCGAGACCACCATCGCCTCGCGCGTCACGCGGCCCGAGTCCCACGGCTGCTTGCGCTTGGCGTTGTCGTCCATCAGGCGCGTCACCAGCTCCTGGTCGAGGCTGCCCCAGTTGACGCCGATGCGCACGGGGCGGTCGTATTTCAACGCCACCTCGATCATGGTCGAGAACTGCCGGTCGCGCTTTTCCTTGAAGCCGACGTTGCCGGGGTTGATGCGGTATTTCGCCAGCGCCTCGGCGCAGGCCGGGTTGTCGGTCAGGAGCTTGTGGCCGATGTAGTGAAAATCGCCGACCAGCGGTACGTCGCAGGCGCGCTTGTCGAGCGCGTCTCGGATGCGGGGCACCGCCTTGGCCGCCTCGTCGCGGTCGACGGTGATGCGCACCAGCTCCGAGCCGGCGCGGGCGAGCGCCGCCGCCTGGTTGGCGGTGGCCTCGACGTCGGCGGTGTCGGTGTTGGTCATCGACTGCACCACCACCGGCCGGCCGCCGCCGATGGCGACGCCGCCGACGGCGACCGCGACGCTCGAGCGTCTATCCCTCAATCCGAGACTGCTGGGCATCGGTAAATCCCTCAGGCCGCGAAGGCCGCCGCCGGGCGCCCCGCCCGCAACCCGTTTTTGCCCGATACACCCCCCTCGGTCAATGTCGGGGCAACGCCCGGGTCGGTGTCGGGCTCGACGTCCCGCGGCTTTGCCTAGGCCCGCAGCCGGGCCGGCGCCTAGTCGGCAACCGCTTGCCCGGCCTTGAGTTTTTCCGCGTCCAACAGGACGTTGCGACGCACCGCACCGTCGTCGCCGATGGCCGGCACCGGGGCGCCGTCGACCAGGATTTCGAGCGCCCCGGCGTTGCCGGTGGCGAGCCTGAGTCCGTCCCGGTTGGGCACCACATAAGAGTCGCCGGAGCGCAGCAGCCGCGTCACCAACAGCTCGTTGGCAGTCTCGTCGCGGACCTGGATCCAGCTGTTGGTCTTGGCGCGCACCACGATGCGCGTCGGCTCGCCACTCGCCGGCGAAGTCGGCGTCGGCGGCGTCGCGGTCGCGGCGGCGGCCATCGTCGGCTCACTGGTGGCGGCGGCCGGCGGCGTTGCCGGCGGCGTCGGCGCATCGGGCGTCGCCGGCGCAATGGTGGCGGCGGGGGCCAGCGGGCGCGGCGCCGGGATCATGTCGACCGGCACGTTGCCGGGCGCGATCGACGGCTCGACCGGCGTCGCCGGCTCGGGCGCCCGCGCCGTCGCCACCGGGGTCTCGCGGGTTTCCGGAACCGGCGTCGGAGTCGCCGCGGTCGTGGTAGCCGTCTCAACAGGTGGCGTCCGCGTCGGCGGCGTCTGCGATGACGCGGCCGACGGCGCCTCGGCTTGCGACGCGGCCGGCGCCGGTTGCGGCCCGCCGGCCGGCGGCGCGGCGGCCACCTGCTCCGGCGTCGTCTCCGGCGTCGTCTCCGGTTTCGCCTCCGGTTTCGCTTCCCGCTTCTCTTCCGGCTTCTCTTCCGATTTCGCCTCCCGCTTCGCTTCGGCGGTGGATTCAGTTTTCGGCTCCGGCTTGGCCGCCGCCTTGCCGGGATCGGATGGCGTCGTCGTCTCGCCGGGCGGCTTGCCCTCGCCCTCGACCAGGTGCGCCAGCCGCTGCGGCAACGGCGCCACCAATTCCGCGAGATAGCCGTTGCCGGTGTTGACGTACCAGGCGCCGTAGGCGACCACGGCGATGACGATGCCGACCAGCACGATGGCGCCGCCCGGTATGCCCGATTCAGGGATCGGCTCCGGGAATGCCAGGTTGGCGGTCTCGCGGCTGCCGGTGGTTTCAGCCTTGAAGCGCCGCACCACTTCCTGGGAGTCGAGGCCGAGATGCTCGGCGTAGGCGCGGATGAACCCGGAGGCATAGGTCGGACCGGGCAGCGCGTCGTAGCGGCCGTCTTCGATCGCCTCCATGTAGACGTAGCGGACGCGCAGCACCTCGGCGATGTCGCGCAGGTCCTGGCCGAGGCGCAGTCGCGACGCCTTGAGGAGCGCGCCGACGCCGGGCTCGCTAAGACGCGCCGGCGGCGCCTCCGGCGGCTCGGGCTGTTGCTGCTGCGGTTGCTGCTGCTCGCCTGCCATCATCCGTTCCGTCAAAGCCCGGTTCGCCAAAAACCGGGAACGCGATGCCATCGGGCGGTGGAACCGCCCGCCGCCCGGTCGCGCCTGGCTCGCGGGTCCCAGGGATTTGGCGGCGTTTCGGCGGCCGGGCGGGAAACGCCGTGCGTCCGTCGCGAATACTCCCACGACTCTAAGGGCGACTTCAAGCCAAAGGGACCGAAGGGCGAGAGTGTCCGAAGGCCGGCGTCATGCCGCCCGCTCCACCTCACGCGCCACCCGCCGGCCCACGTCGCGCATGGCACACGCGAGGTCATACTGGGCTTGCAAGTTGATCCAGAACAACGCGTCGTTGCGGAAATAGCGGCCGAGGCGCAGCGCCGTCTCGGCGCTGATCGAGCGCTTGCCGTTGAGGATGTCGACGATGCGCCCCGAGGGCACGCGCAACGCGCGCGCCAAGGCGTTGGCGGACAGGCGGCGCGCCTTCAGTTCGCGCCGGAGCACGCGACCGGGATGGATGGGAACCATGAACGAACTCCTCAATGATAATCGACGATCTCGACCTCGTGGGCATCGCCGCCCTTGAACCTGAAGCAAATCCGCCATGGGCCGTTGACGGTCATCGCCCATTGGCCCTTGCGGGCGCCCTTCAGCGGATGCAGCCCGACGCTCTTGAGCGGGCTGATGTGATCGAGCCGGCCGGCGGCGTTGAGGACCGCCAGCAGGTCCAGCGCCGCGTCCACGTCCAGCCCCCGGAACCGCGATTTCCCGGTCTCGAACAGGCGCCGCGTCGCCGAGTTGCCCCACGACCGGATCACCCGCGCAGGCTACTACGCCTGGCGTAGCATGTCAAACGGAGTGCACGCGCCGCGGCGGTCGCGACAGGGTCTAGGCCCTAAACGACCACCCCGTGGTCGCGGGCGAAGTCGCGCAGCTTCTCGCGCACGCTTTTCCCGGCCGGGTCGATCAGCGCGCCGAGAGACTCGCCGAGGCGGCGGGCATCGAGGCTCAGGATCATCTCCTTGACCGGGCCGATCGATTGCGTCGCCATGGACAGCGAGCGGAACCCGAGCCCGACCAGCGCCATGGCGTCGATCGGGCGGCCCGCCATCTCGCCGCAGACGCCGACCGGCACACCCGCGGCGGCGCACGCGTCGACCACCGTCCTCAGCACCGCCAGCATCGCCGGCGACAGCTCGTCGTAGCGCTCGGCGAGTCGCGGGTTGGTGCGGTCGGAGGCGAACAGGAACTGCGCCAGGTCGTTGGTGCCGACCGACAGGAAATCGACCCGCCCGAGCAGTGCCGGCAACTGGAACAGCAGCCCCGGCACCTCGAGCATGGCGCCGACCAGGACCCGCTTCGGCGCCGCCGCGCCCTGGCTGCGCGCGCGCTTCAGCTCGCGCTCCAGTAACTCGCGCGCCTGATCGAGCTCGGCGACCTCGGCGATCATCGGGAACATGACGCGCAACTCGCGCCGCGCCGCCGCCTGGATCAGGGCGCGCAGCTGCCGGCGCAGCATCGCCGGGTGGTCGAGCGACACCCGGATCGCCCGCCAGCCGAGCGCCGGGTTACCCTCGTCGATGCCGTGCCAGTAGGGCAGCGTCTTATCGCCGCCGACGTCTAGGGTGCGGAACTGCACCGGCTTCGAGCCGGCCTCGTCGAGCACCCGGGCGTAGACCTTGAACTGCGTCGCGACGTCGGGGAAGTCAGCGTGGACCATGAACGGGATCTCGGTGCGGAACAGCCCGACGCCGTCGGCGCCGGACTGCTGCAGGTGCGCCATGTCGACCATCAGCCCGGCGTTGATGTGGAGCGCCACGCGCTGGCCGTCCCGGGTCACCGGCGGCTTGTCCTTGAGCGCCGCGTAGCGGGCCTTCTGCACCGCCAATGCCTGCTGGCTCTGGCGATAGGCCTGGCGGACGTCTTCGCCGGGACGGATGATGACCTGGGCGTTGTCGCCGTCGACGATCACCGCGTCGCCGCGCTCGATGCGGTCGGCGGCGCGCTCGGCCCGCCCGATCACCGGGATCTCGAGGGCGCGGGCGACGACGGTGACATGGGCGACCGGCGAGCCTTCCTCGAGCACCAGGCCCTTCAGCTTGGCCGGGTCGTAGTCGAGCAGCTCCGCCGGTCCCATCGAGCGGGCGATCAGGATGGCGTTATCGGGGATGTCGCCGGCGGCCGGCCGCGCACCGCCGCCGATCAGGTGCTGCAGCAGCCGGTTGGCGAGATCGTCGAAGTCGTGGACGCGCTCGCGCAAATACGGGTCGGTGACCTGACTCATGCGGGCGCCGATGTCGCCGCGCACCTTCTCGACCGCCGCCTCGGCGGTGAGGCCGGTGTCGATGGCCTCGCCGATGCGCGCCACCCAGCCGGCGTCCTCGGCGATCATGCGGTAACTCTCGAGGATGTCGCGGTGCGCGCCGCCGTTGGCCAGCCGGTCGCCGCCGAGCATGTCGTCGAGCGCCACGTGCATGCCGGCGAAGGCTTCCGAAAGCCGCCGGTGCTCGTCCTCCGGGTTCTCGGCGACCAGCTTCTCGATGGTGAAATGGGGCTGGTGCAGGACCGCCTGGCCGATGCCGAGGCCGCCATTCAACCGAATGCCGTCGATGCGCAGCGCCATCGGCTCGGCGCCGTCGTCGGCGAGCTGCTCGTCGGCGCCGACCAGCTCGCCGCCGGCCACCAGCTCGGCCAGCACCATCGCCACCGTCTGCAGGGTCTCGACCTCCTCCTCCAGGTACTGGCGGCGGGTGCGGTTCTGCACCGCCAGCACGCCGATGACGCGGCCGCCGCGCAGGATCGGCACCCCCATCAGCGAGAAGTAGATTTCCTCGCCGGTCTCCGGGCGGTAGGCGAAGCTCGGATGCTCCTGGGCGTCGGCGAGCGCGAACGGCCGCGCCCGGGCGGCGATCTCGCCGATCAGGCCCTCGCCGACACTGAGGCGCGTCACGTGCACGGCGGTCGGCTTGAGGCCCCTGGTGGCGAACAGCTCCAGCACGTCGCCCGGGCGGCGGACGTAGATCGAGCACACCTCCGCCACCATGTCGGCGGCGATGATCTCGGTCAGCCTATCCAGGCGCTGCTCGGCCGTGCCGGGGCCGGCCATCACGTCGCGGACGCGCGCCAGCAGACGGCGGCTGATCGCCGCCGCGTGGCCGCGTTGCGTGGGTGGACGGCGGGGCGCCACGGTCAATCCCTCGCGACCGGCCTATTCGGCGTCGAGACCGTAGGCGGTATGGAGCGCGCGCAGCGCGAGCTCGGTGTATTCCTCGGCGACCAGCACGCTGACCTTGATCTCGGAGGTCGAAATCACCTGGATGTTGATGCCCTTCTCGCCGAGCGTCTTGAACATCCGCTGGGCGACGCCGGCGTGGCTGCGCATGCCGACGCCGATCACCGAGATCTTGGCGACGGCGGCATCCGAGATCAGCTTGGCATAGGCGAGCTGCTTCTTCTTCGCCTCCAGCGCCTCGACGGTGCGCTTCAGCTCGGCCCTCGGCACGGTGAAGGTGATGTCGGTCGCCTTGCCGTCGGCCGACACGTTCTGGACGATCATGTCGACGTTGATATTGGCGTCGGCCAGCGGCCCGAAGATGGCGGCCGCGACGCCCGGCTTGTCCTTGACCTTGACGAGGGTGATCTTGGCCTCGTCCCGGCTGTAGGCAATGCCGCTGACCATTTCATGTTCCACGATTTCATCCTCATCGACTACTAAAGTTCCGGGGACGTCGCTGTAGCTCGAGCGCACGTGCAGGCGCACGCCCATGCGCATCGCCAGCACCACCGAGCGGGTCTGCAGCACCTTGGCGCCCAGCGACGCCAGCTCCAGCATCTCTTCGTAGGTGATCTTGTCGATCTTGCGCGCCTTGGCGACGATGCGCGGATCGCAGGTGTGGACGCCGTCGACGTCGGTGTAAATGTCGCAGCGGTCGGCCTCGAGCGCGGCGGCCAGCGCCACGGCGCTGGTGTCGGAGCCGCCGCGCCCCAGCGTCGTGATCCGGTTGTCGGGGCCGAAGCCCTGGAAGCCGGCGACCACCGGCACCTCGCCCGCCGCCATCCGGCGCCTGAGCTCGGCGGTCTCGATCGCCTTGATGCGCGCCTTGCCGTGGACTCCGTCGGTCCTCACCGGCAACTGCCAGCCGAGCCACGAGCGGGCGGTGACGCCGAGGTTCTGCAGGGCGAGCGCCAGCAGGCCGACGGTCACCTGCTCGCCGGTGGATACCACGACGTCGTACTCGCGGGCGTCGAACACCGGGCCGGTCTGGGTGGCGTAGCCGACCAGCTGGTCGGTGACGCCGGCCATCGCCGACAGCACCACGGCGACCTCGTTGCCGGCGTCGAGCTCGCGTTTGACCGTGGCGGCGACAGCCTTGATCCGCGTCATGTCGGCGACCGACGTGCCGCCGAATTTCTGGACGATGCGAGCCATCGTGCTAGGGCCTGGTTCCCGTGGTGGTCGGGCCGCGCGCCCCGATCGAGGCCGCCGTCGGCCGCAATTCCGCTGATTCGCCGGTGCTGGTTGATGCGCGGGCGGCGCATACTTACTCTATATCGGCGAACGGTGGCAACCCCGCCCCGGCGCGCCGAGCGGAGCCCACAGCCATGGCCCGGAAAGCCGCGAACAACGTCGCCAGCAAGAGACCCGCCCGCCGCCGGCCGCGGCGACGCGGCGGCAAGCCGGCGCCGGCGCGCCGCGCGCGTTCCCCCCTCGGCTCCACGGCGGCCGCCGACGAGGTCGCCCGCTTCGCCCGGATCGCCGAGTCGTGGTGGGACCCGGACGGCGATTTCAGGCCGCTGCACCGGCTGAACCCGGTCCGCCTCGCGTACATCCGCGACAGCTTGGCCCGCCACTTCGGCCGTGATCCTCTCGGCGACCGACCGCTCAAGGGCCTCACGGCGCTCGACATCGGCTGCGGCGGCGGCTTGATCTCGGAGCCCCTGACCCGCCTCGGGGCGCGGGTCACCGGCATCGACGCCGACGCCGAGGCGGTGCGGGTCGCTAAGCGCCACGCCGCCGAGATGGGCCTCGCCATCGACTACCGCCACCGGCTGCCGGAAACGCTCGCCAACGAGAAAGGCCGCTACGACGCGGTGCTGAATCTCGAGGTGGTCGAGCACGTCGCCGACCGCGACGCTTTTCTCGCCGCCGCGGCGCGGCTGGTGAAGCCGGAAGGCGCCATGGTGGTCTCGACCATCAACCGCACGCTGAAGTCGCTGGCGCTGGCCAAGATCGGCGCCGAGTACGTGCTGCGCTGGCTGCCGGTCGGCACCCACGACTGGCGCAAGTTCGTGCGCCCGTCGGAGCTGGCGGCCGGACTCGAGGCGGCCGGGGTCGCGATCGCCGAATTCACGGGCGTCCAATACAACCCGCTGATGGACGACTGGCGGCTGTCGCGCGACCTCGCCGTCAACTACATGGCGTTCGCCGTCAAGGCGTGATCCGGCCGGCAACGACCGATCGTCATTCCCGCGCAAGCGGGAATCCAGAGACAGAAAAACTGGACCCCCGCTTTCGCGGGGGTGACGGCACGGCAGGTATGGAGATGGCGGGTCAGTTCTTCTTGCGCCGGCGCAGGAACGGCAGCCGGTAGACCTTGATGCCCTCGTCGTCGAGCTCGTCGGCCTCCGAGGCCGTGGCCTCGCCGTAGATGCCGCGCTCCTCGGCCTCGCCCTTCTTGATGCGCCGCGCCTCCTCTGCGAACTCGTCGCCGACGTAGTCGCAGGTCTCCTCGACGTGCTCGCGGATGCCCTCGACCGCCTGCAGGATGCGCGCCGCCACCTCGCTGGCGCGCGCCTCGGCCGGCGTTTCCACGCCGGCGCTCGCGGGGTGGTCGACCTTCCCCACCGGTTCCGCGCATTCGGGGCGCTCGGCGAGCCCTCCGGTGGCCAGGCGCGGCGCCATCGGCGCCTTGACGACGCGAGCGGTGCCGCAATACGGGCAGGTGATGTCGCCGTTCGCCGCCTGGCGGTCGAAGGTGGCGCCGTCGCGGAACCACGCCTCGAAGTCGTGGGCGTGGCGGCATCGCAGCTGGTAAAGGATCATCTTGGGACCGCGTCCTCTGCTGGGCCGAACGGGCGCCGGATGGGGTTCCGGAACGGCCGACACTTTACTGTTTTAATTGCTCTTACGCATAGCCTAAAACGTTTAACAATGGGTAACGACAACGACGACGCGGCGCGCAGCCGCCACCTCGCCATCGCCACCCCGTCGCCGTGGGTGGCGCGGTTCGCGGCGCTGATTCCGGCCGGCGGCCGGGTGCTCGACGTGGCCGCCGGCAACGGCCGCCACGCGCGCCATCTGCTCGGCCTCGGCTACGGGGTGACCGCCGTCGACCGCGACGCCGCGGCGCTCGCCGGGCTCGCCGAGGAATCCCGCGCCGAGGTGATCGAGGCCGACTTGGAGGCCGGCGGGCCGGTGTTCGGCTTGGGCGGCGCGCTGTCGGGGCGCGCGTTCGCCGGCATCGTCGTCGTCAACTACCTGCACCGGCCGTTGCTGTCGCCGCTGGTGCAGGCGCTGGAGCCGGGGGGCGTGCTCATCTACGAGACGTTCGCGCGCGGCAACGAGCGCTTCACCCGGCCGCGCAACCCGGACCACCTGCTGCGCGCGGGCGAGCTCCTGGAGCTGGCGGCCGGCCGCCTGCAGGTGGTGGCCTACGAGCACGGGATCGTCGAGGCGGCCGAGATTCCGGGCGTCAAGCAGCGGCTCGCCGCCGTCAACGACCTCGGCCGGGGCTTGCGCGACGACAACGAACCGCCCAACCATCCGATATGAGAAGTAAGGGAACCACAGAGGCAATGAGACACAGAGAAGAAGAACATTAAACGCGGCGCCAGGCGCCGCGAAGAATTGTTTCTTTTCTCTGTGCCTCTGTGTCTCTGTGGTGAATGCGCTTATGAGAAGCGGCGGTCGTGGTCGAGCGACGGGATGCGGCGGCGCGCCTCGACGACGCGGTCGGGCTCGATCGTCGCGGCGACGAAGCCCGGCCCGTCGCCGCCGTCGGCCAGCACCGCCCCCCACGGATCGACGATCAGCGAATGGCCGTAGGTCTTGCGGCCGCCCTCGTGGCTGCCGCACTGCGCCGGCGCGAACACGAAGCAGCCGGTCTCGATGGCGCGCGCCCTTAAGAGAACATGCCAGTGGGCGCTGCCGCTCGGCCGGGTGAACGCCGACGGCACGCTTAAGTATTCGGCGCCGCGCCTGGCGAGCGCCCGGTAAAGCTGCGGGAAGCGCACGTCGTAGCAGACGGTCATGCCGAGCCGCCCCCACGGCAGCCTGGCGGTGACCGCCTTGGCGCCGGCGGCGTAGCGTTTCGATTCGCGATACACCTCGCCGTCGCCGAGATCGACGTCGAACATGTGGATCTTGTCGTAGCGCGCCGTCACCCGGCCCCTGGGGTCGATGAGGAACGAGCGGTTGGCGAGCATGTCCTTGCCCGCCTTTTTTTTCTTCGTCGGCACCACCAGGGAGCCGGCCAGCAGCCAGGCGCCGACCTCGCGGGCGAGCGCCCTGAACGCCTTGAGCCCGGCGTCGCCGCCGTCGGCGGCCAACCTGTCGACCAGGAGACTGCCTTTCGGCTCCATGATGTTGACGGTCTCGGGGAGCAGGATGAAGTCGGCGCCGGCGCGGCGGGCGTCGCGCACCAGCTTCGACGCCATCCTGACGTTGCGGGCGATGTCGCGGCCCGAGGTGGTCTGCACGCAGGCGGCGGTGAACGGCCGGCGCGTCATCGGCGCCTCAGCGCCCGGCGGGCGCGGCGAGGCCGAGCGCCGCGTCGAGCCGGCCGGCCTCGTCGAGGGCGTGGATATGATCGCTGTCGCCGAGGTGACGGCCGTCGGCGAAGATCTGCGGCACCGAGCGGGCGCCGCCGGCGCGCTCCGCCATCTGCTGCCGCGCCCCCGGCACCATGGTGACGTCGATCTCGGTGTAGGCGACGCCTTTCCGCTCCAGCAACCGCTTGGCGGCGTGGCAGTAGGGGCAGAACGGCGACGTATAGATCTCGATGGTGGCCACGTCGGGTGACTCTTGACGAAGGACGCGGCACCGGCGCCGCGACGCATATATAGGTGAACTCGGCCCGCCTTGAAAGGCCGCGCCAGGCGGCATATCCCGAATAACTGGGGCGTCACGCCCGCGTCCTTCGACTCGCGCGCGCCTCATCCTGAGCGTGTCGAAGGAGAGGCGCGCGCGGCTCAGGACGAGGGCGGGCGTCCAGGGCCTTGAAAAAAGCTGGATTCCCGCTTGCGCGGGAATGACGAAACGTCGAATCCGTCCGCCGAGCCGCCTCAAGGGCGGATTTGGCAGCATCACACCGCGAAAAAGTACAGCGAGCCCCGTCGCATGACGGGGCGAGGGACTTTTTCGCGAGGTTTCACCCCTCCCGCCGGACGACGCGGGCCAGCGTCAGCACGTCGACCGCCGCCGCGCCGGCCTTTATGAGCGCCTTGGCCGAGGCCGCCGCCGTGGCGCCGGTGGTATAGACGTCGTCGATCAGCAGCACGCGCTTGTCCTTCAGCCGCGACAGCCGCCGCGGGTTGGCCTTCAGGGCGCCCCTGAGGTTGCGCCGGCGCTCGGCCGGGCCCATGCGGCCTTGCGGGCGGGTGCGGCGGCGGCGCACCAGCAGGTCCATCACCACCTCGAGGCCGGCGTCGCGGCCGACGACGCGGGCCAGCAGCGCCGCCTGGTTGTAGCGGCGGTGGAACAGCCGCGTCCAGTGCAGCGGCACCGGCGCGACGAGGTCGGCGTCGGCGAGCAGGGCGCCGCCGGCGCGCGCCAGCCAGCGCCCGAGTCCCGGCGCCGCGTCGGTGCGGTCGCCGTGCTTGAAGGCGAGGATCATCTTGCGGCTGACGTCGCCGTAGGCCATCACGGCGCGGGCGCGGTCGAACGGCGGCCGTTCGCGGGCGCACTCGCCGCACAGCGCGGCGTCGCCCATCTCGAAGGCGAACGGGACGCCGCAGGCGGCGCATTGGGGGGGACCGAGCAGAGCCACCTTGGGCCAGCAGCGCGGGCAGAGAACGCCGTCGCCTTCCACCTCGGCGCCGCACACCGCGCATTGCGGCGGCAGCAGCAGGTCGAGGGCGGCCCGCGCGGCGCGCGCCAACAGCGAGCCCGCGACCGGGGCGTTCAAACCGGGGGCGATCCGTGCCATAACGGCAGCATGAGCCAGCCGACGGCCGTATTCAATCGCCGAACGGTGCGCCGCCACCGCGACCGCGCCGCGGCGACGCTCGCCTCCCACGACTTCCTGTTCAGGGACGGCGCCGAGCGGCTGGCCGACCGTCTCGACGACATAAAACGGACTTTCCCGCTCGCCCTCGACCTCGGCTGCCACACCGGCGAGCTGGCGCGCGCGCTCGCCGGCCGCGGCGGCGTCGCCACCCTGGTGCAGTGCGATCTGTCGCCCAGGATGGCGGCGGCCGCCGGCGCCGCCGCGGCGGGCAGGCTGAAGACTCCGGCGGTGGCCGGCGACGAGGAGGCGCTGCCGTTCGCCGCCGGCGCGTTCGATCTGGTGTTGAGCAACCTCAGCCTGCACTGGGTCAACGACCTGCCCGGCGCGCTGATCCAAATCCGCCGGGCGCTGAAGCCCGACGGGTTGTTCCTGGCCACTCTGTTCGGCGGCGACACGGTGAGGGAGCTGCGCCGGGCGCTGGCCGAGGCCGAGATCGCCGAGGAGGACGGCTTGAGCCCGCGCGTCTCCCCGTTCTGCGACGTGCGCGACGCCGGCGGCCTGTTGCAACGCGCCGGCTTCGCGCTGCCGGTGGCCGACGCCGACACCGTCACCGTCTCCTACGGCGATCCGATGACGCTGATGGCGGATTTGCGCGGCATGGGCGAGAGCAACGCCGTCGCGCTCGGCCGCAAGGGCTTCACCCGGCGCAGGACGTTAGCCGCCGCCACCCGGCGCTACCGCGAGCTCTACGCCGGCGCCGACGGCCGGGTGCCGGCCACCTTTCAAATCGTCACGCTGACCGGCTGGGCGCCGGACCCGTCGCAGCAAAAACCCTTGCAGCCCGGCAGCGCCACCGGCCGCCTCGCGCAGGCGCTCGGCGCCGTCGAGGTGCCGCTCCCCGACAAGGCGAAGCCGTGACCAGCGGGGACGCCCCCCAAGACGAAACCGTCATCGCCCGGCGCAGCCCGGGCGATCCAGGCTACGAACAACTGGATGCCCCGGGCTTCGCCGGGGCATGACGGCAGAATGCTGATGCCAACACGCGCCTCCGCTCGCGACCGCCGCCTGATCGTCGCCGCCTCGACGGCGGAATCGTTCGCGCTCTTGGGCACCTTGTTCTTTCCGGCGCTGCTGCCGACGTTCCAGGCCGAATGGGCGCTTTCCAACACCGACGCCGGCTGGATCAACGGCGTCTTCTACGCCGGCTACGCGCTGGCGTCGCCGCTGCTGATCGGCCTCACCGACCGCCACGACCCGCGGCGGATTTACCTCGCCAACGCCGTCGTCGGCGGCGTCGCCATGTTCGGCTTCGCGGCTCTGGCCTCCGGCTTCTGGACCGCGGCGCTGTTCCAGACCCTGGCCGGCGTCGCCTTCGCCGGCGTCTACATGCCGGGGCTGAAGGCGCTCACCGACCGCCTCGAGGGCGCCGGCGAGCAGAGCCGCGCCGTCGCCGTCTACACCGCCTGCACCGGCGTCGGCATGGCGCTCAGCGTGTGGCTGGCCGGCTTCGTGGAGGGCCTCGCCGGCTGGCGGTGGGCGGCGGCGGTCGCCGGCTCGGGCTCGGTCGCCGCCTACGTCATCTTCGCCGCCGTGTTCCGGCCGAAGCCGCCGGCGAAGTCCATGGAAGGCGCGCCGCACGCGCTCTTGGATTTCCGGCCGGTACTGCGCAACCGCCTGGCCCTCGGCTACGTCATCGGCTACGCGGTGCACTGCTGGGAGCTGTTCGGGGCGCGGGCCTGGATGGTGGCGTTCCTGGCCTTCGCGTTCGCGCTTGACGCCGCCGCGCCGCCGGCACTGACGCCGCAGGAGCTGGCGACCCTGGCGATGCTGGTCGGCATCCCGGCGAGCCTGATCGGCAACGAGGGCGCCATGCGCTGGGGCCGGCGGCGCATGATCGCGGTCTACATGACCGCCAGCGGGCTGATCGGCGCCGCCATGGGCCTCACGGCGGCGCTGCCGGCGGCGGCGGTCGCTATGCTGATGATCGTCTACGGCGCCGCCACCATGGCCGACAGCGCGTCGCTGACCGCCGGCATGGTGGCCGCCGCCCACGAGGGCCGGCGCGGCATGACCATGGCGGTCTATTCGTTCGTCGGTTTCGCGATGGCGTTCCTGGGGCCGCTGGTGTTCGGCGTTGTCCTCGATTTGGCCGGCGGCGGGAGCGGCGGATGGGTGTGGGCGTTCGCGGTGCTGGGCCTGGTCGCCGCCTCGGGCCCCATATGGATGCGGCTGCTGCAGGGGAAGTGGGAGTGAGGGCAGCGCTGGCGGGTCCACCTCTGCCGTGCGATATTGCAGCATGAAAAACGTTTTCGACATTGGCGAGGAATATTTGGCCGATCCCGAGTCAAAACGCTCGTGCGCCCGCGCCAACGACGCGTGTCTCGACCGCGTCCTGTTCACGCTCGACGACCGGCGGTTTGTCAAATTCGTCAGGGCGCTCGACCGGCCGCCGCGACCGTCGAGGTGCCTACGCCGCCTGCTCGCCCAAATGGCGCCGTGGAACAATTGACCGGCGGCCACCTCCCGGCGCCCATCCCCCATCTCGGCTACGCACGACGGCGCTGCCTCCGAC
>Ga0209399_10000404_pt1 | contig 26439 bp, 26 predicted proteins | sample OV2TP3_FD_184130 | JGI IMG/M metagenome (GOLD analysis project Ga0209399, IMG submission 184130) | Hot spring microbial communities from Beatty, Nevada to study Microbial Dark Matter (Phase II) - OV2 TP3 (SPAdes) (version 3) | ecosystem: Environmental > Aquatic > Thermal springs > Hot (42-90C) ... | reverse complement strand
GTGAGCTGCTCGCGGACCGCGCGAACAGTGGCAATGGCCACTGGCTCACTGGCGTCGAGGAAGCCCACCACCGGCAGGAGCAGCAGGCTCGCGTCGAGGGCCCCCTCACCGTAGGAGCGTCCGAGACTGCCACCACCTTGGGCCAGGCCGCGCTCGAGTACCTCCTGGCGAAGGGCTTTCGCCTCGCGTGCCCATCGCTCGACGTCGGCCTCGAACCCGAAAGTCGAGGCGATGCGGCAGGCGCGGTCGAGCGCGTCATCGTCGTGCGCCCCGTGCGCCAGGCCGTCCAGCTCGCCCGCGGCGAATTCGTCCAGCTGTTCGGCGAGCGCCCGATGGCGCGGCTCGAAGAACGGCCAGTCGAGGAAGCTCGCGTCGGGCATCGCCTCAGTTGCCCTCGAACCGCGGCTTTTCCTTCTTCACGAACGCGTTGTAGGCGCGCTCGTAGTCGTGCGTCTGCATGCAGATCGCCTGCGCCTCTGCCTCGGTCTCGAGCGCCTGCTCGATGGTCTGGTTCCACTCCTGGTGCAGGCATTTCTTGGTCATGGCGTGGGCGAAGGCCGGCCCGTCGGCAAGCGAAAGCGCCATTTCGTGGGCCCGCGCAAGCAGCTTTTCCCTGGGCACCAGCTCGTTGAAGTAGCCCCAGGCGAGGCCTTCCTGCGCGCTCATCACCCGGCCAGTGTAAAGCAGCTCGGCGGTGCGGCCCTGGCCGATGAGGCGCGGCAGGATGGCGCAGGCGCCCATGTCGCAGCCGGCAAGCCCGACGCGCACGAACAGGAACGCGGTCCTGCACTCGGGCGTGCCGTAGCGCAGGTCGCTTGCCATCGGCAGGATCGCGCCGGCGCCCGCCGAGATGCCGTCGATCGCGGCGAGGATCGGCTGCGGACAGGTGCGCATCTCCTTCACCAGGTTCCCGGTCATGCGGGTGAAGTACAGCAGCCCGTCCATCTCCATCTTGATGAGCGGCCCGATGATCTCGTGCACGTCGCCGCCGGAGCAGAAATTGCCGCCTTCGCCGGTGAGCACCACGGCGCGCACGTCCTCGGCGTACTGCAGCCTGTGGAAGGTGTCGCGCAGTTCGGCGTAGCTCTCGAAGGTGAGGGGATTCTTGCGCTCGGGCCGGTTGAGCGTGACGGTCGCCACGCGATCCTTCACTTCCCACTTGAAGTGCTGCGGCTTCCATTCCGCCGCCTTGAGCTTGTACATGCGTTCCTCGCTGTCGAAAAAAAGGACTGGTCAGCCGACCATCGTCAGCCCGCCCGAGACGCTGAGCACCTGGCCGGTGATGAAATCGGAGCGCGCGCTCGAGAAAAAGAGCACCGCGTCGGCAATCTCGGAGGGCCTGGCCAGGCGCTGCATCGGCGTGACGCGGACGAACGCCTCGCGGTGCTTCTCGGGCACGGCGGCGAGCAGCGGCGTATCGGTCGGTCCCGGGCAGACGCAGTTGACGTTGATGTTGAAGCGCGCCATCTCGCGCGCGAGCGACTTGGTGAACGCGATCGCGCCGCCCTTGGCCCCCGAATACACGCTCTCGCCCAGGCTGCCGACGCGTCCGGCGTCGCTCGCGACGGTCACCACCTTGCCGGCTTTCCGCTCGATCATCGGCTCGAGAAAGGCGCGCGTCACCGCGATCGGGCCGAACAGGTTCAAGTCGATCACCTTGCGCCAGAAATCCGGGGTGTTCTTCACGAACGGCTCGATCTTGCCCCAGCCGGCGACGTTGACCACGATGTCGACGTGCCCGGCCCGCACGCCCGCTTCGCCGCGGAAGGCCTCGATCGAGGCGAGGTCGGTGACATCGAGCCGGATGAAGTCGGCCTTGGCGCCGCGGCCGCGGATCGCCGCGGCCGCCTGCGCCCCTTTTTCCTCGGCGACATCGCCGAGCAGCACCCGCGCCCCGGCCGCGGCGAGCGTCTCCGCGGTCGCGAGTCCGATACCCGACGCGGCGCCGGTGACGACGGCGGTCTTGCCTTCGAGCTTCATGGCTTGGCTCCTTGAATGATCACTCATTCAGTTAACCGCGGCCGCGCCGCCGCCGCCTTGATCTGGATCAGAGGCGCGGCGCGGTGGCCTCAGCCGAGGCGCTTGACGAACGCCAGCCGGTCGGCGGGCCCGAAGCCGGCGCGCACGAAGAAGCCGAGCAGCTCCAGGTTGCGGTACGCGACCATCGTCTCGACGCGCTCGACGTGCAGCGCGGCGAGATTGACGAAGAGCTGCGACAGCAGCGCGCGCCCGATGCCCTTTCCCTTGTGCATCGGGTCCACCCCCATGGTGTCGAGGATCGCCACCGGCTCGGCGCGGCCGTAATCGCCGAGATCGACCCGCGCCATGACGTAGCCCGCGACCGCGCCGTCGGCGCGCGCGGCGAGCGAGACGCGGATGCCGCTTCCGGCGAGCGCCTCGGCCAGCGCGTGCCCCAGGTAGGTGCGGCGGTCGCGCCCGGTGAGCCTGCGGTCGATGCGGGCGATGCCTTCGAGATCGCGCTCGGCGAGCGCGTGCAGCTCGGCGACGTCGCGCGCGAGCGCCTCGTAGTCCTTGGTGCCGGTCGCGCTGTAGTCGTTCGGGTCTCCCGGCGGCGCGTCCTCGGGCGAGGCGACCGGCGCTTCGCGCGCGGTGCCGAAGGCGCTCTCCCCGATTGTGCAGTCGAGCACCGGGTCGCGCCCGAAAGTCCAGCCGTTGGCATCCAGATAGCGAAGCAAATCGTGCTGGCGCCACAGCGCCGCGGTGCGCAATTCCGCGATGCCGCGGCGGCGCGCCTCGGCTTCGAGCGCCTGCCCGAGCGCGACACCGGCCCCCTGGCCCTGCGCCGCCGGCCGCACACCGAGCAGTTCCAGCCGCAGCGCGGGCTCGGTAAGGCCGAACTCGCCCTCGAGCACTCGCCCGAGCACGAATCCAACGACCGAGCTGCCCTGGTCCACGGCGAACTGCGCGTGCATTTCGGGCGCGCGCTGCGCCTGCGCCAGGCGCCGCTCGAAATAGGCGCGGCGTTGCCTGCCGCCGATGGCGGCATCGATCGCCACCACCGCGTCCAGGTCGGCGGCCGCCAGGCGCCTGGGTTTGAAACTTCCTTCCCGCACTGCGGATGGATGCGTCTTTTCGCTCATGATCGGTTTCTCCGGTTGGCTCAGGATCCGGTGTAGGCGAGCAGCAGTTCGCGGTCGGTGTCCTCGTCGAGCAGGTCTTCGAGCGCGGGCAGGAGCGCCATCTCCTCCTTCTGGACGTGGGCCACCAGCCGCTCGGCGAGTTCCAGGCCGAGCGTGCGCATCTGCTGCAGGGTGGCCGCATCCGGCGGCGCGCTGCCGAGCAGCTCGCGCAGCGTGCGCGCGGCGCTGCGGATCGTTTCGTGCTCCTCGCGCAAAAGCTCCGCAATATCGCCTTCGCCCGCCTCGGCGAGGCGCGGAAAGAGCTCGCGCTCCTCGAAATGGAAGTGGCGCGTGACTTCGTCCTCGAGCGCAGCCAAGCCGCCGCGCAGCGCCTCGAGCAGTTCGGCTTCCGGCGCCCGCCGTACGATCGTCTGCTCCAGACGGCTCCACAGCTGCACCGTCGCGAGGTGCTCCTCGTGCAGGCGCAGGCTAGTTTGTCGGTTGAAGAACATCGGGCCTTCCTCCCGAGTGCGTCGCCCGCAGGCGCAGCATCACGGTGCCGAAAAAAACCGCATACGCGATCGCCGCCGCAAACCCCGCGAGGGCGCCGAGCCGCACCAGCCACACCGAGCCGGCGGCGATTCCGACGAGGAGCGCGCCAAGCGCACACAGGTGCAGGATGCGATGCACATCGAGCGTGCGCTCGGGCGTCATCGCCGATACCCGCGCCGGCACGCGGCTTGCGCTTGCCGCGTGGACCGAGGCGAGAAACGGGACGATGCGCTGCAGGACCGCGAGCAGGAACGTGAGCAGCCAGCCGGCGACGAGCAGCGCGCCGAAGAGCGCCTGTGCGCGTTCGGGCGCCGCGCCGAGCGCAAGCGCCACGCCGAGCGCCAGGCTTGCGAGGAGGCACCCCCAGGAGACGCGCACCAGCACGAACGCGGCGCCGAGCGGTGGCCGCAATCCTGCGCGCAGCGAGCGTTCGAGCGCGATCACATGCGCGAGCGCGGCGGCTAGGCCGGTCGCCGCGGCGAGCACGAGAAGGCCCTCGAGCCGCAGCGCGATCGCCGCGAGCGCGAGCGCGATCGCCCCCAGCCCGAGCGCAAGGGCAGCGAGGGTCAGGCGCTCCGAAGGCGGCGGCGCGAGCGCGAACATCGGCAGCAGAAACGTGGACAGGCCGAGCGCGAGCAGCCCCATGAAGCCGTAGCCCGCGAGCACGAGGTGCGCGAGCGCAATCCCGCTGCGCTCGAGCGCGAAGCCATACGCGTAATGCGCGACGAGCGCCGCCCCGAGCGCGAGCGCGAGCGCAAGGCAGGCGAGCGCCGCCCAGCCGTAGGCACGGATCGCGCGCATCCCGCGTGCTCGACGCAGGTTTTCGAACAGCAGCCAGCAGTACGCGGCGAGCGCGACGAAAGCGGCTGCCGCACCCGGTGCCATGATCGACAGGTCATGGGCGGCTGAGCCGCCGATAAAGAGCAGCAGCCCGGGCACGAGCAGCCACCAGATGAGCCTTGCCGCCGGCACCGAGCGCACCGGCTGGCGCGTTGCGACCGGCAGCAGCTGCAGGCTCGCGCCGATCGCGGCGAGCGCGAGCACGCCGAGCGTCACGGCATGAAGCGCGGCGAACGCCGGCCCGAGGCCGCCGCGAAAATCGCTGAGCGCTTCGGGCGCCGCAACGAGCAACGCCCAGGCGAGCACCTGGAATCCGACCGCGGCGCCGAAGTAGCGCATCGGAACCGAAAGCGGAAGCAGCCGGCTGCGCGTCCCGGCGCCGAACGGAATCATGGCGCGAGCGTCCGCAGCAGCCGTTGCGCGTACGTGGCCGCAACCTGGCGCCGCCAGTCTGCGGCGGTGACGGTGGTTCGTACCGGTCCGGCCTGCTTCTGCACGAGTTTCCCGAGTGCCGCCGCCGTTTGCGGATCGGGCGCCCGCCCGAGGAGGGCCGCCGTTCCCGAGAGGAGCAACGGCGCCGGATTGGTGCCGGTCAGCGCCACGCGCAGCGCGGCGATCGAACTCTGCTCGACGCGCAGCGCCATCGCGACCCCGGCCAGCGGAAAGTCGATCGCGCCGCGGGCGCGCGCCTTGAGGTAACCGGAACGGGTTCCCGGCGCCGGAGCCGCGAACTCGACCGAGGCGAGGATCTCGCCGCCGCCAAGCGCAAGGTGCGCCGCGCCGTCATCGCGATAGAGCGACTCGAGCGCGCAGCGCCGAACCCCGTCGGCGCCGGCGATCGAGGCGCTTGCGCCGAGCGCCATCAGCGCCGGTGCGAGATCGCCGCTGAAGGCGGCGCGGCAGCGTTTGCCTTGCGGCGCGACGTGGCAGACCTCGCCGCGGTGCTTGAGGCAATAACCGTTCGCGCGCCGCCACCATTCGCTCTGGTTGTAGTACACGCAGCGCGTATCGAGACAGAGATTGCCGCCGAGCGTCGCGACGGTGCGGTGCGCCGGCCCTGCGACGACCGAAGCCGCCTCGCGGATCGCGGCGTACGGGCCGTCAAGCTCGTTCGCTCGCGCAAGCCGGGCGAGCGTCACGCCGGCACCGATGTGCAAAGATTGGTCGGTGCGCTCGAGTCGATCGAGCCCGGCGACGCGCTCGAGCGAAACGAGCATGCGCGGTGCGCCGAGTCCGTGGCGCAGGTTCGGGATGAGGTCGGTGCCGCCGCCGAGAATGCGCGCTCCGTCGCGTGCGGCAAGCCGCGCCGCTTCCGCGAGGCTCGTCGGTCGCTCGAGCGTGAGTTCGGGCAGCATGTCAACGCCCTCCGGCAGCCTTGCGCACGCGCTCGGCGCGGCGGCGGGCGCGCAGCCATTCGTGCACGCGCTCGGCGGTGAGCGGCAGTTCCGTTGCGCGCATGCCGATCGCCTCGGCCACTGCGCTCGTGAGTGCCGGCAGGAAACCGGCAAGGGCGCCTTCGCTTGCCTCCTTGGCGCCGAACGGTCCGTTCGGATCGCGCGCCTCGACGATTTTCACCTCGATCGGCGGCGAGTCGGCGATGGTCGGAAAACGGTAGTCGAGGAAATTGGCGCGCACCGGAAGCCCGGTGCGGTACTCGGTCGCCTCGCCCAACGCTTGCGCCATTCCCATCCAGACCGCGCCGTGGACCTGGCCTTCGACGGCAAGCGGGTTGATCGCAAAGCCGCAGTCATGCGCGACCCACACCTTTTCGACGCGGATTTCGCCTGTCTGCTCGTCGACCGCGACTTCGACCACCTGCGCGGCGTAGGAAAATCCGGGGCTCGGCCCCACCGCAGCGCCGCGGAACTTGCCGCCCTGCAGCTCGGGCGGCACGATGTAGGTGCCCTGCGTGGTGATCGGGCCGGTGTCTTCGAGCGCGGAGCGCACCGCCTCGGCGTACGAAAGCGAGCGGTCGGTGCCGGCGACGCGATAGCGCTCGCCCTCGCATTCGATGTCGGCGGCCTGGACTTCCAGGCGCTTCGCCACAGCATCGAGCAGCCGCTGCTTGAGCGCTTGCGCCGCGGCGAGCGCGGCATTGCCGACCATGAACGAGACGCGCGAGGAGTACGAGCCGTTGTCCTTGGGGGTGAGCGCGCTGTCTGCGGCGATGACGCGAAAACGCTCCAGGGGGAGGCCGAGCACCTCGGCAGCGACCTGCGCGAGCAGCGTCGAGGAGCCCTGCCCGATGTCGGCCGCACCGGTGAGCAGCGTGATCGAGCCGTCGAAGTCGAGCCGCAGGTTCACGGTCGCATGCGGCTCGCCGGTCCAGTGCACCGGCTTCGCGGCGCCCGACACGTAGTGCGAACACGCGAGTCCGAGGCCGCGCCCGCGCGCGAGCCTGCCCTTACGCTCCTTCCACCCGGAAGCCTGCTCGACCCAGTCGAGGCATTCCGCCAGGCCGCAGGAATTCACCTGCAGGTCGTTCGCGCTGCGGTAGGGCGCCGAGACGAGGTTCGCGCGCCGCAGCGCGAACGGATCGAGCCCCAGTTCCTCGGCCATCGAATCGAGCAGCGATTCGAACGCGTGGCGCATGTCCACCGAGCCGTGCCCGCGCATCGGGCCGCAGGGCGGGGTGTTGGTGTAGACGCGGTAGCCGCGATAGCGCACCGCCGGCAACCGGTACAGCGCGTGAATGAGCGCACCGGCATAAAGAATCGTCACCACGCCGTAGCCTGCGTAGGCACCGCCGCGTTGCACGCATTCGGCTTCGACCGCGGTGATTTCGCCCGATCTTTTCAAGCCGAGGCGCAGCCGGATGTCGGTTTCCGGCCGGCCGTGGTGCATGATGAAGGTTTCCTCGCGCGACAGCTCGATTCTCACGGCTCCGCCGACGGCGCGCGCAAGCAGCGCGGCGATGATCTCGAAGTTGAGCGTCTCGGTGCGGTGCCCGAACCCGCCTCCGACGTAGGGCTTGACGACCCGGATCGCCGCCGGATCCATCTTGAGGCACTGCGCGAGCGTCAGGTGCACGTAGTAGGGCACCTGTGTCACCGACTGAAGCGTCAGGCGCCCGCGCGCAGGGTCGTATTCGGCGAGCGCGCTGTCCGGCTCCATCTGCGCGTGGGTGACCTCGGCGTAGTGAAACGACTGCTCGCGCACCAGGTCCGCGCCGGCGAACCCCTGTTCCACGTCGCCAAAGCTGTGGCTCACCTCGCGCTCGAGGTTGCCGGGTTTCTTGTCGTGCAGCGGCACGGCATCGGCGGCGCGCGCCTCGGCGGCGTGGAAGTACGCCGGCAGTTCGCGGTACTCGACCTCGATCCGCTCGAGCGCCGCGCGCGCCGTGCGCGCGTCGTCCGCTGCGACCGCCGCCACCGGCTCGCCGCAGTAGCGCACCCGATCGCGCGCGATCGGATACTCGTTGTGCACGATCGGCAGGATGCCGTAGGCGACGTCGCAGTCGGCACCGGTGAGCACCGCGCGTACGCCGGGAAGCGCGCGCGCCCGGCTCGTGTCGATCCGCACGATTTCGCCGTGTGCGAGCGGACTGCGAAGGATCGCGCCGGCGAGCGCTTCGGGGGCCGGCAGGTCGGCGGTGAAGCGCGCCCGGCCGGTGACTTTCTCGACGCCGTCCAGAAGCGGCTGGCGTCTGCCCGCGGCGACGTTCATGCGGCCGCCTCGCGCACCGCTTCGATGATCTTCACGTAGCCCGTGCAGCGGCAAAGGTTTCCCGCGAGCGCGGCGCGGATTTCCGCCTCGCCCGGATGCGGGTTCTCGCGCAGCAGCGCCTCGGCCGCCATGATCATGCCGGGCGTGCAGTAGCCGCATTGCGTGCCCAGCCGCTCGTGGAACGCGCGCTGCAGGCGCGAGAGCCGCCCGTTCGCCGCGAGCGATTCCACGGTCTCGACCGAACGCCCCTCGCAGCTCGCGACGAGCGTGAGGCAGGCAAGGCGCGGTGCGCCGTCCACGAGCACGGTACAGGCGCCGCACTCGCCGCCATCGCAGCCGCGCTTGGTTCCCGTGAGCCCGAGGCGCTCGCGCAGGTAATCGAGCAGGAGCGCGCCATCCTCGATCGCGTCCTCGCGGCTGCGGCCGTTCACGCGCAAAGTCACGATGCGCTTCATCGGCCTAGCGCTCCTTCGGCCGCAGGTCGCGCACCCGCGCCGCCTTTCCCTGCGAGCGTGGAACGCTGCCCGCCGCCAGCACGCGCGCCTCGACGCTGATCCCGATCAGCGACTTCACGTGGTGCCGCACGCTCTCGGCGAGCCCCGCCTGCGCGTCGGCCGGCACGCCGGCGAGCGGTTCGACCTCCACCGCGAGGTGATCGAGCGGACCCCGGCGCTCGACCACGATCTGGTAGTGCGGCGCGATTCCGGGCAGCCCGATAAGCGCGGCCTCGATCTGCGAGGGAAAGACGTTCACGCCGCGGATGATGAGCATGTCGTCGTTGCGCCCGGTGATCCGCCGCAGCCGCAGATGCGTGCGCCCGCAGGCGCAGCGCGCGCGGTTTGCGCGCGTGATATCGCGGGTGCGGTAACGGAGCATGGGCAGCGCTTCCTTCGTGAGCGTCGTGATCACGAGCTCGCCCGGCTCGCCCTCGGCGACCGGTTTGCCCGTGTCCGGATCGAGCAGCTCGAACAGGAAGTGATCCTCCCAGGCGTGCATGCCGGACTGTTCCGCGCACTCGACCGCGACCCCTGGGCCAAGGATTTCCGACAGGCCATAGTTGTCCATCGCCTTGAGCCCGAGCCGCTGCTCGATCTCGACGCGCATCTGCTCGCTCCAGGGTTCGGCGCCGAACAGCCCCACTTCGAGATGCGATTGGCGCAGGTCGAAGCCTTCCTTTTCCGCCACCTCGGCGATGACCAGTGCGTAAGAGGGCGTGCAGCACAGCACGCGCGCCCCGAAATCGTGGATCAGCGCCACCTGGCGCTCGGTCGATCCGCCCGAGATCGGCACCACGGTCGCGCCGAGGCGCTCGGCGCCGTAGTGCATGCCAAGGCCCCCGGTGAACAGCCCGTAGCCGTAGGCGTTATGCACGAGGTCGCCGGGCCGCGCGCCGGCGCAGGCCATCGAGCGCGCCATCAGATCGGCCCACAGCGCGAGATCGCGCGCGGTGTAGCCGACCACGGTCGGCTTTCCCGTCGTGCCCGAGGAGGCGTGCAGCCGCGCGAGCCGCTCGCGCGAGCGCGCAAACATTCCGAACGGATAGTGATCGCGCAAGTCCGACTTGAGCGTGAAGGGCAGCGCGGCGAGATCGGCAAGGCGGCGGAGGTCGCGCGGCTCGATGCCGCGCTCCTGCATGCGCTGGCGGTGCAGCGGGACGTTCTCGTAGGCGTTGCGCAGCGTCGCGCGCAGGCGCCGCAATTGCAGCGCCGCGAGCGCTTCGCGCGGCATCATTTCGGCCTTCGGATCGAAGTGGTACGGCGGCGGCGAAGCGACGCGCCGGCCGCGATGGCGGCGCGCAATCTCGTTGCGCGGTCCCCTGGCGAGCATCGGAGTCATGGCGCTGCTTCCTTCAGCGCGCCCCGCGCACCGGCAGCACCGGCAGCGCAAAGCCCTGATTGAGCGAGGCGCGCGTGACGATGGTGTGCTTGGCGTGCCAGCCGGTCGCGATCGCGATGAGCGCGCCGATCCCGGCAAGCGGCAGCGCGTAGGGCTGCGGCAGGGCGGATGCGGCGGCGACGAGCGCGAGCGAGCCGAAGGTACCGAACCAGAGGATGCGCGGGGTCACTGCCTCGAGCGCGGCGCGCGGCGCGCCGGTGAGCTTCGGCGCCGTCGCGTCGACATACATGCTCCAGGCGAGCGCGCGCGCAACGAGCGCCGCGGCGAGCAGCCCGTAGACGAGCTTGTCCTGGCGGCTGTAGGCAAGCGCAAGCAGCACCGCGAGTGCGGCGCCTTCGGTGAGCGCGGTCGCCAGAATGAAGGCAACCAGCTTCGGCTCGCGCCACGCCGGAATGCCTTTGGAGGCCTTCAGAATCCACGCCTGGCACCAGGCGAAGACGAGCGCGCACAGCCCGAGCGCGGTCACGGTCGCTGTCCCCGGCCGGAAAAACGCGGCGAATGCGGCGACGAAGAGCGCGACACCGGCAAACGCCTCGCGCGTCATCCACGAGGTCCAGGGATTGAAGAACACGTGCAGCGCGCGCAGCGGCCGTCCGATCTCGAGCCAGACGCAGAGCAAGCCCAGAGCAACAAGCGCCAGGCCCAGGGGCAACGATACCGCCCAGGCCGGGCCGAGCGGCAGCACCAGCGCCGCGGCGAGCAGCAGGCCGCTGCCGGCGCCGCCGAACATGAAGTTCCCGGCGGCGCGCCAGTCCCAGTGGAGCTGGATCCAGGGCTTGGGGCCGAAGCTCATGACGGTTTCCTGTCCCACAGGTAGTAAAAGCCCGGCTCGGTGCCGAGTTCCTCGTGCATGCGGAAGAACTGGTTCTCGGCAAGGAGCTGCGAGACGTTGCTCTGCGGATCCTCGATGTCGCCGAAATGCAGCGCCTGCGCGATGCAGCTGTTGACGCACGCCGGCGAGGCGTCCGGATCGACGCCCGGCTTGAGGCCCTTTGCCAGCCCGGCGTCGATGCGGTCGGAGCAGAACGTGCACTTGGTGGCGACCCCGAGGCGGCCCGGATCGAACTGCTTCGCCTCCGATTCCATCGGCTCGCCGTAGGCGAATTCCGCCTTGTCGGTCTTGTAGCGCGCCTGGTAGGGGCAGGCGACCGCGCAGTACGCGCAGCCGATGCACAGGTCGTAGTCGATGGTGACGATGCCGTCGGCGCGCTGGCGCGTGGCGGTCGAGGGGCACACGTGCATGCACGGCGGATCGGCGCAGTGCATGCAGCCCACCGGGACGAACACGCGCTTCACATCCGGGTACTCGCCCACTTCCATGTCGAGCACGCGGCGCCACTGCACTTCGGGCGGCGTGGCGTTGGTGTGCTTGCAGGCCGCGGTGCAGGTCTGGCAGCCCACGCAGCGCCGGAGATCCGCAATCATGACCCAGCGGGTCATGTCGCTCTCTTGATTGCGACGCGCACCACGTCAGCCCCCGAGCCGGTCGCATCGGTGAGCGCCATCGACATCGGCACCAGGCTGTTCAGGCTCGGTACCCCGAAGTCCTTGGCGTACGGCGTCGCCCAGTGATCGAACTGCGCGATCAAGAGCAGCGTATCGGGCCGGATCCCTTGGCGCAGCACCGCGCGCCCGCGAACCTTGGCTTTCGGCGTTGCGATCTCGACCGGATCGCCGTCGGCAATGCCAAGTTCCGCCGCGCGTTTCGTGTTGATGATTACGCCGCCGTGGCCAGACACGTTGCCGGCGACCTCGTGAATGATCTGCATGCCGACATTGCCGCCCCAGGCGTACTGCATGCTGCGCGAGGTCAGCAGCCAGAACGGGAAGTCGTCGGCCTTGCCGCCGACGCGCGCCAGCTCGGTTTCCCACAGCTTGGGGAAATCCTTCCAAACCGGCAGCGGCTGGTATTCGGCGAGCTGATTGTTCCACCACTGCATATCGTGCTCGTGCATGCGGCGCGCGAGCTGCTGGCCTACGCGCCACAGGCGCTCCTGATACGGCAGTTCGAAGCGCAAGCCCTGCGCCGCAAGCGTGGGGAACAGGTACCAGTTGCTTTGCGGGAAGGGCTTCACGCGAAGGCCGTGCTCCTTCCACCAGTCCAGCCCATGCGTTTCCCTGCCGTCGGTAAGCTCCGCGCTCGCGGCACGGCACACCGCATCCCAGATCTCGTCGCGCGAGTGCGCGCGCGAAACGTCGAGCGAAAAGTCCCACGTGCCGCCCTTGAGCGGCACGCCCGCAGTGCCGCGGTTGATCGACGCGTTGTAGCGCTCCAGCAGCCCGGTGCGCGCCGCGAGTTCCGTTGCGATGTCGGTGAAATCGCGCGCATCGACACGCGGCGCCACCACCGGCTGCCTGAGGGCGTAGCCTTCGTGCTTCCAGAACTGCTCGATGTACTTTGAGCCGCCGATGTAGATGAGCTGCAGGCTCTCCAGATCCATCTGGTCGGGGAGGAGAATGTCGGCGAAGTGATTGGTTTCGTCGCGCGTGTAGGCAAGCGCGACGACAAACGGGAAGCTCGCCATGCGCTCGGCGATCTTGGCCGTGTCCCAGAACGAGATCGCCGGATTGGTGCGGTACACGAACCACAGCTCGGGATAGGTGACGCGCGGCAGTCCGGGCGGCGTTTCGCCGAGGAACATCCAGGAAAAGTGCGTCGGTCCCAGCGCCTGGCTCCACGGGCCGTCGGCGGCGAGCGGCACGAGCGACCTGTAGGCGTTGCGGATGTTGGGCTTGGCGCTCCAGTGTTCCTTGTCGGTCGGGTTGAGCGGATAGGCCATGAAGCCGTCCGGCCCGGGCTTGACGCTTTGGTGCCGTTCCGAGAGCGGCCTGTTCAGGCGCACCGTGGTGCCGAGGGTGCCGCCCGGGACTTCGAGTGCGCCCACCAACGCGGCGAGCATGGTGCGCGCCCAGCAACACTCGAATCCGCCCCAGCCATTGTTGACCGTCTTGCCGAGCGCCACCGCGACCGGCCGGAACGGCAGCGTCTTGCCGTCGATCTGGATCGTCTCGCCGATGTGCGCGTGATCGAGATATTCCCCGGCGATGCGCCGCATGGTCGCGGCCGGAACGTCGCAGATGCCGCTCGCCCACTCCGGCGTATAGGGCTTCATGTGCGCGAGGAGCTTGGAGAAAGCGGTCTCGCCCTCCAGCACGCCCTGCGCCAGCACTTCATCGTCGGCGCCGATCTCGATTGCGTCGCGCATGACGCGCGTCTCGAGCGCGCTCGCGAGGAGCGGTTGCCGCGTCTGCGGATCGCGCAGGTAGAACCCGTGCGGACCGACCAGATAGGGCGAGGAGGTGTACCGCAGGAGGAAATCCACGTCGAGCCGCTCGCGTGCCTGCTCGAACAGCATGACGTGGATCAGCGCGTACAGGAACGCGGCGTCGGTCTTGGGCTTGATCGGCACCCACTCGGCGGAACACGCACCGGTCACCGAGAGGTGCGGCTCGACCTGAACCCGCTTCATGCCGCGGATGCGAGCATCGGCGTGGCGCCACACGCCGACGACGCCGCCCGAGGCCTCGGTATTCGCGCCGCACGAGATCACGTAATCGCAGTGCGGCGTGTCGGGGGAAACCGTGAACGCGCGGTGCCAGAATTCGCCGTACAGGTGCTCCGAGTGGGTGCACTTCACGCCCTGCCCGGAGCCGAAGCCCATGTCCACCGGCCCCCAGGCTCCGAGAAACGCCGGGAACGTCCCCATGTACGATTGCGGCGTGCCGCCGCCGCCGAAACTTGCCGCGACGCGCGGATAGCCCGATTCGTCGGTGAGCCCCCTGGCGCGGATTTCGAGCAGTTTCTTCGCGATCGTGTCGAGCGCCTCGTCCCAGGTGATGGCAACGAACCCCGGGTCCTCGCCGCGCCCCTTTTTCGGATTGGTGCGCTTCATCGGCGAGCGCACGCGGTTCGGGTTGTAGAGCTTCTGTACCAGGCCGTAGGCCTTGACGCACACTTTTCCGCCGCCCGGGTGAATCTCGCTCGCGGCGAAATTCGGCTCGACCTCGGTCGCCACGCCGTCCACCACCTTGACGGTGAGCAGGTCCGGGCCGGCGACGCACTGGTAGCAGTACGTCGCCCGCTTCTCGACGCGGGCGGGATCGGCTTTCTTCACGCGCTTCTCGCCTTCTCGGCCTTGGCCGCGAGCCGCTGCTCGGTCTGCTTCAGGTCGACGATGAACCGCGAGTGCCGGCAGCGGCAGATGGAATCGAGGCCGTCGTGCGCCGAGACGTCGAACGTGACCGCGCGCCCCTTGAGTTCGGCCACCCTGGCTTCGATTCTCACCTTCATGCCGAGGAGCGTCGGGGCGGTGTGGTCGAGTTCCACCCGCGTGCCGACCGAATCCTCGCCCGCGTCGAGGTGTTCGAGCAGAAGCTCGCGGCAGGTCATCTCGATGTCGCGAAGCAGCATCGGCGTGGCGTAGACGCGCGCGCTCTCGCCCATGAAATCGATGGTGCGCTCGCGGTCCACAGTGATCTCGCGGGTGCTGGAAATCCCTGCGCTCAGTGTAGTTTTCATCGCTTCTCTCCGCTGCAATCCATCATAGCAACATGCCTCGGGCGTGATCGCGTTGATTTGCCTCAAGCGTGCTCACAGGCCGAGGTACGCCGCCTGAACCTGCTCGCTCGCGAGCAGCTCGGCGCCGGTGCCCGAGAGCACCACGCGCCCGGTCTCGAGCACGTAGGCGCGGTCGGCGATCGCGAGCGCCGCGCGGGCGTTCTGGTCGACGAGAAAAATCGTCGTCCCGGCGCTCTTCAGCGAGCGGACGGTGGCGAACACGCCTTCGACGAGCCTCGGCGCGAGCCCCATCGAGGGCTCGTCGAGCAGGAGCAGTTTCGGCTGCGCCATCAGCCCCCGGGCCATGGCGAGCATCTGCTGCTGCCCGCCGGAAAGCGTCCCGGCCGGCTGGCGCCGCCGCTCGGCAAGCGCCGGAAACATGGCATACGCGCGTTCCAGCCCGCGCTCGCGCTCGGCGCGGGTGCGCGTGTAGGCGCCGAGCAGAAGGTTGTCCTCGACCGAAAGCGGCCCGAATACCTGCCTGCCCTCGGGCACCTGCACGATGCCCTGCCGCACGCGCCGGTCGGGACTCGCGCGCGTGATGTCGGCCCCAGAAAAAAGCACCTGCCCGGCGCTTACCGGCTGCAGACCCGATACGGCGCGCAGCAGCGTGGTCTTGCCGGCGCCGTTTGCGCCCACGAGCGCCACCAGCTCGCCATCGTTTACCGAAAGATCGATCCCCTTGAGCGCGGGGACGCGGCCGTAGTGGCTGGCAAGCGCGCGCACTTCCAGCATCAGTGCGCCCCTCCCGATTGCGTCCCGGCCGCCGCGGGACCGCTCCCGAGATAGGCTTCGATCACCTTCGGGTCGCGGCGCACCGCGTCGGCGCTGCCCTCGGCAAGGCGCCTGCCGTAATCGAGCACCAGGATGTGGTCCGAGACGCCCATCACCAGGCGCATGTTGTGCTCGACCAGGACTACCGTGATTCCGGACTCGGCCAGCCTGGAAATGAGCGCGTCGATCTCCTGCGCCTCGCTCGGATTGAGGCCCGCCGCCGGCTCGTCGAGCAGCAGCAGCTTCGGCCGCGTGGCGAGCGCGCGCGCAATGTCGAGTCGCTTGAGCGCGCCGTAGGGCAGCGAATCGGAATGCGCGCCGACGTACTCGCCGAGGCCGACGAAGCGCAGCAGCCGTTCGGCTTCCTCGCGGCAGGCGCGCTCGGCGCGCGCGAGCGCGGGCGAGCGGAACAGCGCCGCCGCGAGGCTGCAGCGCTCGTGCAGGAAGCGTCCGACCATCACGTTTTCGAGCGCGCTCATGTTGAAGAACACCTGCAGGTTCTGGAACGTGCGCCCGATTCCGCATGCCGCGTACTCGAACGGCGCGCGATGGGTGAGTTCCTCCTCGCCGAGGAAGATCCTGCCGCTCGTCGGGGTGTAGATCCCGGTGAGAAGGTTGAGCAGCGTGGTCTTGCCGGCGCCGTTCGGACCGATGATCGAGAACACGGCGCCGGCCGAAATCGAAAACTCGAGGTCCGCCACGGCGTGCACCCCGCCGAATTCCTTGGAAAGGCCTTCGACCCGCAGCAGCGTCACTCGTTCGCCCTCCGGTTCGGGAAACGCGCCGCGATCGTGGGTACAAGGCCCTTGGGCATGAAGATCATGGTGAGCATCATGACCGCGCCGAAGACCACCATCTCGTATTCCTCGAACAGCGTGAGCGCCTGGGGCAGCGTGGTGAGCACCGCGGCGCCGACCACGGCGCCGAAGGTCGACGCCATGCCGCCGAACACGACCATGGTCACGAGCTCGATCGAGTGAAAGAAGGTCACCTTGGTGGGGGTGATGAAGCCCGCGTAGTGCGCGGTGAGGCTGCCGGCGAACGCGGCATACACCGCGGAGATCACGAACACGCGCACCTTGTGACGTGCGCTGTCGATGCCGGCGACCTCGGCGCCGATCTCGGAGGTGTGCAGGGCGCGCAGCGCGCGCCCGTGCGGCGATTCGACGAGGTTCTGCGCCAGCCAGACGGCGAAGACGAGCAGCGCGCCGACCACCCAGTACCACAGGCGCTCGCCGGCGAGCCGGTAGCCGAGCAGCGAAAGCGGCGGCACCGCCATGCCGTCGGGCCCGCCGGTGAGGCGATCCTCGTTCGCAATCACGATCGAGATGATGATCCCCATGCCGAGCGTCGCCATCGCCAGGTAATGGCCGCGCAGCACCAGGATCGGCCGGCCGATCAGGTAGGCGAGCACGGCGACCCCGCCCGTCGCCGCGGCCATCGCCGCGAGCGGCGGCCAGCCGTAGCGCGCGGTGAGGATCGCCGAGGCATAGGCGCCCAGGCCGAAAAAACCGGCGTGGCCAAGGCTGATCTGTCCCGCGTAGCCGATGAGCAGATTCAGTCCGACGCACACGATCGCGTTCAGGCCGACGAGGATCGCGACCTCGTAGTAATAGTTGTTGCGCAGCGCGAGCGGCAGCAGCAGCACGACGAGCGCAAGCGCGGCAAGGCCACCGGTCCGCGGCGAGGCGAGTCGCGCGAGCATCCTTGCCTGTGCCTAGACGCGGTCGGTGCTGCGCGTGCCGAGCAGGCCGCTCGGCCGGAAAACGAGCACCGCCAGGATGATGACGAAGGCGATCACGTCCTTGTAGGCCGAGGACAGGTAGCCGGCGCCCATGGCCTCCAGAAGCCCGAGCACGAGACCGCCGAGAACGGCACCCGGACCGCTGCCGAGGCCGCCGAGGATCGCCGCGGCAAAGCCCTTGAGGCCGAGCATCACGCCGATGTCCCACGCCGTGAAGGTGATCGGCGCCACCAGGATTCCGGCGATCGCGCCGAGCGCCGCCGAAAGGCCGAACGCGGCAAGCAGCACGGTACGAACGTTGATGCCGACCAGTTGCGCGGCGAGCCGGTTGTGCGAGGTGGCAAGGAGCGCCTTGCCGAGCAGCGTGCGGCCGAAGAACCAGGTGAGCAGCAATACGATGACGAGCGTCATCCCGAGCACCCACAGGCTCTGCGGCAGCACGGTCGCGCCGCCGATCCCGATCGGCGCGTCGCCCGAGAAGGGCTTGAGCGCATGGAATTTCTTGTCCCAGACAAGCGTGGCGAGGCCGCGCAGCAGGATGGAGGCGCCGATCGTGATGATGATGAGGGTCACGACCGAGGCGCCGCGCGCCGGTTCGACCGCGAATTTCTCCAGCGCCAGCCCGATCGCCGCGGCAGCGAGCACCGCGGCGGCGATGGCGAACGGCAGCGGCCAGCCGATCGCGGTGAGCGAAACCGTGGTCATGCCCCCGATCATCACGAATTCGCCCTGGGCGAAGTTGATGACGTGGCTCGCGTTGTAGATGATCGAAAAGCCGAGCGCGACCAGCGCGTAGATCGCGCCGATCGTCAGCCCGGCCAGGAAAAACTGGAGAAACTGGGCGGACATGGGCGATCCGCCCCAGCCTATTACTTCATTTCACCAGCGTCCAGTCGCCCTTGCGGATTTCGAGCATGCGGAACGCGCTCAGATCCAGGCCCATGTGGTCGGTCGCCGACATGTTGACGATGCCGCCGGTGCCGATATAGCCCTTCACGTTCTCCAGGGCGTCGCGCACCCTGGCTTTGTCCGCCGAGCCCGCCTTCTTCATCGCCTCGACCGCGAGCATCAGGCCGTCGTAGGCGTGGCCGCCGAAAGTGGAAACATCGGACTTGAAGCGCGCTTCGTATTCGCTGCGGTAGCGCGCCACCACGATCTTCTGCGGATCGCTGTCGGCGAGCTTGTCGGAGACGAGCAGCGCGGCCGCGGGCAGCCGCACGCCTTCGGCCGCCTCGCCCGCCAGCTTGATGAACTCCTTCGAGGCTACTCCGTGCGACTGGTACAGCGGCACGGTCATGCCGATCTGCTTGAAGTTCTTGGTGACGATCGCCGGGCCCTGGCCGAAGCCGGCGTTGAGCACCGCCTGCACCTGCGGGTTCTGCCGGATCTTGGTGAGTTGCGGCGTCATGTCGGTGTCGGCGGGACCGTAGGACTCGTCGGCGACGACCTCGACCCCGTGGTTCTTGGACACCTTGAGGCACTCGGCGCGCATCGACTTGTCGAAGCCGCCGGCACCCGAGATCAGGCCCACGCGGCTCACGCCGCGCGCCTTCATGTCGACGAAGATCTTGTCGCAGGCCATGCGGTCGGTGTGCGGCGTCTTGAACACCCATTTCTTCACCGGCTCGATGATGACTACCGCTCCGGCAAGCGAGATGAACGGCACGCCCGCCTGCTCCGCGAGCGGCACCACCGCCATCGTCTCGCCGGTGGTCGAGCCGCCGACGATCACGTCGACCTTGTCCTGCTCGATCAGCCGCTTGGCGAACGTGCGCGCTTTTTCCGCATCGCCCGCCGAATCGTAGGCGAAGAGCTGCAGTTTTCTGCCGAGCACGCCGCCCGCGGAGTTGAGTTTCTCGACGTACAGCTCGAGCGTCTTCTGCTCGGGGTCGCCGAGAAACGCGGCCGGGCCGGTGACAGCAAGGAACGAACCGATCCGGATCGGCTCCTGTGCCTGCAAGGTGCTGAGCCAGAGCGCCGCAAACGCAGTCAATACGCTTCGCAATACCATGGGATCTCCTCCTGGTTCGCGCCTTGCCGGCCCGCCTCCCGTAGAATGAACAGCGACGAGCGGTAATCCGGTACCGGAAGACGACTTTTCGCACCCTAAGCGGGAACGCTGCCGGCCGGTTTGATCTGTCTCAAGAAAAGGTTGGGGGGTGGCGTTGAAAGCGGCCAGGAACGCGGTCCGGGTGCGCGGTGCGCAGGCGGGCGACCTTGGACAGGTGATCGAGATCGACGCCGGCATCACCGGGCTGCGCAAGCCCGAGTACTGGGGGGAGATCCTGCAACGCTACGGCAGCGGCCGCCGGCAGCAGCGTTTCTTCCTGGTCGCGGACGCCGCGGGGCGCATCGAGGGCTTCGTGATCGGCGAAGTGCGCGACTGGGAATTCGGCTCGCCCCCCTGCGGCTGGGTATTCGCGATCAGCGTGCGGCCCGACGCCCGGCAGGGCGGCGTCGGGACGCGCCTGCTCGAGGCGATCTGCGACGGCTTCCGGCGGCTCGGGGTCACCAAGGTGCGCACCATGCTGTCGCGCGACAACCACCTCATCCTGTCGTTTTTCCGCAGCCAGGGAATGATGGCCGGGCCGTTCATCCCGCTCGAGAAGGACCTCGAGCCGTGAGGCTGCAGAAAAACACGCTTGCGGCGCTCTACAGCGTGCTCGAATTCGCCGCCCATCCGGAACGCCAGCTCTCCGCGGCCGGGATTGCGCGCAAGTACCGGATCTCGCCGCACCACCTGTCGAAGGTGCTGCGCTCGCTCGGCCGCGCCGGGCTGGTGGAATCGGCGCGCGGGGTCGGCGGCGGCTACCGCTTCACCGGCAACGCGAAGCGCCTCACGCTGCTGGACGTGATCGGCCTGTACGAGGACATCAGCGCGCCGCGCCGCAGCGGCCGCAAGAGCGCGCGGCGCGAAGCCGAACCGGGCGGGGCGGCGGCGATCGAGGTCGAAGAGGCGGTCGCGGTGGTGCTCGCCGAGATCGACGAGATCGCCAAGGCGACGTTCCGCTCGATCACGCTGGACACGATGCTCAAGCTGATCGGACGCAGGCGCAAGTGACGCCGCGCTACGACGCGGCGGTCATGGGCGCCGGCCATAACGGACTGGTTTGCGCCTGTTATCTCGCGCGGGCGGGGCTCAAGGTCAAGGTGCTCGAGCGCCGGGGTGTGGTCGGCGGCGCCGCGGTGACCGAGGAGTTCCATCCGGGGTTCCGCAATTCGACCGCTTCCTACACGGTGAGCCTTCTGCAGCCCAAGGTCATGCGCGAGCTGCGGCTTGCGGCGCACGGCCTGCGGATCGTCGAGCGGCCGTTCTCCAATTTCCTGCCGCTTTCGGAACACGCCTACCTCAAGGTCGGCGGCGGCCTCGAAGCGACGCAGCGCGAGCTGGTGAAGTTTTCCGCGCGCGACGCCGGTCGCCTGCCCGAGTACTGGCGCACGATCGAGCGCATTGCGGACGTGCTGCGCGCGCTCGTGCTCGAAACCCCGCCCAACGTGGGCGGCGGCGTGCGCGACGCGTTGCGCGCGCTGCGCACGGGACGGCGCCTGCTGCAGCTCGACATGGAGGCGCGGCGCGACCTGCTTGAAATCTTTACCAAGAGCGCGGCCGAGCTGCTCGGCCGCTGGTTCGAGTCCGACGGGATCAAGGCGGCGTTTGGCTTCGATGCCGTGGTCGGGAACTTCGCCAGCCCCCACCAACCGGGAACCGCGTACGTGCTGCTGCATCACTGCATCGGCGAAGTGAACGGCAAGCGCGGCATATGGGGCCACGCGATCGGCGGCATGGGCGCGGTGAGCGAAGCGCTTGCGGCCGAGGCACGGCGCCTCGGGGTCGAGATCGAGTGCAACGCGCCCGTGGCGCGCGTGCAGACAAATGGTGGCCGCGCGTCGGGCGTGGTCCTCGAGGACGGCCGGGAAATCGCCGCGCGCACGGTCGCGGCGAACGTGAACCCGAAACTCCTTTTCCTGCGAATGGTCGAGCGCAGCGCGCTCCCCGCCGAATTCGTCGCCCGCATGGAACGCTACAAGTGCGGCTCGGCGTCCTTCCGCATGAACGTCGCGCTCGCCGCGCTGCCGCGCTTCACCTGCCTGCCGGAGCCCGGGCCGCATCACGCGAGCGGAATCATCCTCGCGCCGAGCCTCGAATACATGGACCGCGCCTGGCTCGAGGCGCGCGCCGACGGCATCTCGCGCGCACCGATCGTCGAGATGGTGATTGCGAGCACGCTCGACGACACGCTTGCGCCCAAGGGCATGCACGTGGCAAGCCTCTTTTGCCAGCATTTCGCGCCCGATGCGGACTGGGCGACCCGCAAAGAGGAGGCGGTGGAACGCATCCTGGAGGTGATCGAATCGCACGCCCCCGGATTCCGGCAGAGCGTGGTTGCGCACTCGGCACTCTCGCCGGCGGATCTGGAGCGCGAATTCGGCTTGATCGGCGGCGACATCTTTCACGGCGCGCTTACGCTCGACCAGCTCTGGTCGGCGCGGCCGCTGCTCGGCTACGCCGATTACCGCGCGCCGCTTCGCGGCCTGTACTTGTGCGGGTCCGGCGCGCATCCGGGGGGCGGCGTCTCCGGCGCTCCCGGACACAACTGCGCACGCGAGATGCTGCGCGACCTCGGCCGGCGCTTTTCCGGCTAGTACGCGGAACTCTTTTCGCCGGCGTTGGTCCTTGAGGGGCCGTGATAACATTTCTCGAATGCGAAGAATTGCCAGTATCCTGATTGTGCTGCTTGTCCTTGCGGCGCTGCCGCTGCGCGGCTATGCGGCGCTGGCACTGGCTCTGTGCGAAAAGCAGCATGGCGGCACGCCCTTGACCCACCACGTGGAGTCGCACCCCGGCCTCACGCTTGAACCGGCGGTGAGTGGTCCCGGCCCTGCCGAAGGCCTTCCCGGATCGTCGCTGTGCAGCATGTGCGCGGGCTGCTGCGTGGGCGCGTCGCTCGTGGTGGATGCGGCGCAACCCATTCTGCTCGAGGCCCCCGTACCCGAGCGAATCCCTTTCCTTGGCGTGGCGGTCTCCGGGCATGTGCCGCCACCGCTTGCCCGACCCCCTCTCCTCTCCTGACGTCCTGACGGCGTAGCGGCGCCGCTGTCCGGGAAGGCGATCGCCTTTCCGATGTTGGATGCCGTTTGCGCATGCGCCGCCGCGCGTGCGCCCTTCTTGAGACGAGAGAACGATGCAGAGAGGAATTCTTTGTGTAATAGGAGTGGTGCTGCGTTGCGCTACGAATCGGCATTCGCACAGCGGGGGAGGGGCGCACAAATGAATGCCATTGTGTTTCTCGTCGCCGCGCTACTGCTCGGTGGTTGCGTGAGCTTATCGGAGGACGGCGGCTTTGGCGCCGTCCAGAGCGTAGTCAGGGAGCACACCGGCAAGGATGCGCGCTGGGTGCGAAACGAGGCCGACGCGCAAAGCGTGCGCGGCGCGGTGAGCACGCTCCTTGCCAAGCCGCTCTCCGTGGACGACGCGGTCCAGATCGCGCTCCTCAACAATGCGGGCCTGCAGGCGAGTTACGCCGAACTCGGCATTGCCGAAGGCGAACTCGTCGCCGCGAGCCGCTTTCCCAATCCGCGCTTTTCCTACCTGCGCGCGCGCCACGACGATGAGATCAAGGTCGAGAGCATCCTCAGCTTCAACCTGCTTGCGCTCCTGACGGTGCCGCTCGCCACCGAGGCGGGAAAACGCCGCTTCGAGCAGGTCAAGGCGCAGGCGGCGAACGAGGCGTTGCGCGTCGCTGCCGAGACGCGGAGGGCCTATTTCCAGGCGCTTGCGGCCGCCGAACTGGCGCGCTACATGGAGCAGGTGAAGCAGGCGGCGGAAGCGTCTGCCGAGCTCGCGCGCCGCATGGCGGGCGTGGGCAATCTGCCGCGCCTCAGCCAGATGCGCGAGCAGGCGTTCTACGCCGACGCGACGGCGCAGCTCGCGCGCGCGCGGCAATCGGCGCTCTCCGAGCGCGAGCGCCTGACCCGGTTGATGGGGCTCTGGGGTGACGATGCGCGTTTTGCTCTGCCCGAGCGATTGCCCGAGCTGCCCGCGGCGCCGCGCGAATTGGAGAACGCGGAACAGCTCGCGTTGGAGCGGCGCCTCGATGTGCGGGCGGCCCGTCGCGAAGCCGAGATGCTCGCCGAATCGCTCGGACTCACCCGCGTCACACGCTTCATGAACGTGTTCGAGCTTGGCGCCGTGCGCGTGAGCGAGAGCCCGGAACCGAGAAAACGGGGCTACGAGGTCGGCTTCGAGATCCCGCTCTTCGACTGGGGAGGCGGGCGCGTGGCGCGCGCGGAAAGCCTTTACATGCAGGCGGCGAACCGGATCGCGGAAACCGCGGTCATCGCGCGCTCGGAAGTGCGCGAGACGTACGCCGGGTATCGCACCGCTTACGACGTTGCGCGCCATTACCGCGACGAGGTGGTGCCGCTGCGCAAGAGAATTTCCGACGAAGTGCTGCTGCGCTACAACGGCATGCTCGCCTCGGCGTTCGAGCTGCTTGCGGATGCGCGCGAACAGGTGGCGAGCGTGTCGGCAACGATGGAAGCATTGCGCGATTTCTGGCTGGCGGAGTCCGACCTGCAGAGCGCGCTCGCCGGCAAGGGCGCCGGGATGGGAGCAACACCGAGGGCCGGCGTGGCCGCGGCACCGGCCGCGCGCGGGCATTGAGAGGGCGAACATGATCGATCGCAGACAGTTTCTTCGCGGCGCCGCGGCCGGCGTGCTCGGCGCCGCGCTCGTATCGCGTGCCCGGGCCGCGACGCTGCCAGAGGCGCCGATACGGGACAAACCGGACATGGCGCCGCCGCTCGCGCCGCCGAACGGGCGTCCGTACCACCCGGTAGCGACGCTGAACGGCTGGACGCTTCCCTGGCGCGCGAAGGACGGCTGGAAGGAATTCCACCTGGTGGCCGAACCGGTGCGCCGGCAGATCGCGCCGGGGATGACGGCGCACCTGTGGGGCTATAACGGGCAGTCGCCCGGGCCGACGATCGAATGTGTCGAGGGGGACAAGATTCGCATCTTCGTCACCAACCGGCTCCCCGAGCACACCACGATCCACTGGCACGGCGTGCTCGTGCCGAACGGCATGGACGGCGTCGGCGGACTCACGCAGCCGCAGATTCCCGCCGGCAAGACCTTCGCCTACGAGTTCGAGATGAAGAAGTCCGGCACCTTCATGTACCACCCGCACGCGGACGAAATGGTGCAGATGGCGATGGGCATGCACGGGTTCCTCGTGGTGCACCCGAAGAATCCCTCGTTCATGAAGGTGGACCGGGACTTCGTGTTTCTGCTGAACGCGTTCGACATCGAGCCGGGCGCCTACACGCCGCGCGTGAACACGATGCTCGACTTCAACCTGTGGTGCTGGAATTCGCGCGTCTTTCCCGGCATCGACCCGCTCGTCGTGCGCCGGGGCGACCGCGTTCGCATCCGCATCGGCAACCTCACCATGACGAATCACCCGATCCACCTGCACGGCTACGACTTCGAGGTGACGGGCACCGACGGCGGCTGGGTGTCGAAGGGCGCGCGCTGGCCCGAGGTGACCGTGGACGTCGCGGTCGGCCAGATGCGTGCGATCGAATTTGTCGCCAGCGAGCCCGGCGACTGGGCGTTCCACTGCCACAAGTCGCATCACACGATGAACGCCATGGGGCACGGCGTCCCGACCATGATCGGGGTCGATCACCGCGGCGTCGCGCAGAAGATCCTGAATCTCGTGCCCGAGTACATGGTGATGGGCGAACGCGGCATGGCCCACATGGGCGAGATGGAAATGCCGCTGCCCGACAACACGTTGCCGATGATGACCGGCACCGGTCCGTTCGGCGCGCTCGAGATGGGCGGCATGTTCACCGCGGTCAAGGTGCGCGAAGGGCTGGCGGCAAACGACTACAGGGATCCGGGGTGGTATCAGCATCCGCCCGGGACCGTGGCGTACGCCTGGACCGGGCAGGCGCCGCGTGCCGAGCGAGCCGCGCCGGCGAAGGAAACGGGGCGCGTCCTGCGTGTGCGCAAACCCGGCGGTCACACCGGGCATCGGTAGAGGCAAATCTTTTTATCTCGAACGGGAGAAGGCATGACGAGGTTCTTGATTGCAGGCATGCACGGCAAGGTGATCGTGGCGCGGACGGGCGAAAGGCGCTGAGGGAAGTCCGATGACGAAAATCATGTCCGCAATGCTCTGTTCTTTCCTGCTCGCGTTCCCGGCGCTCGCCGAGGACGCGCATCACAAGCCCGGCGCGCCGACCGAAGGCGAAGTGCGCAAGGTGGACCGCGACGCGAAGAAAATCACCATCAAGCACGGCCCGATCGCGAACCTCGACATGCCGGCGATGACGATGGTGTTTCAGGTCAAGGACGCGGCGCTGCTCGAGCAGGTGAAATCAGGCGACAAGGTCAGGTTCCACGCCGAAAAGATCGGCGGTGCATTCACCGTGACCGCGATCGAGGCAGCAAAGTAGTGGCGCGCCCGGCGGCAGGAAACCAAAAGCGGCCGCGCTTGTCTTCGTTGCATGCGGTGCTGCAAAGTGAGACAGCGCGGCGCGCAGAGTTGACCTTCGTCAATATGGGCGAGTAACGGCATGCGATCCTTTGCCGAAACCATGTTCATCCATCGCAATGCGGAGCGCTTCGCACAGAGCCCGCGAGGTGTCTTGCTTGCGCTCGCCCTGCTCGCGCTTGGACTCCTTGCGGTCCGGCCGTTCTGCGACGTGGCGTTTGCCGCATCCGCGCACGGCGAGCCGGCGCCTGCGTTGTCTCGGGCGCCGGACGGCGCGGAGCCGCACCGGAATGCGGCGGAACTGCCCGCGACGGCATGTTGCGCAAGTCTGGACGTTGGAACGCTCGTCAATCCGGCGGATCCTCTGGTTTCCTGGAAGCCGGGCGACGCGTCCGGCGCTGTCCCTCTCGCATCGGCTGGCGTGCTTCGCACCGGAAGCAGCCGCGAGTCGGCGCGGATTTCACCCGCCGCGCTGCCGGAACGGTCCTACTGCGCCCGCTCGGCGCGCATCCAGCGCTGAGATCCAGAACCACGCACCGGCTTGAGCGCCCGGCTGGCGCAGGAAGCGCTGCCGCGCGCGGTGCCCGCCATCGCTGCGTGCGCCGACGCTTTCGTCGCATCGCGGAGCGCTCGCGCGGCAACCAGACCAACGCATTGCAAGCAGAAAGGAACACGTCATGAAATGCAAACTGATCGCGGCAGCAATCGCGGCCGCCATGCTTTCCGCGCCCGCCTGGGCGCAGATGGGCCCCGGAATGATGGGCGGCGGCTACGGCATGGGGCCGGGGATGATGGGCGGCTACGGTATGGGCCCTGGAATGATGG
>Ga0209399_10000403_pt1 | contig 26494 bp, 20 predicted proteins | sample OV2TP3_FD_184130 | JGI IMG/M metagenome (GOLD analysis project Ga0209399, IMG submission 184130) | Hot spring microbial communities from Beatty, Nevada to study Microbial Dark Matter (Phase II) - OV2 TP3 (SPAdes) (version 3) | ecosystem: Environmental > Aquatic > Thermal springs > Hot (42-90C) ... | reverse complement strand
CGGGCGATTTCTTCTGCCTTGCGGCCGGCGGCGTCCTCGCCGTATTTCCGCCAGATGGAGTAGTAGACCTCGCCCCAATTGACGACGGAGATGAGCAGGGGTCGTTCGCTAGCAGCGGCCGCGCGGATGAGCTCTTCGACCTGGTCGGCGCCGGGCTCGCGCTCGAAAAAGGCCATGAGGGCGCTGGCGTCGAGGACGTAGCGCTTCACAGTTCGCGGTCCTTCTTGCGCTCGGCGAGCAGGTACTCCAGCGCCCCGCCCCCCTTGAGCGAGCCTTTGAGGCTGGCGATCCATTCCGGGGTAACGGGCTGAAGGATGAGGCGGCCGTTGTCCTCGCTGAAGGCGACCACGGTGCCTTTCTTGATCTTGAGGCGCTTGCGCAGGCGGGCGGGGATGACCAGTTGGCCTTTGGAGGTGACCACGGCTTTCTCGGCTGTCATTGAAAGTCCTCCTAGGATGGGAGCATACTACCAAATTGAAGAAGGTATGTCAAGAGAAAACTGTCTTACATATTCGGTTGCATCACCCTCGGCAGGGCCCTTCGGCCCGTCGCGGCGAGCTCAGCGGCCTTGTCCACAGAAGCGGAGGAAAAGCTTCTTGACTTTCGCTTTTTATTCGCTTAGAATGGCGCTGCCCGACTACGCCAAGGCTACGTCGGGTGCAGGCTGAAGAAAGCTCTTTGAAAAGGTGAAGGATGGCGAAGCTGGCCCGTTCGGCATAGCTCAGGGTCAAAGGGTGAGGCTCTTTGACCCGTTCGGCAGGCTCCCGCCTACGCCCCGAAGGAATTGGGCTACGGCGGGCAGGCAGGGCTTGCGCGGCCCAAGAACCAGCAGGTCCCTCGACAGCGCTCGGGATTTCACCAGCGGGCTCAGACGCCCGCTAGGCGGTTCAACTTGACTTTCGCTTTTTATTCGCTTATAGTAGGGGCCGTGGTCTGGCTGAAGGAAGAAGCAGGCCCTTCGGCCAGCTCCCTACAGCTGCGCTTCCCTCGGCAGGCTCCCTTCGGCTTACTCCGCTCGCTCCCTTCGACGCGCTCGCTTCGCGAGCTTGCTCAGGGTCTGCGACAGGGTCTGCGACAGGGTCTTCGCTGCGCTCCGAGAAGACCCGCCCTACCCAAGCGCGGGGCTGCCTGGAGGCGACAGGCAAGAATGCCTGTCCCACCGTCGAAGGGCGGCGGGAGGTCGCCGAATGTCGCCAACTGTGGGCGAATCCATGCCAAAGGCGGGCGGGTTGGGCGGTACTTGCCGGTGAGGATTGGTGAGGATTCGCGAAAGGCGGGCAGCGGCGCGGCGCGGTACGGGTCGAGCTCGAGTGTAAGCGTCAGCGGGACCCTTCGACTGCGCCCGCTTGGGCGGGCTTCGCTCCCCTCGGCTTGGCTCGGGGCCTTCGGCAGGGTGATTCCGCTGCGCGGAATCACGCGGCGCCGCGGCCGAGCAGGACGCGGGGAATCGTCTTCAGCAGAATCTTCAGGTCGAGCCACAGCGACCAGTTGTCGATGTAGGCCATGTCGAGCTCCATCCAGCGCGCAAAGCTGAGCTCGCTCCGCCCCTCCAGCGCCCACAGGCACGTCAGCCCCGGACGCATCCGCAGCCGCCGCCTCTGCCAGCGCTCGTAGCGCTCCACCTCCTGCGGCAGCGGCGGGCGCGGCCCCACGAACGACATGTCGCCCTTCAGAATGTTCCAGAGCTGCGGCAGCTCGTCCAGGCTGAGCCGCCGCATCCACCGCCCGACCGAAGTCACCCGCGGGTCGCGCCGCATCTTGAACACCGGCCCGTCGGCTTCATTCAGCGGCGCGAGCTCCGCCTGCCGCTGCTCCGCGTCCGCCACCATCGAGCGGAACTTCACCAGCGCGAACCGCCGCCCGCCCAGCCCGCACCTCTCCTGCTGATACAAGGCCGGCCCGCGCGAGCTCAGCTTCACCAGCACCCCCAGCAGCAGCAGTAGCGGCGACAGCGCCACCAGCAGCAGTGCCGCGCCCACCGCGTCCAGCAGCCGCTTGGCGAACAGCCGCAGCTCGTCCTCCGGCGTGGTCGAAAACGTCAGCAGCGGCACCGCCCCCAGGTGCTCGACGAACACCTGCGAGGCCTGGTGCGGGAACATCTCCAGCGCCACCCGCGTCCGCACGCCCTCTTCTTCGCAGCGCAGAAACAAATCCTCCAGCCGCTCCAGCTCCTCGCGCCCGACGGCGAACAGCACCTCATCAATCACCTGCTCGCGCAGCAGCCGCGGCACCTCTTCCAGCCCGTGCACCGGCAACCCGTCCAGTTCCCGCTGGGCGGTCGCCGACGATGTTTCTACCCAGCCCGCGAGCTTCAGCCCCGCCTGACGGCTCTCGCGGATCATCCCCGCCAACTCCTGCGCCCGCGCCCCGGTGCCGACCATCAGGATGCGGTAGGAGTCCCCCAGCCGCTCCCGCAGCCGCGGGCCCCATTCGATGTAGGCCAGCCGCGCCGCCACCTGCAGCATCCAGTCGAACACCACGAACAGCAGCAGCAGCAGCCGGCTGACGTAAAACCCTTTGACGAAGAACAGCCCCGCCGCCAGCACCAGCGCCCCGGCCACGATCTGCCGCGTCGGGTCCAGCACCGCCTGCCGCCGCTCCCGCAGTTCCCGCGGCCGGTAGACGCCCAGCAGGTAGCCCGTCGCCAGCCAGGTTCCGACAATCCCGCCCAGCAGCGGCACGTACAGCGAGAACGGGTAGAGCGGCCCCGCCGGCAGCCCGGGGAAGGATTCTGCCAGCGACGGCAGAAGCTCGCCCCGCACTCCGTAGGCGGCCACGAAGGCCGCCACCGCCAGCACCGCGTCCACCGCCGCCAGCACGGCGCTGATGACCCTCAACCGGCGCGCAAACATTCCCGTTGGGCTCCTGGCGCCGATTGTAGCAAACCCGCTTCTCTATCTGCTCTTCCCTCCGACGCTTGCTCGATCTGGGTCCTGCTTTCCCGGCGGACGAGGCTCGATGCACGTTGCACGTCTTTCCCAGTAGTTTTTCCTTGACACCTGCTCCCCCAATTCGCATAATCCACGCCGGGGCGAGTCTACAGACTGGGGTGAAGCGATGAAGAACCGACTTCTGACGCAAGTGATGGTCGCAGTGTTGTGCGGGCTGCTGGCCGGCCCGGCCTTGATGCCGTTGGCGGCGGCGCCGCCGGCGAGCATGGGGCGCGTGGTGGCGAGTTCCCCGGCAACACTCAACGGTGTTGCCATCCCGCGCGAAGCCACCGTCTTCAGCGGCGACCGCCTGGCCACCGGCGCCAACGGCTGGGCCCGCGTCTACCTGGCCGAGGGCGAGCAAATCCACCTGGCCGCCGGCAGTGAAGCCCGCGCCGCCCGCTCCGGCGACTGCGTCGACCTCGAGCTCCTCACCGGCCATCTGCTGCTCCAGACCCGCGCCGGCTCCAGCCTCAACGTTCAGACCAACGGCCTGGACATTGTCCCCGCCGGCCCCGACGCCGTCTGGGAAGTCACCCGCGTCGCCCCCAATGAAGTGCTGGTCGCCGCCCGCAGCGGCAGCGTCGAAGTCCGCGGCTCCAACCGCAACCTCACCGTGCCCGCCGGCCACAGCGCCCGCGTCAGCACCGCTCCCGCTCCGGCTGCCGCGGTGGCCGCCGGCGGGCTGAGCGCCGCCGCCAAGGCGGCCATCATCGCCGCCATCATCGCCGCCATCGTCGTCACCGCCGTGGTGGTGACCAACCAGACCGAGTCCAACGCTCTCGTCAGCCCCGCGGGGCTGTAGACATCTCCGCACGCAGTTCTTTCCTCCTCAGCCGCTCCGGCTGAGGAGATTTTTTTTGTCTGCAGACCCACGGAGAAGACTCGTAGCGGGGCTTTGACATTCTGGGGTCGCCGCTTCAGCGGCGACATCAGCCACGGCAAAAAAGAACCGGGGGCTTTAGCCCCCGCACCGCGATTTTTTCTCCCCGCGCCCGTCCGCGCGAGGCTACAATCTTAGGTTTTCCGAGCCGCCATGAAACGCGCCGACTTCCAGTCGCTGCTGAGCCGCCAGGTCCTGGTGTGCGACGGCGGCATGGGCTCGCAGGTCTACGAGCAGCTCGGCCCCGTCCGCTCCGTCGAAGAGGCCAACCTCACCCACCCCGAAACCGTCTTCCGCATCCACCTGGCCTACATCCAGGCCGGCGCTCGCCTCATCGAGACCAACACCTTCGGCGCCAACCGCTGCAAGCTCACCCCGCTGGGGCTGGCCGACCGCCTGGTCGCCATCAACCACGCCGCCGTCAAGATTGCCCGCGAAGCCCGCGAGGCCGCCGGCGCCGAGGTCCTCATCGCCGGCTCCCTCGGCCCGCTGGGCCGCACCTGGTGGCTCGAAGAGCTCGACCCGGCCGAGCTGGCCGCCCAGGCGCGCGCTATCTTCCGCGAGCAGGCCCAGGCGCTCGAAGAGCGCGGCGTCGACCTCTTCATTCTCGAAACCTATCCCAGCCTCGACGAGCTCACCTGGGCCGTCGAAGCCGTCCGCAGCTTCTCCCAGCTCCCCGTCATCGCCCAGCTCGCCTACAACGACGAAGGCCGCACCCTGGTCGGCGACGACGCCCTCCACGCCACCCGCCGCCTCCTCGCCCTCGACGTCGACGCCGTCGGCGCCAACTGCGGCATCGGCCCCCAGGACATGCTCGACGTCCTCCGCCGCCTCTCCGAGCTCAACGGCGCGCGCTTCTCCGTCCAACCCAATGTCGGCCTGCCCCGCCGCGCCGGCGACCGCGTCATCTACCCCAAAGCCACGCCCGAATACTTCGCCGAGTTCGCCCGCGAAGCCGCCGCCCTCCGCGCCGGCATCCTCGGCGGCTGCTGCGGCACCACGCCGCAACACATCCATGCCATCGCCGACACCGTCAAGTCGCTGGCGCCACACCGAGCGGCAGCCCCGCACCCCAGCGCCCTCGAGAGCGGACGTGTAATCACCGAACGGCCAGAGCGCTTGGGTGCGGGGCCGGCGGCCACCGCTGTGGAGCCCATCTCCAACTTCTACCGCAAGCTCAAGGCCGGGCAGTTCGTCGTTTCCGTCGAGCTCGACCCGCCCAAGGGCGTCAACCTCGAGCGCATCCTCGAAGCCGTGGCGCGCTTCCGCGCCTCCGGCCGCGTCGATGCCGTCGACATCAACAGCGGCACCCTCGCCCGCCTCGGCATGGACGCCATCATGCTCGGCGTCGCCATCGAGCGCGCCGGCATGGAAACCATCCCGCACCTCACCACCCGCGACCTCAACGTCATCGGCCTCCAGGCCGTGCTGCTGGGCGCCTGGTCGGTCGGCGGCGTGCGCAACGTGCTCGCCATCACCGGCGACCCGCCCTCCCTCGGCGACCACCCCCAGGTCACCGGCATCTACGAGGTCGACGCCGTCGGCCTGGTCCGCATCATCCACCGCCTCAACCAGGGCTCCGACTGGGCCGGCAAGACCCTCGGCGGCGCCACCAACTTCGCCATCGGCGTCGCCGTCAACCCCACCGCCGACGACCTCGAAGAAGAAATCCGCCGCTTCCGCCTCAAGCTCGAAGCCGGCGCCCACTTCGCCATGACCCAGCCTATCTTCGCGCCCGAGCAGTGGGAGAGCTTCCTCGCCCGCTTCGGCGGGCCGGTACCCGTGCCGGTGCTGGTCGGCCTCTGGCCGCTCTCCAGCTTCCAGCTCGCCCAGCGGCTGCACAACGAAGTCCCCGGCATCACCATCCCCGAGCCGGTCTTGAAGCGCCTGGAAGCCGCCGGGCCGCGCGCCCGCGACGAAGGCTTCGCGCTGGCCCGCGAGCTCTTCTCCTGGTCGAAGTCCGTCTTCGCCGGCGCCTACCTCATCCCCCCCTTCAAGAAGTACGAAGAAGCCCTCGAAGTCATCAGTTGACGTGGGACAGGCACTCCTGCCTGTCCCGCCGGCCCAAGGCGGGCCTCAGCGCAACGCGGACGAAGCAGCCCTCGAAGTCATCGCCTGACGTGGGACAGGCACTCCTGCCTGTCCCGCCGGCCGCAGGCAGGCCTCAGCCCAGCGCGCACGAAGCAGCCCTCGAAGTCATCGCCTGACGTGGGACAGGCACTCCTGCCTGTCCCGCCGGCCCAAGGCAGGCCTCAGCCCAGCACGCACGAAGCAGCCCTCGAAGTCATCGCCTGACGTGGGACAGGCACTCCTGCCTGTCCCGCCGGCATCGGTCGGACGCACGATTCTGCAGAAGGTTGACGCCCTCCCTGGGCCGCGTATAATGCCGGCCCGTTCCCTTCACGGGAGGAGCACCATGAGACATCGCCAATCGTCGAGTCGCGCCGCAGGGGTTTGCGGGCTGGCCGTGCTGCTTTTTTTGCAGGCGTGCTCAACGCCCGAAGAGCAGGCGCCCCCGCCCCCTCCTCCACCCACCACAGGCTCAGTCGAACTCACCTTCGTTCAACAGAAGTCCGGGGAAGCCGCCTCGGGCCGGACGGTCTACTTGTGCGAGGCCGGCGAAGAATCGAAGTGCACCCTTCGGGCTGCGCTCACGGGTATCACGGACAGCAGCGGAGTGCTCCGCCTCAAAAACGTCGCGCCGGGGCGCTACGTTGCGACCCTGGCCGGCGCCCCCGACGGGCAGATCGACGATGGCCGGGTGATTGATTTCGCGGCAAAAGGTGTGCGCATACTGGGCCTTGCGACAATGGACATTTCCAAGGAGGGAAAGCCGATCGTAACCGGCGGGCTGGAAGACCCGAAATCCAAGCTGCGCGTCATTGCCTTCAAGGGCCAGCTCAGCGGAATCGAAGTTCGCGCAGGCTCTACCGCCACGGGTCGCATTGAAGTCCCGGCCGGCGTTCTCCGATAACGGCGGCGCCTTCTCCCTTGTGTTCATCCGTGCCTGCCCGCCGAAGCCTCGGCATAGGCGGGTCGGCATAGGCGGGCGAGGAAGCCCTCGAAGTCATCGCCTGACGTGGGACAGGCACTCCTGCCTGTCTGGCCTGCCGCAGGCGGGCCTCAGCCCAGCGCGCACGAAGCAGCCCTCGAAGTCATCACGTGACCGGTGTCCGGTGTCCGGTGCACGAAGCTCGTTGCACGTTGCACGCCAGGCCGTTCTAATCCGTGTCAATCCGTGTTCATCCGTGGTTCCTATATAATCTGTCTCCATGCCGCTGAAAGTTCTCTCCATCTTCGGCACCCGCCCCGAGGCCATCAAGCTCGCCCCGGTCATCAAGGCGCTGCGTGGGAGGCCGCAGGAGTTCGCCAGCCGCGTCTGCGTCACCGGCCAGCACCGGGAGCTGCTCGACCCGGTGCTGCGCCTATTCGACCTCCGCCCCGACCACGACCTCGCCGTCATGCAGCCTGACCAGTCGCTCTTCGCCTCCACTGCGCGCATCCTCACCGCGCTCGAGCCCGTGCTGAAGCAGGAACAGCCCGACTGGGTCATCGTCCAGGGCGACACCACCACCGCCTTCGCCGCCTCGCTGGCCGCCTTCTACGCCCGCGTCCCCGTCGCCCACGTCGAAGCCGGGCTGCGCAGCCGCGACCTCGCTCAACCGTTCCCCGAAGAGGCCAACCGCCGCCTCGCCGACGCCCTCACCACGCTCTTCTTCGCCCCCACCGAGGGCGCGCGGCAGAACCTGCTGGCCGAAGGCGTGCCCGACTCCCGCATCCGCGTCACCGGCAACACCGTGATTGATGCCCTGCTCGACGTCGCCGCGCGCCCCTACGATTTCTCCCGCGGCCCGCTGGCTTCCCTGCCCCTCAACGCCGACGGCTCCGGCCGCCGCCTCATCCTCGTCACCGCGCACCGCCGCGAGAGCTTCGGCCCGCCGCTGCGCGCGCTCTGCGGGGCCATCCGCGCCGTGGCCGAGCGCTTCCCCGACTCTCAAGTCGTTTACCCAGTCCATCTGAATCCTAATGTCCAGCAGCCGGTGCGCGAGCTGCTCAGCGGCTTGAGCAACGTCTCGCTGCTCGAGCCGCTCGACTACGAGCCCTTCGTCCACCTGATGAAGCGCTCCACCCTCATCCTCACCGACTCCGGCGGCCTGCAGGAGGAAGCGCCCTCGCTGGGCGTCCCGGTGCTGGTGATGCGCGAGGTCACCGAGCGCCCCGAAGGCGTGGCCGCCGGCGCCGCCCGCGTCGTCGGCACCAACCCCGCCAAGATTCTCGCCGCCGCCGCCGAGCTCCTCGACTCCCCCACTCTCCGCGCCCGCATGTCTGTAGTGCGTAATCCGTATGGGGATGGAAGGGCCAGTCAGCGAATCATCGAGGCTTTGCTCGGATTCTCCAGACCCGCCGAAGCCTTGGCGTAGGCGGGGCCGTCGTGCGCAACCCCTACGGCGACGGCCACGCCAGCCAGCGCATCGCCGAAGCGCTTCTTGCGTTTCCCCGCTGAAGGCAACTTCAGCGACCGCAGACTGGTAGCGCGGGTTGGCCGAAGGCCTACCCGCGGCCTTCAAGCCGCAGGTAGCCCTCGAAGGCGCCCCGACAGGAGTCGGGGCTCTCGGGCAACCTGCGCTACTCGACTTTTCTCTTTCATCTGTGTTCATCCGTGTTAATCCGTGGTTCCATTTTTGGTCTATACTTGCGCCGTTCGGGGTTGGCCCATGAAGCAACTCGTCCAGAGCTACCGCACCGGCGCCCTGCGCGTCGAAGACGTGCCCGTGCCCGCGCTGCGCCCGCAAGGGCTGCTGGTCCGCAACGCCTTCTCCCTCATCAGCCCCGGCACTGAACGCGCCATGATGGAGCTCGCCCGCGCCAGCCTGCTGGAGAAAGCTCGCCAGCGCCCCGAGCAGGTCCGCCAAGTGCTGCGCAGCGCCCGCCAGGAAGGCTGGCTCACCACCTACCGCAAGGTGATGGACCGGCTCGACACTCCCGTCATGGTCGGCTACTGCTCGGCCGGCATCGTGCTTGAAGTCGGCGCTGAAGTCACCGACTTCCGCGCCGGCGACCGCGTGGCCTGCGCCGGCGAAGGCCATGGCGCCCACGCCGAAGTCGTCTACGTCCCGCGCACCCTCTGCGCGCGCGTGCCCGACAACGTCGCCCTCGAGCACGCCGCCATGGCCCCGCTGGGGGCCATCGCGCTCGAGAGCCTCCGCCAGGCCAACGTGCAGCTCGGCGAGCGCGTCGGCGTCGTCGGCCTCGGCTTGGTCGGCCTGCTCATCACCCAACTGCTGGAAGCCGCCGGCTGCCACGTGCTGGCCTGCGACCTCGACCCGGAGCGCGTCGCGCTCGCCCGCCGCCTGGGCGCCGAAGCCGCCTGCGACGCCGCCGAGCTTGACGCCTCGGCGCGGGAGTTCACCTCCGGCCGCGGGCTCGACGCCGTCATCCTCTCTCTCGCCACCCGCTCCGCTGACCCGGTGGAGCAGGCCGGCCGCCTGGCCCGCGAGCGCGGCCGCGTCGTCATCGTCGGCGCCTTTCCCATCGAAGTCCCGCGAAAACTTTTTTACGAGAAGGAGCTCTCGCTGGCGCTTTCGCGCGCCTTCGGCCCCGGCACCTACGACCCCGAGGTGGTCGAGCGCGGCCGCGACTATCCTTACAGCTACGTGCGCTGGAGCGCCGGGCGCCATCTGGAGGAGTTTCTGGCCCAGGTGGGGCGCGGCCGGCTGCGCCTCGACCCGCTGCTCACCCACCGCTTCCCCATCGAGCGCGCCGACGAGGCCTACGACATCCTCGGCCACCCCACCGCTCATCCCCTCGGCATCCTCTTCCACTACGACACCGAGAAGCCGTTCGACGACTTGCATCCCTCCTTCCGCGAGCGCCGGCAGGCGCGCGAGGCGAAGGCGCGCGCGCCGAAGGAGCGGCGCAGCAAAGACATTCCTCTCAGCGTCATCGGCGCGGGCAAGTTCGCTCAAACCTACCTCCTGCACCACTTCCGCAACAGTCGAGCTCGAATGATGACCGTCTGCACCGCCACCGGCCCCAGCGCCGCCAACGTGGCCCGCAAGTTCGGCTTCCGCGAGCCCACCTGCGACGCCCAGGCCGTCATCGCCGACCCGCGCACCGACTGCCTGCTCATCGCCACCCGCCACGACTCGCACCCGCGGCTGGCCGCCGACGGGTTGCGGGCCGGCAAGTGGGTCTTCGTCGAAAAGCCGCTGGCGCTCGACGTCCGCGGCCTGCGCCAGGTCGCCGAAGCCGCCCGCGAGAATCCCGGCCGCTTGCTGGTCGGCTTCAACCGGCGCTTCTCGCCGCTCGCCCGCCGCGCCCACAAGTTTTTCGCGCAGCGCCACGGGCCGCTGGTCATCAACTACCGCATCAACGCCGCGCCGCTCCCGCCCGACCACTGGATCTACGACCCGGTCGAAGGCGGCGGGCGCATCCGCAGCGAGATGTGCCACTTCATCGATCTCTGCTCCTACTGGGCGGGCTGCACGCCGGTGCGCGTGCACGCCGAGTCTGCCTCCGCGCTCGGCAGCGCCGGCCGCCCCGACGAAAACGTCCACGTCACCGTGCAGTTCGCTGACGGCTCCACCGCCTCCATCGTCTACACCACCCTCGGCGACCCCAACCTGGCCCGCGAGCGCATCGAGGTCTTCGGCGACGGCGCCGCCGCCGTCATCAACAACTTCCGCACCGGCCAGTTCCACCGCCGCCATCGCACCGGGCACTACTGGTACATCCAGCAGGACGCCGGCCACCGCGACGAGGTCAAGGCCTTCCTCGACGCCGTGCGCAGCAACCAGCCCGTGCCGATGACGCTGGAAGAAATTCTCGCCACCTCGCTCGCCACCCTGCTGGTCCACGACTCGCTCGCCGCCGGCCAGCCCGTCCCCGTCGACCTCTCCCTCCTCGAACCCGGCAATGACTGAAAGCCTCGGCCCGCAGAAAGACTGGGGTCGCCACTTTAGTGGCGACAAAACAGAGTGGCTCTTTTTTTTCAAGGGGCTTTAGCCCCTGAGGCCCGCGCAACGGCGAAACATGACTGAGAAACTTGGCCCGCAGAGCACGGACGCGGAGATTGCCGCCGCCTACCGCGGCGCCCCCGCGCTGGTCACCGGCGCCGCCGGCTGCATCGGCTCCAACCTTTGCCGCGCCCTGCTCGAGGCCGGCGCGGCCCGCATCCTCGCCCTCGACGACCTCTCCGCCGCCGAGCAATGGAATCTTCCTCAGTCGGACCGGCTCGAGTTCATCTGCGGAAGCGTGCTCGACTCCAAAGCGCTCACTCGCGCCTTCGCCGCCAAGCTTGCTTTCGTCTTCCACCTCGCCGCCTTCTTCGCCAACCAAAACTCCATTGAGCACCCCGAGGACGACCTGCGGGTCAACGGCCTGGGCACGCTGCGCGTGCTGGAGGCTTCGCGCGCGGCCGGCGTCCAGCGCGTGGTCTATGCCTCCTCCGGCTGCTCGGTCTACGGCGCGCGCGCCCCGCTGCCGCTCCAGGAAGACTTCGTCTCGCTCCACCTCGACACCCCTTACCAGATCACCAAGCTGCTGGGCGAGCTCTACTGCAACTTCTTCGGCAACTATCACCGCCTGCCGGTCGTCCGCGCGCGACTCTTCAACGTCTACGGCCCCGGAGAAATCCCCGGGCGCTACCGCAACGTCATCCCCAACTTTTTCTACTGGGCGCAGCGCGGCCAGCCGCTGCCCATCACCGGCTCGGGAGAAGAGACCCGCGACTTCACCTTCGTCGGCGACATCGTCGGCGGGCTGCTGCGCTGCGGCGCGCTGCCCCAGGCCGTCGGTGAAGCCATCAACCTCGCCTCCGGCGTCGAGACGCGCATCGGCGACCTCGCCGCGCAGGTCAACGCGCTGACCAACAACGCCGCCGGCCTCAAGCAGCTCGAGCGCCGCCGCTGGGACACCCACGACCGCCGCCGCGCTTCGATTGACAAAGCGCGCTCGTTGCTCGGCTACGAACCTCGCACCGACTTCCCCGCCGGCCTCCGCGCCACCCTCGCCTGGTTCCAGAACCACCGCAAAGAAATCGCCGCCTCCGCCCGCTTCTGAAAGGGAGCCCATTCTTCCGGCAAGCAAAAGCAGGTCCCTCGACTCCGCCCAGCCCATACGGGCTGGGCTCCGCTCGGGATGACAAGCGTGGAAGCGACGGCGCAGATGATCCGATAGACTACTCTTTGTCCTTATCTGTGTTCATCTGTGTGCATCTGTGGTTCCGATTTTCTTGCTTGCTTGCCTCTTTCGCGCGCGCCCGCTATGATGGCGTCGTTTTTCAAGGCGTCGCACCGGAGGACACCATGGCCCGCCGCAAAAAGACCGGCCTCATCAAAGTCGCCAAGACCCTCGGCCGCTTGCTGGCTCGCGCCGAGAACCGCGCCCAAAGAGCCCGCAAGGCAGGCTCCCAAGCCGCCCAGCGCGCGGCCAAGGCCGCCCGCGCCGCCCGCCAGCGCGCCGGCAAGGCCGCCCGCCGGGTGCGCCGCCGCTTGAGGAAGCGATGAAAGGCGTCATCCTCGCCGGCGGCACCGGCTCGCGGCTCCACCCGCTCACCCGCGTCACCAACAAGCACCTGCTCCCCGTCTACAACCAGCCCATGGTTTTCTACCCTATCCAGACGCTGGTGAACGCCGGCATCACCGACATCCTGCTGGTCACCGGCGGGCAGAACTCGGGCGACTTCCTGCGCCTGCTCTCCAACGGCCGCGACTTCGGCCTCAAGCACATCAACTACACCTACCAGGAGGGCGAAGGCGGCATCGCCGACGCCCTGCGGCTGGCCGAGCACTTCGTCGACGCCGACAAGGTCTGCGTCATCCTCGGCGACAACCTCATCGAGGGCAACATCCTCGCCGCCAAAGAAACCTTCGAGCGGCAACCCCGCGGCGCCCACATCATCCTCAAAGAAGTCGACGACCCCGAACGCTTCGGCTGCCCGGAAATCCGCGAGGGGCGCATCGTCCGCATCGAAGAAAAGCCCAAGCAGCCGCGCTCACCCTATGCCGTCACCGGCATCTACTTCTACGACTCGACCGTCTTCGAAAAAATCAACCGCCTGCGCCCGAGCTGGCGCGGCGAGCTCGAGATCACCGACGTCAACAACATGTACCTCGAAGAGGGCACGCTCACCCACAGCGTGCTCGAAGGCTGGTGGACCGACGCCGGCACCTTCGAGTCGCTCCGCCGCGCCTCCAACCTGGTCGCCGAAACCGGCGCCAACAAGCTCGAGCTCGCCGAGGCCCGCGCCCCCGAGGCCACCGACTGATGATCGACGGCAGAGTGGCCGCCGGGGCTAAAGCCCCGAGGGGGAGAGGTGCCGGCCTAATGTCGCCGCTAAAGCGGCGACCCCATGGGCAGGTGAGGATGCAAGGAATGGGGTCGCCACTTCAGTGGCGACATGAAAGGATTCGCTACTTTTTTCCAGGGGCTTCAGCCCCTGAGGGTTGCGAGAATGATTGACGGCGTGCGGGTCAAGCCGCCGTCGGGGCGGGGTTTCAACCCCGCCGTTTCATCCCCGTTTTCTCTTGTTGGGGCTTTAGCCCCTGAGGGACTGAAGTCATGATCGACGGCGTGCGGGTCAAGCCGCTCCGCGTCATCCCCGACGAGCGCGGCCGCCTGATGGAAATCCTGCGCTCCGATGACGACCTCTTCCTCCAGTTCGGCCAGCTCTACATGACCACCGCCCACCCGGGCGTGGTCAAAGGCTGGCACTACCACAAAAAACAGATCGACAACTTCGCCGTCGTCAAGGGCATGATCAAGCTGGTGCTGTACGACGGGCGCGAAGGCTCGCCTACTCGCGGGGAGATCAACGAGTTCTTCCTCGGCGTCCACAACCCCCAGCTCGTCCAGATTCCCGCTCTGGTGCTGCACGGCTTCAAGTGCGTCGGCGACGAAGAGGCCATCGTGCTCAACTGCCCCACCGAGCTCTACCACTACCAGGAGCCCGACGAGTTCCGCGTCGACCCCTTCAGCCGCGAAGTCCCCTACGACTGGGCCCTCAAAATGCGCTAGCCAGGGGGACAGACACTCCGGTCTGTCCCGCCACCCAGGCGACTTCGGGGACCGCTCCAGGGATGCCCCGAGAACGCGTAAGAACGCGTTGTTTACGCATTACGCATCGTCCCCCGGGTTCCCCTGCCCCCAAGACCGTCTCGCGCCCCAGAGGCCCTTTCTTGGCTTTCAACGTTTTGTCTCTTCGACTCTGCGACTCTTCGACCCTTAGACCTTCTCAATCAGTGTTACCATTAGCGCGCTATGAAACTTCTGGTGACGGGCGGTGCGGGATTTATCGGCTCCAACTTCATCCGCTATCTGCTCGCCGAGCACGTCGAGGCGCAGGTGACCAACCTCGACGCCCTCACCTACGCCGGCAACCTCGAAAACCTCGCCGACGTCGCTGACAACCCTCGTTACCGCTTCGTCCGCGGCGACGTCTGCGACGCGGCCCTGGCCGATGAGTTGCTGCGCGAAGGCTGCGATGCCGTCATTCACTTCGCCGCCGAGTCGCACGTCGACCGCAGCATCGAAAGCGCCGAACCCTTCCTGCGCACCAACGTGCTGGGCACCCAGGCACTGCTTGAAGCCGCGCGCCGCCGCGGCCTTCCGCGTTTCGTGCACGTCAGCACCGACGAGGTCTACGGCAGCGCCCCCGACGGCGCTACCTTCAACGAAGCCGCGCCCCTCCGGCCCTCCAGCCCCTACGCCGCCAGCAAGGCGGCGGCGGACCTGCTGGTGTTGAGCTACGTGCACACCTACAACTTCCCCGCCCTCCTCCTGCGCTGCTCCAACAACTACGGCCCCTACCAGTTCCCCGAAAAACTCATCCCGCTGATGATCGCCAACGCGCTCGACGCCAAGCCGCTGCCGGTCTACGGCGACGGCCTCAACGTCCGCGATTGGATTTACGTCGAAGACCACTGCCGCGCCATCTGGCGCGCGCTGGCCCAGGGACGCATCGGCGAGGTCTACAACATCGGCGGGGTGGCGCAGAAAACGAATCTTGAAGTCGTCCGCACCCTGCTGCGGCTGCTGGGCAAGCCCGAATCGCTCCTCACCTTCGTCGCCGACCGGCCGGGCCACGACCGGCGCTACGCGCTCGACTCGACCAAGCTGCGCACCGAGCTCGGCTGGGCGCCCTGCCACACCTTTGAAGAAGCCCTCGAGCGCACCGTGGCCTGGTACCGCAGCCATCCCGACTGGCTGGCCCGCTGCCGCAGCGGCGCCTACCGCGACTACTACCACCGCCACTACGACAAGCGCGCCGAGCTGCTGAACGAAGTCCGCAGCGGAGGCCGATGAAGATGCGCGACGCCAGCCGGTTCCGCGCCGCCGAGGCCGTGCGCTTGGCCCGGCAGCAACTGGCGGAGAGCTGCCAGCTCAAGCAGAGTCTTTCCCCCGCGCTGCTCTCTCACCTCGCCGCCTTTGCGCGCATCACCCTCTCGGCGCTCAGCCACGGCCACCGCGTCTACCTTTTCGGAAACGGCGGCAGCGCCGCCGACGCGCAACACATCGCCGCCGAGCTCCAGGGCCGGCTGCGGCGCGCGCGGCCGTCGCTGCCCGCGCTGGCGCTGACGACCAACAGCTCGGTGCTCACCGCCGTCGGCAACGACTACAGCTTCGCCGACATCTTCGCCCGCCAGGTGGAAGGCCTGGTCCAGCGCGGCGACGTCGTCGTCGGCATCACCACCAGCGGCGCCTCGCCCAACGTCCTGCGCGGCCTGCGCGCCGCCCGCCGCGCCGGCGCCCGCACCGTGGCGCTCACCGGCGCGCGCACCGAAAAAATCAGCCGCCTGGCCCACATCCTCCTCGCCGTGCCCTCGCGCGACACCCAGCGCATTCAGGAAGTCCACATCACCCTGGCCCACATTTATTGCGACCTGGTCGAACGCCACCTCTTCGGCCGCTCCTAGCTTGTCATCCTGAGCCCGCCGCGGCAGGCGAAGGATCTCAGCGGGCAACTCTCTCAGGTGGGATTCTTCGCTTCGCTCAGAATGACACCGTCGAGGGTCGGTTTTCGTCAGGGCACGGCTTCAGCCGTGCCGAAAGGCAGTGAAAAAGGATGGGCTTTAGCCCCTGAGGTAGAGTGGGCTTCTGGTCGTCGCTTCTAGAAAAACCAGAAGCGTTTTTTCTTGGGCGGGAGGGGCTCGGGGAAATACGGCAGCGGCTGCGAGTCCACCACGGCGCGGGGATTGTCCACGAACAAAGCCTGCGCCAGCTCGGCGCCGTGGTTTTGCTCCATCCACGCCCGCGCCTCCGCGAGCCGCGGCGGGCGCTTTTCGGTGTCGTGCGCGTCGCTGGCCACCAGGTGCACCAGCCGCTCACGCAGAAGCTCCCCGGCCGCGGCCCGCGCGGTGGCTCCGAAGCGCCCGAGGAACGACCCGGCGGTGACCTGAATCGGGCAGCCCATCTCCGCCAGCTTGCGCAGCAGCTTGGTTCCGCCTTTCTGCAGGATGGGGTTGCGCTCCGGGTGCGTGACGATGGGAATCAGCCCCGCGCCGCGCAGCTTGTAGAACACGTCCACCATCTGCGGCGCGATGCTGAAGTTGTCGAACTCGGTCAGCAGGTAAGTGCCCTGGTTGACGCTGTAGGTGCGCGGGTCGGCCAGCGCCGCCTGGACGTTCTCGTAGCTCAGGTGGAAGTCGCAGCCGATCAGGAGCGCGATGCGCTCGCCGGCGCGCGCCTGCAGCTCTTCCCGCAGGGCCCGGTTGCGCTCGAGAGAAAACTCGTAGCGGTCGTTGCAGTGCGGTGTGCCCACCAGATGCGTGGTGCCGTCGGCCGCCGCCATCTCGATCATGGCCGCGGCTTCCTCAACCGTGCGCGCCCCGTCGTCCACGCCGGGGAGGAAATGCGAATGGATGTCAACCATCGTTGTGCTGTTCGTCAGGGCACGGCTTCAGCCGTGCCGAAAGAAATGCAGAAGAAGATGGGCTTCTCGGAGCGCCATCGGCCCGACTTTGGTCGGGCCGGCGGAGCGGAGATCCCGCCTCTGGCGGGAAGCCCCTGAGGTCAATCTGTGTGAATCTGTGTGCATCTGTGGTTTCTACTGCACTTCAAAGGTCAGCGTCGAAAACCAGCTCTGCCAGTCGGCGTCCTCAAATTCGGTCGAAGGGACCATGTGCAGCACGCGCACGAACCAGGCGCCCTTGCGGTCGAGCGGAATCTTTGCCTGGCCCTCGCTGTCCGTCTTCACCCACACCGGGTACTCGTGCCCGTGCACGCCTTCGTACCCGCCCGTCACCCAGACGTCGGCCAGCGGCTTGCCGCCGAACAGCACCTCGACCTCGAACTCGTCGCCCTGCCGCAAGCCGCAAGGTTCGACCAGCGGCACGATTTCCACCCTCAACCCCAGCGGCTCCCAGGGCTCAGCGCCGTCCCGGCCCGCCGAGCACAGGGCCAGCTTGGCGATCTTGCTGTAGCGCTCGCGGCCGTCTTTGCCGTCCTCGCCGCGCGCCTTGCGCGCCGCCACGATGGTCTCCAGGCGCTCCGCAGTGATGTACTCACTGAACTGCTCGGGCTTGAGGAGGATGAAGCGTGGCTTGGTGGCCGCGGCCACAATGGTTGTGCCATACCCCGGCGTGACTTCGGCGACCAGCGACTTCCCTTCTACCCGGTAGCCGGTGACTGGGGCGCGCCCGGTGTCGGTCACAACCTCGAAGCTGGCGATGCGGTCGGGCTGGGCGGCTGCCTCGCTCGTCGGGAACGCCTCGCTGGTGTTGAGCGCCACCGGAACCGGCTGGCCCGCGGGCACGCGGAACTTCTGCGGCACCAGCCAGGTGTCATGCGCCGAAAGTGAACACGCAGCCAGCAGCGTGACGGCGACAGTTGGAAAGCGCAGTCTCATTTGCTATAGTCCTTTCCGGCTCGCGGAGCCGTCCCCTGCTATGCCCATCGACGAACAGAAACTCAGAGACATCCTAGCAGAGCAAGAAACAAACATTAAGCGCCATGTGGAAGAGCAGGTAAAGGCGCAAGGGGCGGACATCAAGCGCCATGTGGGTGTCCTGGCCGATGAGACTGACAGGAAGTTCGACATTGTCTCAGAAGGACATCGGGGCGTGGTGGACAACCTACAAGAAGTGCGCGAAGAGGCGGCCGCCATCCGCAAGGAGCTTGAAGAAATACGACTGCACCTCTTTCGCAAGGCTGACTTGGACCGTCTTCAGGCGGCCGAGAAGCGCCTGGATGCCGTCGAGAAGCGCGTTTTCGGAAGATAATCCCTAGCGCAGGGCCGCAGCCGACTCGACGCCGTAGAAGCTGTACCACGGCTTGGCGGCTTTCACCCGCTCATTCACCGCCTGGATGTTCTTCACGCCCTGGTCGGCCAGCCAGTCCTCCAGCGCCTTCACGCCGCCCTTGGCGTAGACCGGCACGCCGTCCTTCCAGGTGGCGCGCCCGCAGAGCACGCCGCTCCAGCTCACATTCGACTCCGCCGCCAGCTCCAGCGTTTCGGTGAACACCTCGTTGCTCACCCCCGCGCTCAGGTAGATGAACGGCCGGCGCGCCACGCCGGCCGCCTTCTGAAACGCCTCCTGGGCCTGCGCCTTCGTCCACACCTTGGTCCCCTTGAACCCGCGCGTCCCTTCGACGTAGGCCATGTTCACCGGCACTTCCACCTTGAGCACGTCCACCGCGTAGCGATCCTTGCTGAACTCCTCCATCGACTTGGTCACGATCTCCGGCTTCTTGGCGGCGAACTCGGGGCCCTTCTCGTCCGCGCCTTCCTCGTAGCCGATGAACTCCAGAAAGAAGGGCGCGTCCACCGCCGCGCACTCCGCCCCGATGCGCTCGATGAAGGCGTGCTTGACCTCGTTCACTCCCGGCGGGTCGAACGGCGTGTAGTACATCAGCACCTTGACGCAGTCCGCCCCCGCCTCCACCAGCCGCCGCACCGAGTAGTCCGGCAGCAGGTCGGGCAGCCGCCCCGGCCCGGTCTTGTCGTAGCCGCTCTTCTCATAGGCCAGCAGCACCCCGCAGCCTTTCGCCACCGCTTTCAGCGACGGCAGCGAGTACTCCGGGTCGAGCAGGATGGCGCTGGCGTGCGGCGTCAGCACGCGCGTCACCGCCGTCTTGAACTCGGTCATGTCGGCGGTGGTCACCTGCTTGGGGTCGACGCCCCGGCCCTGCGCGATGGCTTTCTGCAGCGAGCCGCGCTGGTCCATGGCCGCCGCCGCGATGACGCCGTCCTGGTTCGAAACCGCTTCCATCCCCTTGCGCTTGCCTTCGCTGATTCGCATCGAAGCCTCTCTTTTCCGCGGCGCAGATAGAGCCTCCCCGCGCGCCGTCCCTGGAATGCCCGCATTCTAGCACGAACCCCGGCCCCGCCCAACTGGCCAGCCAATCTGCCTGCGTTCTGAGCGGCCGGGCGATGGTCAGAGCTGCTCCCGCAGTTGAGGCGGGCGCGATTGTCGGGGCCTACGGGGACGGAGTGTGGCGGCGCACCAGGACTTGGAATCTGGGGTCATCGCGAAGGAAGTCATAAGAGGGATCGTTCAGCTCACAAACCGTAGCGCGGTCTTCCTCGAACGCCTTTTCGAGCCAGGCTAGAGTCTGCTCCTTATCTTCCATGCATCTGTGGAAGCCGGCTCTGAGGCGGGACGTTATCACAATGCGCTGGCGGTGCTTCTCGATGCCTCTCAAAATTTCTTGCGCCCGCTCCGACTTCCCTGTCCTTTCATACACGCAAGCCAACCCGCCGCCGGTGTAGGCATTTTCCGTGTGGGCGTAGGCTTTTTCGGCTTCGGCGACCGCTTCGGCCTGCATTCCTTTCTTGAGGTACAACCCGGCCAGAATTCCATGGGCCACCTCGAAATTCGGGTCCAGCTCGAGCGCCTCCCGGTACTCGAGTATGGCCTGGTCGTACTGACGCGCCTGGTAGTACACAAATCCCACGTCGCTTTGGATGATGGCGGAGAGGGGATCCAGCTCGCGCGCGCGCAGAATCTCGGCTCGCGCTTCGTCGAACCGCCCCTGATTGCTCAGAAAGAGCGCGTACCAATGATGGGCGGTGGCGTAGTTGGGATTGAGCGCAAGAGCGCGTCGGTACCTCTTTTCGGCTTCCGGATACTCTTCGGCGCTACAGTCCAAACCCATGAGGAAGGCGATCGAGGTATGGGCTTCAGCTAGCGTGGGGTCCAGCTCCAGCGCCTTGCGGGCGGCAGCTTCGGCCTTTTGCTTGGCCTCCGGCATCGGGAGGGCGCTCCAGACCCCGAGCAGAGCGTAGGTGTCTGCCAAGCCCGCGTGGGCGGGCGCAAAGGCAGGGTCGTGGGCAACGGCTTGTTGGAAGTGTTCCACGGCCTTGCGAAACGCCTCCAAGGTCCTCTTGTTCCAGAAGTACCGGCCGCGCAGAAAGGCGGCATAGGCTTCCGGATGGACGGCGTGGCCTGCAACCAATTGGGCTCGTTCCCGGGCGGTCAGCTCCAGCCCAATCTCGTCGGCCACCGCGCGAGCCACCTGGCCCTGGAAGCGCCATACGTCCTGAATCTCTCCCTCGTAGGTTTCCGCCCATAGGTGCCGATCGCTGGACGGATGCAGCAACTGCACGTTGATGCGCACCCGGTCACCGGAGCGCACGACGGTGCCGGTTACGACGGCATCCACGTTCAGTTCCCGGGCGATTTCCGGTAGGGGCTTGTTTGTCCCTTTGTAACTCATGGCCGAGGTCCGGGAAATCACCCGCAGCCGCCGCAGCTTGGCCAGGTGGGTAATCAGGCCGTCGGTCACTCCATCGACAAAGTAGTCCTCCTCCGGGTTGCCGGTGAGGTTCTCCAGCGGCAACACAGCCAAGGACTCGATCTTCGGCGGCCCCGGGCGCAGCCACTGGCCCAGCCGGTCGCGGTTCACTCCGAGAAGAACGGCGAGAAAAACGACAACCACGGCCAAGGCCAGGCCCAGCCGCAACCGCCAGCGGCGCCCCGGGGCCGGCAGGAGCAAGGGCCTTTCTTCGAGCTCGACACTCTCTTCCTCTTCTTCGGTGACGACGGTGGCGCGCACGCGCCTCTCCAGGACCAGCTCTGGTTCCTCGCTCCAGACCTCGCGCACCGGGGCCACGAAGCGATAGCCAGCCTTGGGAACGGTTTCGATGTACGGGACTCCCTCCGACCCGTCCTCCAGCACGCCGCGCAGCACGGAAATGTTCCGGGTCAAACTGCTTTCCTCGACGATGGTGTCCGGCCAGACCGTCGTCATCAGCTCATCTTTTTCCACCAAGTGGCCGTTCGACCGCACCAGGCAGAGCAGGGTGTCAAAAACCTTCGGCATCAGGGGAATCGGCTGGCCGTGGCGAAGCAGGCGACGCTCGGCGGGCTCCAGGCGGAACGGCCCGAATTCATATATCTGCTGCGGCGTCAGGCTCATAGAGGGGTTCCGCAATTTGTAACAAAAAGGTAAGGCTTCCGCAAGGACATTCCCTTCGGGTCTCGCTAGTCTGCGGGCGAGGACAGTGAGCCATCCCAACGAGGCGACAGTGGCGGCGACGTTCCCAGCCGTTCGTGGCAGCGCTCGAGGGGCCTGCGCATCCACCGCAGCCTGGCGGCGGGCCCGCGACGGAGAGCTCCAGTGAAAAGGAAGCGGCGAAGAAAAGTCATCGTCGAGACCCGGGAAGTAGTGATTCTCCGGCGGGCGGAGAGACGGCCCGCGCTCTGGTGCGGAAGCTGCCGGGCAATGGCTCCCATGATGTCGCCCGAGGACGCCGGGCGCCTGGCCGTTGTCAGCTCGCGCACGATTTACCGCTGGGTGGAAGGGGCGAAGATCCACTACACGGAAACGCCCGGCGGCGGCGTGTGGATTTGTCTCAAATCTCTTTTGGAAAAAACACGGACGCGGGACGGTCTCAACGGCTACGCCGGCCCGGGTCAACCCCACAAGGAGGGGAAATGAAGCACGGAACTGCCAGTCTGAATCCATTCGAAAAAAGGAATCTCCTCTGGCTCGTAGTGGGGACGTGCGCGCTGGCCGGCTTGGTCGCCGCGCTACCCGCGGCGGCGGGGACGATCAACGTGAATACCACCGCCCAGAGTCCGGGCGGGGCCGGCGACTGCACGCTGGGCGAAGCCATCACAGCCGCCAACAACAACGCCGTGGTCGATGGCTGCACCGGGGCCACCGCCGGCTCGGACACCATCCTGCTCCCCGCGGGCACGTACACCTTGACGGTCGCCGACAACAACGGCGGCTTTAACGGAGTGCCCCATGGTTTGCCGATAATCAACAGCGCCATCATCATCCAGGGGGCCACCAGCAATCCGGCCGACACGATTATCGAGGGCCCGGGCGCGCCCAGCTTTCTCATGACCACGGTTTCGAACGCCGGCACCCCGCTCACGCTGGAGAACTTGACGGTGAGGAACTTTGGCCCGGCCGCAGGCATGGGCTTCGAGGGCGGCGCCATTCAATTCTATGGTCCGCTGACCATTACTAACTGCGTGATTGCCAACAACGTCGCCCCGAGCCAGGCCGTGAGCCGCGGCGGCGCCCTCACCAGCACCGGCTTCGGGGGAGGTCCGCTGACAATCACCGACAGCGTTTTCTCGAACAACTCGGTGGGCGGGAGCAATGACGGCGGCGCCATCTTGCTGAACAATGGCGCCCTTACAATTACCAACAGCACCTTCACCTCCAATTCATCCGGCAATGCCGGCGGTGCCATCCGGTACAGCAGCGGCACCGGCACCATCGCGCAGAGCTCCTTCGTGGGCAATACCGCCGGCCGCGGGGGCGCCGTCAGCATCGCCGGCGCCGGGGCCGTGCTGACGATCAACAAAAGCTTCTTTATGGGCAATACCGGTGATGCATCGGGCAACTCCGGGGGCGCCATCGACAACGGCGTCACGTTGACGGTTGCTGATTCCCTGTTCTTATCCAACGCCCAGATCTCGGGGAACGGTTCCGGCGGGGCCATCGGAGGCGCCGGAAGCGTCACCATTACGGGCAGCACCTTTGTCGGGAATTCAGCTTTTTCTGGAGGCGCGTTGAATAACGCCGGGTCCGCCGCCTCGGTCGCGACCATTGCCAACACTACTTTCTCCGGGAACATGTCCACCGGCAGTGGCGGCGGCGGCGCCATCAATCACTGTGTCACCGGGGTTCTGAATCTGAACAACGTGACCCTGACGCTCAATACCGCCCCCAACGGCGACGGGGGTGGCCTCCGTTTTTGCAGCAACCACCAGGGAATCACAATCCAGAATTCGATCCTTGCCGGCAACACGGCCGGCTTTGCCGGCCCCGATTGCCTCAATGGCGGAGGGACGTTCACCTCGCAAGGACACAACATCATCGGCATCAACGATGGCTGCGGCCTGCCGGCCGCCACCGGCGACCTGATCGGCACCGCCGCCAACCCCATTGATCCCGTTCTAGGCGACTTGCAAGACAACGGCGGGGCGATTGCCGGCTCCAACCTCGGCGGGCAGACGCCGGTTCCCATTGACACTCATGCGCTGCTGATCGGCAGCCCGGCGCTGGAGGCCGGCGACCCCGGCACGCCCGGCAGCGGTGGAACCACGTGCGAAGCGGGTTCGCAGAACGGTGTCGCCCGGCCCGGCGGAACCATCTGCGACATCGGCGCCTTCGAAGATCTCACCGGCGCCGGCGTCATCCCCGTTGTGGACCTCTCCGTCCTTATGACCGATGCGCCCGACCCGGTTGCGGTGAACACCAACATCACCTATCAGGTGACGGTCAACAACGGCGGCAACCCCGACCCGGCCACGGACGTACTGCTGACCAACATGCTGCCCATGGGCGTGACCTTCGTCTCCGCCACGCCCAACAACATGCCCTTTGGAAGCTGCCTGGAAGCCGGCGGGGTGGTGACCTGCGACCTGGGCACGATGGGCGTCGCCGGAAGCGTCGTGGTGGATATTGTCGGCACCGTGACCCCGGCGGCGGGCGCGATGATCGTCAACACCGCCAACGTCACCACCACCGGCGCCGATACCGACCCCACCAATGACTCCGCCGCCGCCACCACCGCCGTTACCGGGGCCAACGTTGCGCCGGTGGCCAACGGTGACATGTTCACCACCAATGAGGATCAGGTCTTGAACGTGGCCGCTCCGGGCGTGCTCGTGAACGACACCGACGCCGACAACGACCCGCTCACGGCCGTGCTGGACACTTCTACCGTCAGCGGGATGCTCACGCTCAATGCCGACGGCTCCTTCACCTACACCCCGAGCGCCAACTTCAACGGCATGGACAGCTTCACCTACCACGCCCATGACGGGCAGGCGGACTCCAACATCGCGGCCGTTACACTCACCATCAACGCGGCGAACGACCCGCCCAGCTTCACCGCCGGGCCTAACCAGACCGTGCTGGAAGATTCCGGCGCGCAGACGGTCGCGGGCTGGGCCACCAACCTCAGCCCGGGCCCGGCCGACGAGTCCGGGCAGACGCTGGCCTTCTTGGTCACGAACGACAACAACGCTCTGTTCGCCGCCCAGCCCGCCGTCAGCTCCATCGGAACGTTGACTTACACCCCAGCGGCTGACGCCAACGGTTCGGCGACCGTCACCGTCACTCTCATGGACAACGGGGGAACGGCCAACGGCGGCAATGACACCAGCGCCCCGCAGATGTTCACCGTCACCGTCAACGCCGTCAACGACGCCCCCGGCTTTACCCCCGGCCCCAACCAGGGCCCAGTGCTGGCGGGCTCGGCTGCGCAAACAGTCACCAACTGGGCGACCGGCATCAACGCGGGCCCCGCCAACGAGTCCAGTCAGACATTGAGCTTCACCGCGATGAACGACAACAACGCTATCTTCTCGGCACAGCCCGCCGTCAGCTCCACCGGCACGCTCACCTACACCCCGGCAGCCAACGCCAGCGGCGTCGCCACGGTGACCGTGACCCTGATGGACAACGGCGGCACCGCCAACGGCGGGGTGGATACGAGCGCCGCGCAGATGTTCACCATCACCGTGAACAACTTCGGGCTAACCGCCAACCCCACCATGGGCACCATCCCCGCCGGGCAGTCGTTCATGACCACGTTGACGGCCACGGCCATGACGGCGGCGGTGAGCCAAGCAACCACCTTCTCCTGCGGGAACCTGCCTTTCGGGACGGCGTGCACTTTCTCACCCGCATCGCTCAACTCGGTGCCACTGGCGCCGGGGGCGAGCGTGATGCTGACCATCACCACCACGGCGGCCAGCATGGCCCGGCTGGAAGCGCCCTCCGAGGGGCGACGCCCGGCGCCGATCTATGCGCTGTGGTTGATGCTGCCCGGCGTGGCCGGCGTCGGCCTTGTGCTGACCACGGGCCGCTCGAACAGGCGCCGCCACGGCTTCCTGGCCTTGCTGGCCGTGGCGCTGGTGATGTCCACCCTGCTGGCCGGCTGCGGCGGTGGTAGCGAAATGGACCTGGCGCCCGGGACTCCCACGGGAACGCACAACATCACCGTCACCGCCACCGCCGGGAACGTGCAGCGAACTGCAAACGTGACCATTGTGGTGCAATAGCGGCCACAAAGGTGCCTGATTCGCCGAGCCCTTCGAGGTTCGCGCTGGTGAGTCTCACCAGCTAGGGGTCCGTCGTTTCCTAGGGCCGGCCCCCACCGGGCGGCCAAATTGGCCGGCTAGTTTTGCCGATTGCAGAAACATACCATTTTCCTATTGCGTATAACCCCTCGAAGTTGGACGATGCGCTGCGGTTAGGTGTGTGGGTGCCGGGGTGCTGTGCGTTGCGCCGGCCGAAGTCGTTGATTTGTCGGCGCTTGTGATTGACTCCCACCCCCGTCCCGGATAGCCTGCCCGTGTGCCCTCGGGTGGAGGTGTCGCGGTGCCGATGACCGGCTCGGTTTTGGTGGTCGACGACAACGAAGCCCTGCGGGCGCTGATGGCCGAGTTCCTCCGCGTCCACGGCTTCAACGTCTCCACCGCCGGCGACGGCCAGACCGCCCTCTACGAAATCTCCCGCCAGCCCCCCGACGTCGTCCTCCTCGACGTCCAGATGCCCGGGCTGGACGGCTTCGAGATCTGCCGCCGCATCAAGGCCAGCCCCGACACCCGCCTCCTCCCCGTTGTCCTCGTCACCGGCCTCTCCGCCACCGAGGACCGCGTCCGCGGCCTCGACGCCGGCGCCGACGACTTCCTCACCAAGCCGGTCGACCGCTCCGAGCTGGTCGCCCGCGTCCGCTCCCTGCTCACCCTGAAGTCCTTCGTCAACGAGCTCGAGCGCGCCGAGTCCGTGCTTTTCGCCCTCGCCCTCAGCATCGAGGGCAAAGACCCCTACACCAAAGGCCACTGCGACCGCCTGGCCGAGAACTCCTCCCGCCTGGGCGAGCGCATCGGCCTGCCGGCGGAGGAAATCACCGCGCTGCGCCGCGCCGGCGTGGTGCACGACATCGGCAAGGTGGCCGTTCCCGACTCCATCCTGCTCAAGCCCGGCCCGCTCACCCCGGAAGAGCGCAAGATCATGCAGCAGCATTCGTTGGTCGGCGAGAGCATCTGCGCCCCGCTCAAGTCCTTCCGCCTGGTGCTCCCCATCATCCGCCACCACCACGAGAAGCTTGACGGCTCCGGCTACCCCGACGGCCTCAAGGGCGACCGCATTCCCCTCACCGCCCGCATCCTCTCCCTCGCCGACGTCTACGACGCCCTCACCACCGAACGCCCCTACAAGTCCGCCTTCACCCGCGAGGCCGCCCTGGAGGAAATGGAAAAGGAGA
>Ga0209399_10000402_pt1 | contig 26494 bp, 22 predicted proteins | sample OV2TP3_FD_184130 | JGI IMG/M metagenome (GOLD analysis project Ga0209399, IMG submission 184130) | Hot spring microbial communities from Beatty, Nevada to study Microbial Dark Matter (Phase II) - OV2 TP3 (SPAdes) (version 3) | ecosystem: Environmental > Aquatic > Thermal springs > Hot (42-90C) ... | reverse complement strand
CGGCGCGCGCGTGCGGCGCATCAGCCCCGACGGGAACGAGAGAGTCTATTAGCTGGAGAATGTCGCTGCGGCCTTCGGCCTGCGCGACGGCCTACGGCAGTAGGGTGTGGCGCTGCGCGCCGAGTCTTGATGTCGCCGCTAAAGCGGCGACCCCACGAGACAGCACGCGGCCGCACCGGGAATCAAAGGGCGGATTAGGCAGCTGCGGCGCCGGTGAGCCAGGACTTGACCTCGTCGAGGCTGGGGACGCGGCCGCTGGACTTGACCTGACCGTCAATCACCACGCCCGGTGTCAGCAACACCTGGCGGCGGGCAAACTGCACCGGGTCGGTGATGTGGGCAATCTCCGCCTGCTGGTGGAGCTCGGCGAGAGCCTTGCGCACGATCTCTTCGGTGGCGCGGCAGCGAGAGCAGCCGGGGCCGAGGATCTCGATCTTCATTGGTTTTCCTCCTAGGAGAAGTAGAGTTGCCCGGCGGCCCAGCCGACCAGGGTGCCGAGCACGATAATCGTCAGCACATAAACCAGAGCCTTGCGCGGGCCGAAGACGCGGGCGATGGCGAGCCAGTTGGGCAGGCTGAGGCCAGGGCCGGTGAGCAGCAGCGCCAGCGCGGGCCCGGGGCCCATGCCCATCTTCATCAGAGTGTCGACAAAAGGCGCTTCGGTCATGGTGGCGAAGTAGCTGATGGAGCCGATGAGGGTGGCGAGAAACGACGCCAGCAGCCCGTTGCCGCCGAGCCAGGTCTGAATCCACGCCTGCGGCAGCAGCTTGCCGAGGACCCCGACGATGAACACGCCGACCAGCAGGAGGGGGAAGATGATGCGGACGAACCACCAGGTTTCTTTCAGCCAGGCAGCAATCTCGTGGCGCGTCTTGGTGCGCCAGGCGAAGAGCGCGACCAGCGCCGTGCCGGCGGCCCAGACGTAGACCTTGTGGAGGTAGGGGCCGCTCTGCACCAGGTAATTGGGCGCGAGCAGGGTGAGGACGAGAAGAACCAGCAGGCCGATGGTGCCACGCGAGGCGATGATCGTGCCGGGTTGCGGTTGACTGAACAGCGCCGCTGCGCGGGCCTGCTCTTCGCGGCGAAAGGCGCCGACCATGACGGCGCCGACCACGAAGGCCATCAGCAGGGCGCCGGCGACGCGGATGGCGACCATCTCGGCGCCCAGGATGGCGCCGGTGTAGACCAGCGCCAGCAGGTTGGCCGCGGGCGCCACCCAGAGGAGGATGAAGGCGGGGCCGATGCCGGCGCCGCCGTAGTAGAGGCCGCTGGCCACGGGGATGACGGTGCAGGAGCAGGCGGCGACGAAGAAGCTCGAGCCGGCGGCCAGCGGGAAGGCGGTGCGCTTGCGCGCCTGGGTGCCCAGGTAGTGGAGGATGGTCTCGCGGGAGATGAAGGTGACCATGGCGCCGGCGAGCAGGAAGGCGGGCACCAGGCAGGTGAGGACGTGCAAGGCGATGTAGTCCTTGAGCGCCGCGATGCCCGCCCAGAACAGCTCCATCATGGCGCTCCCTCCTCGGCGCCGACGCACGGCAGGCATTGGCGCAAGCGCTCCAGGTCTTTGCAAAAGGTTTCATTCGCCGGGCAGCAGTCTTGGAGGAGGCGTTGCAAGGCGGCCAGCTCCGCGCCGGCTTCGCGCACGAGCGAGTAGAGGACGCGCTGGCCGTGGCGGTGGTCGGCGACCAGGCCGGCGTGGCGCAGGACGGCCAGGTGGCGCGAGACGGCGTGCTGGGGCAACTCGAGGATCCCCTGCAGGTCGCAGACGCAGATGTCGCCGTGGCGGAGGAGGTTGAGGAGGCGGAGGCGGGTGGGCTCGGCGGCGGCTTTGAGGATGCGGGCGAGGTCAGAAGTCATGTTCTGCTCCTATGCGCATACACACATAGGCACGTCGGGGGCCAACCGGCTGCGAGAGCCTATTCTGTTTAGTTGGAATGACTTGGCACGGGTGACCACGAGCGAGGGTCGAGGCCGCGGTGTGGGTGAAAGCCCGGCCATGGGGGAACTCCCTAAGGCCGGCGGGTGTCGATGGGACAGCTGAGACTAGGGCAGGGCGAGGATGAAGCTGGTCGCAGCGGCGACGGCATGGGCGAGGTTCTGTTTTTCCGTGTGGCCGGACTTCTGGGGCGATTTCAGGGAGTGGTCGGCGTCGGGGATCCATTCGAGGCGGATAGAGTTCGAGAGCTGGTAGCTGAACGTCAGCGTTGCCAGGATGGCGGAAGGGCGGCGCGAATATACTTCCTCCGGCATTAATCATCTAACAGCGGGAGGTATCCATAGGAGGAGAGAGATGAAACGACAGATTCTGGCGGTATTGGTGGTTCTGGTGGGAGCCGGACTGGTGTTGCCGGCCGGCTCCGGGACGCTCTTCGGCGCGCCGGGGCGCGCTCAGGACAAGCCGGTGGCGGCGGAGAAGCAGGCGACGCTCAAGCATCTGGAAGAAAGCCGGGACGCGCTGGTGGAGGCGACGAAAGGGCTGTCGGCGGCACAGTGGAGCTTCAAGGAGGCGCCGGAGCGCTGGTCGGCGGCGGACATCGCCGAGCACCTGGCGGCGAGCGAAGATTTCCTGTTCCAACTCATCACTGAGCAGGTGATGAAAACGGAAAAGATGGCCGAGCCACTGCCCAACGTGGAAGAGAGCGAGAAGCAGCTGGTGGGCTTCCTGACCGACCGCAGCCAGAAGTTCCAGGCGCCGGAGCCGCTGCGGCCGACCAACCAGTTCGGGTCGCCGGAGAAGGCGATGCAGCATTTTCTGGAGAGCCGGGCGCGGACCATCGAGTTCCTGAAGAAGACGGGCGACTTGCGGCTCTACGCCATGGAAGCGCCGGGTGGAGTCAAGCGGGATGCGCAGCAGTGGCTGCTGTTCATCTCCGGGCACACGGTGCGGCACACGCTGCAGCTCCAGGAAGTGAAGGCGCACGCGGACTTTCCAAAGGAATAGTTATTCGTCAATCGTTGATTTGTTGAATCGGAAAGACGACGCCCGCAGAAAAAAAAGCAGGTCCCCCGCTTCCCTCGGCTCGCAAGGGGCGACTCGGGACAAGCGGGATGATAGGCACTTGGCCAGACAAGAATGTCTGGCCCACTGACGGCAAGAATATGGGCCGAGGCTAGGCGTCGACGATGGCCTTGAAGCCGCCGTAGGCCATGCGCTTCATGTCGAAGGGCATGGGCTTATCCTTCCACGCCGGGTCGGACATGATGGGGTCTTTCATTACGCGCGCGTTGACGCGGTCGCGGTGGGTGCGGGACTTGTAGACGATGAAGGAAAAGACGACGGTCTCGCCGCGCTTCAGCCGGACGGCGCGGGGGAACTTGATGGTCGCCCACTTGGGGTTGAGGTCGTCGCCGACGGCCTCGACGTACTCCAGGGCGCCGTGTTTCTTCCAGACTTTCGCCGCCGCCTGAGCCAAGCGGCGGTAGGCCGGCACTTTCTTCCTGGGGACGGCCAGTAGGTATCCATCTACGTATCGCATTGAGCCCTCCTTGGGTTTGTCTAACTGAACTCTTCCGTGCTCAACTTCGCAGAGGGATGAGGGCGCGCAGGCGGGGGTCGCGTAGGAAGAGGCCGCCCCAGACGAGCATCCCCAGCACCACTGGCTGGATGAACGTGCCCAGGGGGTCGCCGACGCGCACGTGGGTGGCGGTGGCGCCGCCGAGGTAGCCGGTGAGCAGGATGGCGCCTAGCACCGAGGTGCGCGGGATCACATAGATGAGTGTGCAGGTGAGCTCGACGATGCCGACGGCAAGCGCCAGGCTCTCTGGGTAGCCTAGCCGGCCCATCTCCTCCACCACTGGGGGCGGATTCACCAGCTTCATCGCTCCGCTCATGACCAGCATCAGCACCGGCAGGGCGCTGAGGACGCGCCCGCCCCAGAGCGCCCGCTTTGAAACAGGAGCCGCTTGAGCATTGGGTGGCATCGGTCGTCCTCCTCTGTGCTTGCGACAGGGGTGATTAGATGTGTGAACCCTGCCCTAAGAGACACAGGATTCCGCTGGCAACAGCAGCGCGTTTACCGCGACGCTCCCGCGACCAGGAGCTCCTCCAGCCGGTTGTAGCTCATTTCCACGCCTTTCTCCATACCGGACTTGAGCACGGCCTCGCGAGCCTCGGGCGACTGGCAGAGCATGGTCAAGGTGAACAGAGTTTCCCCGTCTTTCTCCGTGAGTACGACGGTGTCGATGGCCTCGCCGGGGTACCAGGGGTCGTCGAACTTCTCGGTCTGGACGATCCGCTCCGGCGGGACGATTTCGCGGAAGACTCCGCCCATGGCCATTTCCTTGCCGTCGGAGTCGCGGCGCCAGACGTAGCGGTACTTGCCGCCCACGCGCAGGTCGATCTCGCAGACCGGCATGGACCAGCCGGGCGGGCCGAGGAGCCAGCGGCGGACCAGCTCAGGCCTGGTGTGGGCGTCGAAGACGAGGCGGCGGGGCGCGTCGAAGACGCGGGTGATGACAATCTCGCGGTCACCCTGCGCTACGACCTTCAGGGTTTCGGCGTTTTTCACGGGCGAGCGCCCGGGTTGCGCTGGCGTGGCGTCATCGCAGGTGGGCATCTTTCTTCTCCTTTCGGTGCCGGCGGTGGCGTTTTTTTTCTTCGCGCTTCAACTCGTCGAGCAGGGCGTCGAGGCGCTGGAAGCGTTCTTCCCAGAAGCGGCGGTAGTTTTCGAGCCAGTCGTTCGCGTCGTGCAACGGCTCGGCCGAGAGCCGGCAGCGGCGAATGCGGCCCTGCTTTTCCTGGGCGACCAGGCCGGCGCGCTCCAGCACTCTCAGATGCTTGGAAATGGCGGGAAGGGAGACGTCGAAGGGCTCCGCCAGCTCGGAGACGGAGCGCTCGCCGACGGCCAGCCGGCTCAAGATGGCGCGGCGGGTGGGGTCGGAGAGGGCGGCGAAGGTGGCGTCGAGGGCGGCGGTGGAAGAGTTAACCATATGGTTAAGTATCTATGACCGGGGCGGGGTTGTCAAGAGAAAAAGAGAGTACCCGGTACCGAGCACCAAGTGTGGATGAAAAAGCAGGTTCCTCGACTTCGCCCCGACTTCGTCAGGACTCCGCTCGGAATGACACTTTTCCGCAGCGGGCAGGTAGTTGCTAGTGGTTTGGAGTACGAGCGGCGGCAGGAGCTTTGTCGTTGGCGGCGGAAGAGGTGCGGCGGACGGAGATGCCGAGGCGCTTGATTTTCTGGTTGAGGGTGGAGAGGGGGACCTGGAGGAGCTTGGCGGCGTCGGTCTGAGAGCCGGCGGCGCGATCGAGGGCGTCGAGGACGACGCGGCGCTCGTAGTCGTCAAGGATGTCGAAGAGCGAGCGAGTCTCGGCGGGGGAGTGGCCGAGGAGGTGGGGGCGGGCGATTTCGTCGGGGAGGAGCTCGGCGGTCATCTCTTCGGCGGTGGAGAGGACGACGGCGCGCTCGACGGCGTTCTCGAGCTCGCGGACGTTGCCGGGCCAGTTGTGGTCCACCAGGAGTTGCAGGGCCTCGGGCGTGAAGTGGCGGCGGGGCTTGGAGTTTTCCGCGCAGTACTTGCCGATGAAATGGTCGATGAGGAGAAGAATGTCCTCGCGGCGGTCGCGGAGAGCGGGCAGGGGGAGGGAGATGACGTTCAAGCGGTAGTAGAGGTCTTCGCGAAGGCGGCCTTCGGCGACCAGGGTCTTGAGGTCGACGTTGGTGGCGGCGAGGATGCGGACGTCGACTTTGACGGTTTCGTTGCCGCCCAGGCGCATGAACTCGCCCTCCTGGATGACGCGCAGGAGCTTGGCCTGGGTCTGGGGGCCGACGGTGCCGATTTCGTCGAAGAAGATGGTGCCCTGGTGGGCGACCTCGAAGAGACCTTTCTTGGAGGCGACGGCGGAGGTGAAGGCGCCCTTGACGTGGCCGAAGAGGATGGACTCGAGGAGGTCGTCGGGGAGGGAGCCGGTGTTGACGGGGACGAAGGCGGCGTCGGCGCGGGTGGAGCGGTTGTGGATGGTGTGGGCGATGAGCTCCTTGCCGGTGCCGCTCTCGCCGGTGATGAGGACGGTGGAACGGGTGGGGGCGATCTGCTCGACCAGGTCGTAAATCTTCTGCATGGGGGCGCTCTTGCCGACGATGTTTTCGAGCTGGTAGCGGGCCTTGAGGGCGCGCCGGAGGCGGACGTTTTCTTCGACGAGGTGGCGGTGCTCGAGGGCGTGGAGGATCTGGGCGATGAGCTCGTCGGCGTCCCAGGGCTTGGGGATGTAGTCCTGGGCGCCGTTCTTGAAGGCGGCGCGGGCGACGTCAATGTCCTTGAGGGCGGTGAGGACGATGATGGGGAGCTGCTTGTTGAGGCGGCGGAACTCCTGGAGGAGGGCGAGGCCGCTGCGGCCGGGGAGCTTGACGTCGAGCAGGACGAGGTCCCAGGGCTGGTCGGTCATGGCCTTGAGGCCGGAGTCGGCGTCGCCGGCGAAGCCGGTGCGGAAGCCGTTGTGGGTGAGGAGGGCGTCGAGAGCCTCGCGCACGTCGGGCTCGTCGTCGACGATGAGGATGTGGGCGCGGTCATTAGGCATTGTGGCGCACCTGCGCGGCAGCGACCGCAGTCATCACGGGGAACTCGAGGGTGAAGGTGGTTCCCTGACCAGGCTGGGAGCGGACGTGGATGGAGCCGTGGTGCTCCTGAACAATGCCGTAGGTGATGGCGAGGCCGAGGCCGGTGCCGCGGCCGGTGGTCTTGGTGGTGAAGAAGGGGTCGTAGATTTTGGCCAGGTTGTCGGCGGGGATGCCGATGCCGGTGTCGGCGACCTCGACGCGGACGCGGGAGTTCTCGGCGCGGGTGCGGACGGCGAGGCGGCCGCCCTGGGGCATGGCGTCGCGGGCGTTGGAGAGAAGGTTGACCAGGACCTGCTGGAGCTTGCCGGCATCGCCGTGGACGGGCGGGAGGGAGGCGTCGAGCGCGGTTTCGACCTCGATGCGGGCGGAGCGGAACTGGGGCTCGAGGAGAGCGAGCGAGTCGCCGACGATGCGGTTGAGGCGGACTTCGCCGAGCTCGGCCGGGCCGGTGCGGGAGAAGTTGAGCAGGCCGGAGATGATCTCGGAGGCGCGGAAGGTCTGCTTGACGATCTTTTCGATGATGGACGTGCGCGGGTCGTCGGAGGAGAGCTGCTTGGAGAGCATCTGGGCGTAGTTGGAGATGACGGCCAGGGGGGTGTTGACTTCGTGAGCGACGCCGGCGGCGAGCAGGCCGATGGAGCTGAGCTTTTCGGCCTGCAGGAGCTGGTCTTCGAGCTGCACGCGCTCGGTGATGTCGTCGAAGATGAGCAGGCGGCCGATGGGCTGGCCCTGCTTGCTGACCAGCGGGGTGAGGGCGATGTTGGTGACGACGTGGCCGCCGGGGCGTTCGAGGCGGAACTTGTAGAGGAAGCTCTGCAAGGTGTCGAGGCGGCGGGCTTCGAGCTGGGCGATGAGCTCGTGGGGAAAGACGTCGGAAAGCTTGCGGCCGAGGACGTCGGTGCGGGCGCGGCCGGTGAGCCGCTCCATGGAGCTGTTCCAGGACTCGATGCGGTCGTCGGGGTCGACGGCGACCAGGCCGACGCTGGTGGATTCGAGGATGCTCTCGCTGAAATCCTTGAGCTGGGCGACCTGGGCGGCCTTCTGCTCCAGGCTCTGGTAGAGGCGGGCGTTCTCGAGCGCGATGGCGATGTAGCTGGCGAGGGTTTCGACCAGCTCGATGTCCTCGCTGCTGAGGAAGCTGCCTTCGAGACTCTTGCCCAGGGCCAGGAGGGCGATGGTGCGGTTCTGGATGCGGCAGGGGAGCAGGTAGAACACGCCCAAGGCCTCCAGCGCGCGGGTCTGGTTCGGGTCGAGCTCGAGTGAACCGGGCTGGCCGCTTTCAATGAAGAGGTAGCGCAGGCCGGCCGGCACCTCCGGCCAGGTGAGGGCGACGCCGGCGGTGGAGTGGAGGCCGTGGGCGCGGACCAGCCGGAAGCGCCCGGGGTGGGCCGCATCCTCGACCAGCACGCCCATGCGGTCGACCGGGAGGGTGCGGCTGAGGCGGTCGAGCAGCTTTTCCAGCAGCGGGTCGAGGCGGACTTCGCTGGCGAGCTCGCGGCCGAAGTCTTCGAGCGTGCGGCGGAGGTCGAAGCGCTCGCGGTAGAAGAGGCGCTCGAGCTGCAATTGCATCCAGTCCTTGAGCGGCTGGAAGAGAACAGCGGCGACGATGAGCGCCAGCACCACGCCGGTGGAGCCGAAGCCGACTTCGGTGTCAAAGAGCCGGGCGATGCCGACGGCGACGCCGAAGTAGACGGCGGCCAGGGCGGCGGTGGCCAGGGTGTAGGCCACGCCGCGGCGGAAGATGATGTCGACGTCCATCAGGCGGTAGCGCACGATGGCGTAGCCGAAGGTGAGGGGGATGAAGACCAGCGCCAGGGTGGAGAGCTTCATCCAGTCGCTGGGCACCTCGTAGAGAGCGAGCGGGATGACGTAGAAGGCGGTGAAGGGGAGGATGGCCAGCCAGGTGCCGCGGGTAATCCACTTCATCTGCTGGCGCAGCACCGCGTGGCGAGCCTGGCGGCGGTAGGTGTGCTCGAAGACGCTGGCGGCGGCGAGGAAGAGCGCGGAGAGGCAGAGGAACTCGATCTGGTCGAAGCGGTCGAAGACCTCGAGCGAGCGCGGCAGCAGCGGCGCGCCGACGGCGACGATGTGCGCGCCCAGCAGGATGAGCCCGGGGAGATAGACCAGGGCCAGCAGCCAGCGGTGGCGCTGCACCAGGCGCCGCGGCTCCGGGAACACCAGCGCGAAGTGGAGAAAGAGCGCCGGCTGCAGCAGCCGCGCCACCACGTCGGCCCAGTAGATGAACCAGTCGAAGTCGTTGAACTTGCCGCTGTAGCTGAAGGTGAAGAAAACGAAGCTGGTCAGGCAGAAGATGTAAAAGTGCATGGAGTGGGGCGCGTTCCAGCGCCGCAACAGAACGAGCAGCCCGATGAAGAGGTAGAGCACGCCGACGAACTCGAGGAAGCCGCGCAGGGAAAAGGGGTCGGTGCGCTCGGTGGCCACCACAATGGTGGTGACGCTGCGCCGACCCCGCTGCAGCTCGTAGGTGAGCTGCGTGCCCGGCTGGGCGCGGTAGAGCTGCTTGGTGACGTCGATGGGCCGCTCGATGGGCGAGCCGTTGATGGAGACCAGGATGTCGCCGGGGCGGATGCCGGCGCGGTCGCCCGGCGTGTCCTGCCAGACCAACGCGGCCAGGACGCCGGGAGCGTCCGGAGTTTCATCCCAGTCGATGCCGTCGTAGGGCAGAACGTAGCGCGCGCGCTGGACGAAGTTGATGCCGGCGCTGACCACCAGCCCCACGGTGAGCAGCGCCAGCACCAGGGCCACGCTGCGCAGGCGGGATTCACGCCACGCCCGCGGCTGGGTTTCTTGCTCGCCCATCTCGCTCCCGTTACCTGTTCGTCGCCAATCCACTCATTTGGCGCAGGTTGGACACGAAGGGATTGTATCCCAAAAAGCGTAGAGACGCCTCTGGTTTTTGGAAGGATGCCTCAGCGCACGACGCGGAAAGAGGCGGAGGGGCTGATGGTCTGCTGGCGGACGCGGTCGGTGACCTTGATGTCGAGCTTGTACTCGCCGGGCTCGAAGTTGCCCAGGGGGAGGATTTTTTCCAGGGTGATCTGCTGGCCGGCGCGGGCGAGCTGCTCGGAGGTCTCGGTGTAGTTGAAGACGGCCTGGTCGCCCTTGAGGATGGCGTACTCGATGAGCACGTCGGGCTTGTGGGTTTCCTCGTTGACGCTGAGGTTGTAGACCTGGAGGTAGATGCCCATCTTGTCGGTGGGGCTGAAGGCTTCGCCGACCATGGGGCGCACCTTGGTGTCGCCGATGACGAACTGGCCGCTGCCCACGTTCTTGGTGGCGACGCGCTCGATGCGGTCGGCCAGGATGAGGCTGGAGTGGGCGAGCTGCTCCTCGTCGAAGCGCGGCACCGCCAGCCGCGTCTCCAGGGTGCCGACGTTGCCGCTGTTCAGGTCTTTCAAGACGATGTTGAGCTTGTAGAGCCCGGGCCGCAGAGGCAGCGCCTTCTGGTAGACGGAGGGCTGCTCGAGGGTCTGCTCGAAGAGCGAGGGCGGGACGTCGAGGCTGATGACGTCCTCGAAGGTCTGCACGATGCGCCCGGTCATGGTGGTGATGCGGCCGAAGACGTTGACGGTGGAGCGGTGGATGCCGTTGTCGAACTTGAAGGTCACGTCCTTCTTTTTGACCGCGATGGTGATGGGCACCAGGATGGTTTCGTCGGTGATGCGGAGGAAGTCGGTGCGCATCTCGAAGGGGAGCAAGTTGAAAGAAATGCGCGTGCGGACGATCTCATCCAGGTCGGCGTACTTGACCGGGGGCGGCTTGAGGATGGCGGCGTACTTGCTCAGCTTCTCAAAGTCGTCGAACTGCGCCCGGCTGGAGGCGACGGGGTTGCCGCTCAATTCCTGGATGGTTACGGGGCGGCGGCCGGGGCGGTCGAAGCGCTGGGCCTTGTTGGCCATGCCCATTTCCTCGAGGAAGGTCAGGCCGGCGTTGGGCACCAGCAGCAGCGCGTCCTTTTCGGTGGGGTCGATGGTCAGGCGGTACTCGCCGCTCATGGTGGGATCGACGAACTCGAGGATGATCTCCTGCCCCAGACCCTCGCCCTCCAGGTAGCGGTAGCGCCAGATCTCGAAGGGGAAGGTGGAGGTGGTGCCGCCGCCCTCTTCCCACGGGCGCAGGTAGGAGCCGCCACTGGGGTGGGTTTCAATCTCGTCGGGCGGGCCCCAGGCGACGTAGATGCGGCCGCGGTCGGTGCGCCAGCCGGGCTTGCCGGAGGCGAAGCGCTCGTTGGCGTAGGCGATGCGGCGGTAGTGCTCTTCCTTGAACTCGTTCTCGACCGTGTCGGGGGTGGGGTCGCGGCGGAGCCAGAACTGCTCGATGAACTGCTCGCGCTCTTCGTCGGTGCCGAAGTGGAGGAAGGCTTCCTTCTCCTCGTCGGTGATGATGTAGAGCACGTCCTCATTGAGCCACTTCTTGAAGTGGCTTTGCAGCTCCTTCTCCAGTTGCTTGCTGCGCTTCTTGCGCTCCTTCTCGCTCAGCTCGCGCTTGGGCAGCTGGTCGCTGATGGGCGCCGGCTCCTGCTGGGGCTCTTCTTTGGGCTTCTGCTGGGCGAAGGCGCCGAGCGCCAGGCCGTTGCCCCAGAGCAGCGCGGCGGTCAGGCTGGAGGCCAGGACGAAACGAGCGGACGGCATTGACTTCATAGTCACACTCCCCTCCAGTGGATTCTAGGCACCTGCTGGATGAACGTCAAGGGGAAGACTCCTGGGCGCGGCGGCGGGGCGGACCTGCTCGCCCTCGTCGAAGTGCATGGCGCCGTCCTTGAACTCGCCTTGGTACTTGATTGCGCCGCCGCTGCTGGCCACCCAAACCTGTTCCCAGCGGCGTGTGGCGGTGTTGAAAAAGTTAAGGCTCTTGCCGGTGCCGCCGCGCGTGCTGGTCCAGTTCTCCAGCAACGCGCAGCCGTTGAGAATCTTTTCGATGCGGTTGGTGCCGGCCTGATGTCCCTCGGGGGTCAGGACGTCCCATTCGCCCAGCCAGAAATCGAACTGGCGGTGCTCCGGCTGCTCGCAGGGTTTCTCAGCGGGTTCCTGGGCGGCGCCGGGCGCGGCGAAGAGCAGGGCAGCCAGCAAAGCTCCCGCCAGGGCGTGTTGTCGGCGGCCCTTCATGGATGGCGAGGTTGGATGCCGGAAGGCTCGCACCGGTTTCCTGTCTCTCGGGGAAAAACGCCGGCGGCGCCCGCCCCATGCCGCGGGAGCGAAGCGCCGCCAGCCAGCCTTGCTTCCGGCGCGCGGCCCGCAGTGTTGGTTACGCGCGCGCCGAACCCGTCCGACTCAGAAGACCACGCGCAGGCCGAAGCGGATGAGGCGTCCGGCCACGTTGTTCTCCTGCCGCACCCCGAAGGTGATGTTGTCGGGGTCGGTGTCGGGGATGCCGAAGTTGCGGTGGTTGAAGAGGTTCACCACGTGGGTGCGGAACTGGAGGTTGACCCGCCCTTCCGGGCCCACGCGGGTGTTCTTCAGGATGCCGAGGTTGAAGAGCACGGTGCCGTCGCCGGTCTCAGTGTTGCGGCCGACGCCGAAAGGCGTGCCGAAGAAGGCGACGGCTCCATCGTCGTTGAGGATGTAGCGCAGCGAGTCGCAGGAGACCACGTTGCCGCCGCGGTCGCTGCAGATGCCGCCCGCGGTGATGCGGCCCACGGAGGTGAGCGGCGCGGCCGGGTTCATCAGGAACGGCCGGCAGTCATCCACGGTGGGGTTGGCGTCGAGCTCGGCGCAAACGCTGTTGATGGTGTCGCCCTCGAAGACCGTCCACGGCCGCCCGCTGTAGAGGAAGCCCTGGCCGGTGAGCTGCCATCCGCCCAGCACCTTGCCCGCCCAGCCGGCCTGCTCGCGCCGCACCGGGAGGTCCCAGATGTAGTGGAAGGTGAAGGTGTGGCGGAGGTCGAAGTTGGAGCGGGCGCGCTCGCCCTGATCGAGGTTGAAGGGGCTCTGCTGGTCGTTGAAGCTGCCGGCGGAGAAGGCGCCGAAGTCGAAGATCTCGCTCTGGTTGTCGATGTTCTTCGACCAGGTCCAGCCCAGGCCGCCGGTGAGCTGGTTGAAGAGGTTGCGGAAGTCCCAGCGGGTCTGGAGGCCGTGGTAGGTCGAGGAGCCGCAGTTGCAGATTTGCAGGATGCGGCTGCGGTCGCCGATGAGGAAGCCGGTGACCGGGTCGGGGGTGAGGCCCGCGGGCACCAGCTCGGGGAACTGCGCCGCGAGCTGGGTGAACTGCGGGTTGCGCTCGAAGAGGGTGTAGAGGCCGATGCCGCGCGTGCCCACGTAGCGCACTTCCGCCACCGTGGGTCCGAGCTCGCGCTGCACCCCGAACGACCACTGCTGGGCGTAGGGGTTGTAGAGGTCGCGGCTGTCCACTTCCGAGATGTGCCCGGAGAGAGCAATCCAGGTGGTGAGGCGCGGGTCGAGCACGCCCAGGACCGGGGCGAAGTTGGGGTCGGCGTCCAGCTCCGCGCCCGTGCCCGTGCCGGGGATGGGCGGCGAGGGAAAGAGCTCCTGGAAGAAAACGCGCGGCGCGCCGGTGGCGATGTTGTTGATGGGGTTCTCGAAGCCCACGTCATAGGCGATGGCGTAGCCGCCGCGGATGACGGTCTTGTCTTCGCCGAACAGCCGCTTCCAGAAGCGCGGGGTGTAGGCGAAGCCGATGCGGGGGGCGAAGTTGTTCTTGTCGCCCGAGAGGCGCGGCAGGGTGCGCTGCTCGACCGGCAGGGTGACGTCCCAGAAGGCGGTGGCCGGGTCGGACTCGCGCGTGATGAGCTCGTCGGCGATGCGGTTCACCGGCTGCCCGGCGTACTCGTAGCGCAGGCCGAGGTTGATGGTCAAATTGGGGCGGAGGCGGATGTCGTCCTGGAAGTAGTAGAACTGGTGGGTGTGGAAGAGGCCGAAGCGGAAGGGGGCGAAGTCCTTCTGCAGCAGGGCGAGCTGGTTGGAGAGCAGCTCTTCGTAGCTGGCCGGGCCGCAGGAGGAGGCGACGCCGCCGAACAGGCAGTTGAAGCCGTGGGTGGTCACGCCGCCGCTGTTGAAGAGCGTGCCCAGGCCCTGGAAGGCGGTGCCGACTCCGTTGGCGAAGAACAGCACGTCGTTGGTGGTGCGAATGCGGCGGAATTCGAGGCCGGCTTTGAAGGTGTGTCGCCCGTGCACCAGGGACCAGTTGTCCTGCCACTGGAAGTTGTTCACGATGCGTCCCTGCGGCAGTCCCAGCACGTTGCCGGTGGGGTTAAAGGCGCCGGCGAAGAAGATGTTGAGCGGGTTCTGCAGCGGGTCGCCGGCGGTGGTGCCGGTGCCGCCCTCGAAGGCGACGAAGAGGCGGCCGTAGCTGAAGCGGAAGTCGTTCACCATGCGCGGGGTGAAGTGGAAGGTGTGGTAGAGGTCGAGGTACTGGGAGCGGCCGGGGACGGTGACGGTGTTGCCGTTGAGCAAGCCGTCGTCGAAGGGCCCGGAGGTGAACTGCTGGATGAGGTACTTGCCGCCGAAGAAGTTCCGGCTCCCCGCCCAGTCGAGCTTGACCAGGCCTTCCTGCTGCTTGAAGGCGCCGGGCTCGAAGCGGCCGATGGAGCAGAAGGGCACGCCGGCGGCGGTGGCGACCAGGTTGCCGGCGGCGTCGAGCTGCTCGAGGTCAAAGAGCGCGAAGGTGTTGGTGGGGTCGATGCTGGCGGCGCCCAGCACCGCCGGGGCCACGCCCGCCAGGCGTCCCGGCTGGCAGAAGGGGTTGCCGGTGGGCAGGCCGAAGCCGGTGCGGGCGACGATGCCGTCGATAGTGGAGGAGTTGGCGTCGAAGCCGGCGGCGCGCAGCATGTCGAGCCCCTCCGGGGTGATGTCGAGGCCGAAGGCGGTGGGGTCGATGAAGGCGTCGAAGGACTGGCGGATGCCCTGGTAGGCGGCGAAGCCGAAGAAGCGGTTCTTGACGATGGGGCCGCCGTAGGTGGCGCCCCACTGGTTGTCGATGAACTTGGCGGCTTCGGTCAGGCCGGCGCGGGCCTCGTCGGAGCTGGTGGCGTCGAGGGTCTTGCTGTTGCCGTGGAACCACCACAGGGAGCCGTGGTGCTCGTTGGTGCCGCCCTTGGTGACGATGTTGACGGTGGCGCCCACGTTGCGCCCCTGCTCGGCGTTGAACTGGTTGGTGGTGATCTGGTACTCGGAGATGATGTCGGGGATGTCGACGAAGAAGGCGGGGCCGCCGATGGAGAGGTCGTTGTTGTCCTGGCCGTCGAGGGTGAAGTTGGTGAAGCGGGAGCGCAGGCCGTTGGCGGAGATGGAGTTGCCGGTGTTGGTGGCGCCGGCGAAGGAGGTGGCCACGCCGGTGGAAGTGTTGGAGTTGATGTTGCCGAAGCCGGGCTGGATGCCCGGGGTCAGGAAGGCCAGCACATCGACGTTGAACAGGCCCCAGAGGTTCTCGGTGATGACCCGCTGCTCGTAGTTGGCGCTGATTTGCGCCGAGCTTTTCTCAATGAGCGGGGCGGCGCCGGCTTCGACGGTGACCGTGGTCTGGGCGGGGCCGACCACCAGCTTGACCACGCCCACCGAAGTGACCTTGCCGATGGTGACGTCGAGCTCGGCGACCTCGGCGGTCTGGAAGCTGGGGGCGCTGATGGTGAGCCGGTAGCGCCCGGGCCGGACGCGCTCGAAGACGAAGTTGCCGGTGGCGTCGGTCACCTGGGTGCGCTCGACGCCGGTTTCGAGGTTGGTGAGGGTGACGGTGGCGCCGATGATGACGGCTTCGGTGGGGTCGGCCACGGTGCCGTCCACCGTGCCGGTCGTCACCTGTGCCTGCGCTGCGGCCGCGAAGAACAGAGTGGCGGCCAGGAGCGCGAAGGTAAATCGAGTTCGGGTTGAGTTCATAAAGTCCTCCCCCTCGGAGTTGACTCGCCGCCGCGGCGCGAAACCACAGCGACGGGAGGGGAGAGAGCAACCGCGGCGCCATTCTGCCGAGGCGCGAAGAGCGCGGGCTACAAGTGGCTGAACGACAAGCGGTTGGCGCCGCCGGCGGTCTCGGGGCGCACGCGGGGCACGGGTCGGCGTCTACAAAGTTTGGTGTCTCGAAATCCGCAGCGGGAGTGTGCGGTTGCGGGAAACGCTGCTCTTTCCGGTTGCAGCACCGGGAAGAAGAGCGGCGCGGGAGCGAGCCGCGCGCCGGCGGGCACGTGGAGAGCACGAAAGGGCGGGAGAATTCGGCCTATGAAAAAGCAGCAACAGCGGAGGGAAAGAATCCAGCGATTGGTAGGAGGCGGCCAGACAGTACTCGACCCGGACTGCCCTTCGGCGAGTCCCGCCGGTGCGGGACTCGCTCAGGGTGAACCCTTCGGATTCACGGCCTCAGACGAAGCTGCGTCCCGTGTGCAGCACCGGTGCGGTTTCCTGTCCCGAGCCGTTGCCCGGCGCGGCGCCCCAGTCGACGTCAATGCCGAAGACGTGCAGCAGCTCGGCGTAGGGGACCTCGTAAATCTCGCTCAGAGAAGCGAGCTTGTAGAGGCTGGGCAACGAGCTGCTGTTTTCGACCTGGCTGAGGCGGCCGGCGGTGAAGAGGTACTCGGGGTTACGGCGGCTTTCGGCGATCAGACGACTGCGGCGTTCGACGTCCTTGAGGGTAAGGTGATGCTCTTCGCGGAGGGCGCGAAGCCGTTGACCTGTGGGGTAGAGGTGCATTCCCGCTTGCCTCCTTGGTAATCGCGTGCGGGCACTCCATTAGACGCCGCTCAGGGGCGTAAGGTTTTCTTTGTATTGAATCTATTCTTGCGCAGCAGCCGCCCATTGCGCGGGGGGAGGGGGTGGTGGTACCATTTCATTTCGCCCTCCAAGGCCCGCGGGAGTGGGAGGGCGTCTTTTTTTGTTAACAAAGTAGAACTTTCCCGCCTCTGTTTCGTATTTAGGAGACAGGAGAGGAATCGGTCATGGCTATGAGACGACGGTGGAAGATTGCCCTGGCGGTGGGACTCCTGCTGGCGCTGGTGATTGCGGGTACGGTCTACATCAAGAAGCGGCAAGCCGGGGTGACGGCGGTGCAGGCGGGGACGGTGGGGAAGCAGAGCCTGGCCTCCATTGTGACGGCCTCGGGCGAGGTGCGGCCGCTGAATTACGTCAACATCGGCTCGCAGTCGTTCGGGAAGATCGTGGAAATCAGCGTGAAGGAAGGCGACCGGGTGCGGCGCGGCCAGGTGCTGCTGCGGATGGAAGCGGTGCAGCCGGCGGCGGACGTGGAAGGCACGCGCGCCCTGGTGCAGTCGAACGAGGCGGCCGTGGATATGGCCGAAGCGGGGCTCAAGAGCGCGCAGGCGGAGCTGCAGCGCAGCCGCGCCGACTTCCAGAGCGCCTCGCTCAACTGGGAGCGCGCCCAGGGGCTGATGGAAGACAAGCTGATTTCGCAACAGGAATTCGACACGCGCAAGGCGACGTATGAGTCGGCCAAGGCGGCGGTGGAGGCGGCGCAGGCGCGGCTGACGCAGTCGCAGGCCGAGCTGACCCGGTCCAAGTCCAACGTGAACCAAACTCGCGCTAACCTGACCCGGGCCTCCGACGTCCTACAGAAGACCATCTACACCTCCCCCATCGACGGCGTGGTGACCAACCTGCCCGTGCACGTGGGAGAGCAGATGGTGCCGGGGATCCAGAACTCGCCCGGCAGCTTCCTGATGACGGTGGCGGACATGTCGGCGGTGACGGCGGAAGTGAAGGTGGACGAGACCGACGTCATCAACGTGCAACTGGGGCAGCCGGCCGAAGTGACCATCGACGCCTTCCCCGACAAGACCTTCAAGGGCACGGTCACGGAAATCGGCAGCACGGCGCTGGTGCGGTCGACGGGCCGCTCGACGGTGGAGCTGACGACCGGAACGCAAGAGGCCAAGGACTTCAAAGTGGTCATCACGCTCACCGAGCCGCCGGGGACCATCCGGCCGGGCCTGTCCTCGACGGCGCGCATCACCACCGCCACGCGGGAGGGCGTGATTGCGGTGCCCATCCAGGCGCTGACCATCCGGAAGAAGAGCGACATCGAGGCGGCGGAGAAGCAGGCGCGGGGCGAGAAGGTGGCGGAGGCGTCGTCGGTCACGGCGGCCACGCCCAACCCGAAGGACAAGCAGGAGCTGCAGGGCGTGTTCGTGATCCGGGAGGGCAAGGCGCACTTCGTGGAAGTGAAGACCGGCATCACCGGGGTGACCGACATCGAAATCACCGAGGGCCTGAAGGAAGGCGACAAGATCGTCACCGGCAGCTACAAGGTGCTGCGCGAGCTGCGGCACCTGGCGCCGGTGCGGGAAGAGAAGCCGGGAGAGGGCCAGGGCGCGGGGCCTCGTTAACGTGAGCATCGTCGTGGGACTGGATACGCTCATCAAGACCGAAGACTTGTGGAAGACCTATGAGATGGGCGAAGCGGTGGCGGTGCACGCGCTGCGCGGGGTGAGCCTGGAAATCCCGCGCAACCAGTACGTGGCCATCATGGGGCCGTCGGGCTCGGGGAAGTCCACGCTGATGAACCTGATCGGGTGCCTGGACACGCCCACCAAAGGGAACTACTGGCTGAACGACCAGTTGGTGAGCGAGCTGGACGACGACCAGCTCGCCTTCATCCGCAACAAGGAAATCGGCTTCGTGTTCCAGACCTTCAACCTGCTGCCGCGGGCGACGGCGCTGCACAACGTGGAGCTGCCGCTGGTCTACAACGGGACGCCGCCGGCGGAGCGGCGGGAGAAGGCGGGGGCGGCCTTGGCGGCGGTGGACATGGCCGGCCGGATGGACCACCGGCCGAATGAGCTGTCGGGCGGGGAGCGGCAGCGGGTGGCGATCGCGCGGGCGCTGGTGAACTCGCCGTCGCTGATCCTGGCCGACGAGCCGACGGGGAACCTGGACTCGCAGACCTCGGCGGAAATCATGGCGCTGTTCGACCGGCTGGTGAAGGAGGGGAACACCATCATGCTGGTGACGCACGAGCACGACATCGCGGCGCACGCCGAGCGCATCATCCACATCCGGGACGGCCAGGTCGAGGCCGACGAGCGGACCCGCTAGCCCTTTGGGGCTGCAACTTCCTTTTCCCTCAGGCGTAGAGTCAGGGAAACGCTTTCAGGGAGCGCAACCATGAACCAGGAACAGGTATCCGCAGAACCAATGGGAGAGCTGGGGCGATTGACGGGGGTGCTGTTCGACCCCAAGCCGGCGTTTGTGGACATCGCGGCGCGGCCGGTGCGGTGGTGGGTGCCGCTGGTGCTGCTGTCGGCGCTGAGCGTGGTCTTCATCACGCTGTTCACGCAGCGGGTGGGCTGGGAGCAGGTGGTGCGCCAGGCGATTGAGCAGAACCCGCAGGCGCAGGAGCGGCTGGCGGCCATCCCGGCGGAGCGGCGGGAGGAAGTGATCCGGCAGCAGGCGAGCATTTCCAAGACCGCCGGGTACGTATTCAGCGTGGTGGGGACGCCGCTGTTCGCGCTGATCCTGGCAGGGATTTTTCTGTTCGTGTTCAACCTGCTGGCGGGGGTGTCGGAAGTGCGGTTCAAATCGGCGTTCGCGGTGATCTGCTACGCGCTATTGCCGTTCGGGGTGCGAGGCCTGCTGGCGGGGGTGATGATGTACGTGCAGTCGCCGGCGGAGTTCGACATCCAGAACCCGGTGATGTCGAACGTGGCGGCCGTGCTGGACCCGGACATGACGCCGAAGTGGGTGCTGTCGGTGTTGCGTTCGGTGGACCTGTTCAACATCTGGACGGTGCTGTTGATCGCGACGGGGTTTTCGGTGATGGGGAGACGGATGACTTGGGGGCGGGCGTTCGGCTGGGTGCTGGGCAGCTGGCTGGTGTGGCTGCTGGTGGTGGGATTGTGGAGCGCGATCTTCAGTTGAGGGGAAACTTTCGCGGGTGTTTTTCCGTTCCTAGAAGCAGGGGATATTCGTGAAAAGACCGAAGCTGCAACTGCGGGAGCCGGTGGCGATGGCGCTGGGGACGCTGCGGGCGCACAAGCTGCGGAGCTTCCTGACGCTGCTGGGGATCATCCTGGCGGTGAGCACGCTGATCGTGGTCATCTCGGTGGTGCAGGGGGCCAACGCCTATTTTGCCGAGCGCATCGCCAACCTGGGGACGAACGTCTTCTACGTGCAGCGCTACCCCATCCTGACCAACTGGAAGGAATGGCTGGAAGCGCGCAAGACGCACCCGAAGATGGACCTGGCGGACTATGAGTACCTGCGGGAGCACCTGACGCTGGCGGACATGGTGGGGGCGCGGGAGTTCCAGGGAGGGACGGCGCGGCGGGGCGACGAAGAGTTTCTGGGGCTGAGCCTGCGGGGCGTGACGCCGAACATGATCGACATCTCGCCGGAAAAGGTGGGACGGGGGCGGTACATCACCGAGACGGAATACCGGACGCGGGCGCAGGTGGCGTTCATCGGGACCGACGTGGCGGAGCGGCTGTTCGCGCTGACCGACCCGGTGGGGAAGACCTTCCACATCAACGGCTATCCGTTCGAGGTGGTGGGGGTGGCGGAAAAGCTGGGAACGACGTTCGGGCAGAGCCAGGACAACTTCGCCTACATCCCGCTGCCGACGCTGCACAAGCTGGTGGGGAAGGGCGCGCCGGACTGGAGCGGGGTGCGGGTGGCGGTGAAGACGTCGAACCCGATGGTGATGGAGCAGGCCAAAGAGCAAGCGTGGGCGCTGATGCGGACGCGGCGGGGTCTGAAGCCGAACCAGCCGGACAACTTCGGGGTGGTGGCCAGCGAATCCATCCAGCAGATCTGGGAGAACCTGATGGGCGGGATCTTCATGGGCGCGACCCTGATTGTGTCGGTGTTCCTGGTGGTAGGGGGCATCGTGATCATGAACATCATGCTGGCGTCGGTGACGGAGCGGACGCGGGAAATCGGGACGCGGAAGGCGGTCGGGGCGAGGCGGCGGGACATCCTGATTCAATTCCTGGTGGAGTCGTCCATCCTGGCGGCGGTGGGAGGGCTGATCGGGGTCGGGCTGGCGCTGGGGTTGAACCCGGTGATCACGAGCGTGGTGGACCTGCCGACGCGGATGCCGTGGTGGGCGGTGGCGCTGGGGGTGAGCCTGGCGACGTCGGTGGGGCTGTTCTTCGGGGTGTATCCGGCGCATAAGGCGTCGAGGTTGGACCCGATCGTGGCGTTGAGGGCGGAGTGAGGATTCTTGGAACCACGGATGAACACGGATGGACACGGATAGGAAAGAGGAAAAAAAAGGAAAGGCCTAACGCAGAGGACGCAGAGAAGGCGCTGAGAACGCGGAGAAATACGGGGAAGAGATGAGTCCGCTAAAAAAGTTCGGGTTGGTGTGGAGGCGGGAGTTTGCGGAGAACGTGTGGATGGCGCTGGACACGCTGCGGAGCCACAAGGTGCGCTCGGGGCTGACCATTCTGGGCGTGGTCATCGCGGTCATCACGCTGGTGGGGGTGGTGGGGATTTTGATGGGCGTGGACCGGAACATGAAGCAGGAGATGCAGAGCTTCGGGGTGCGCAACGCCTTCTTCTACCACATGAGCATCGGATTCCAGGTGGGGCCACGCAACCCGGAAGAGCGGATGCGGCGGCCGCTGACCTACGAAGACTACGCGGCGGTTCGGGAGGCGTGCACGGCCTGCGAAGACGTGACCATGTGGCTGTTCCGCAGCGGGATCGAGCGAGCGCGCTACAAGAACGAAGAGATGCTGGGGGTGGAGTTCCAGGGGACCCCGGCCAGCCAGTTCACGGTGCTGCCCAACGCCACCATTGCCCGCGGGCGCGCCTTTACCGCCGGCGAGGTGGAGAACCGCGCCTACGTGGCCGTGATCGGCGAAGACGTGGCCAAGGGGTTGTTCGGGCGGGAAGAGCCGCTGGACAAAGAGATTAATGTGGACGGGCGCAACTGGCGGGTCATCGGGGTGTACGAGAAGCCGGCGGGGTCGACGGAAGAGGACGACCGGGTGACGGTGCCCTACTGGACCTTCCGCAAATCCTACCCCAACGAAGAGCGCCACGGCATCATCATCCAGGGCAAAGAAGGCCAGTTGCCGCTGGCCATCGACCAGACGCGGGCGACGCTGCGGCGGACACGGCGGCTGGCCTACGACAAGCCGGACAACTTCAGCTACGCCACCCCGGACAGCGTCATCCAGCAGTTCCGGGATTTCACGGTCATTATTTTCGCCACCGCGGTGGTTATCGCCTCGGTGGGGTTGCTCATCGGCGGGGTAGGGGTGATGAACATTATGCTGGTGAGCGTGACGGAGCGGACGCGGGAGATCGGGGTGAGGAAGGCCATCGGGGCGAGGCGGCGGGACATCGTCTGGCAGTTTCTGGTGGAGGCGGTGGTGTTGACGGGGAGCGGGGGGGTGATTGCGCTGCTGCTGTGCTGGGCGCTGGTGAAGGTGGTGGCGGCGACGGTGCCGTCGTTGCCGGCGTATATTCCGGTGTGGGTGGTGGTGCTGGCGCTGAGTATGGCGAGCAGCGTGGGGTTGTTCTTCGGGATGTACCCGGCGGTGAAGGCGGCGCGGCTGGACCCGGTGGTGGCGCTGCGATATGAGTAAGGGGTTTGAAACCACGGATGAACACGAATAAACACGGATAGGAAAGAAAGGATTTACCGCAGAGGACGCAGAGGACGCGGAGAAAGACAAGGCAAGAAGGCAGAAACGCAGAAGGCAGAAGGCAGAAGGCAGAAGGCAGAAGGCAGAAGGCAGAAGGCAGAGACCACCCCCGGCAGGTTGTGCAACAAATCCCTGGCTGGTTCGTTATCTAAGGTAGGAGGAGTGTCGTGGGCCGACGGAGGATTCTGATTCGCGAGCCGGTGTCGATGGCGCTGGGGACGCTGCGGGCGCACAAGCTGCGCAGCTTCCTGACGCTGCTGGGGGTGATCATCGCGGTGACGACGCTGATCGGGGTCATCTCGGTGGTGGAAGGGCTGAACGCCTACATGGCGGAGCGGGTGGGGAACATCGGGGCCAATACGTTCTACATCAGCCGCTACGGCATCATCACCAGCCTGAAGGACTTCATCGAGGCGCGGCGGCGGAACCAGAAACTCAGCCTGGAAGAGTATGAGTACTTGTGGGAGAGGATGAGGCTGGCGGAAGAAGTGGGGGCGCTGGAGGCGCGCGAGGTGAGCGTGCGGTACGGGAACGAGAGCCTGGAGGACGTGTTCGTGCGCGGGGTGACGCCGAACATGGTGAACATCTTCCGGGAGACGGTGGCCAGCGGGCGGTACATCGGCGAAGGCGACTACCAGAGGCGGGGGATGGTGGCGTTCGTGGGGACCGACCTGGTGGAGCGGCTGTTCCCCACCGTGGACCCGCTGGGCAAGACGCTCTACATCGACGGGCGTCCGTTCGAGGTGGTAGGGGTGGCGGAGACAATCGGCTCCGTGCTGGGCCAGAGCCAGGACAACTTCGTCAACGTGCCGCTGACGACGTATCTGAAGGTGTGGGGCGAGGGGCCGCCGGACGACAGCGGGATGACCATCGGGGTGAAGTACAGCTCGCCGGGGGTGCGGGAGCAGGCGATGGACGAGGCGCGGGTACTGCTGCGGACGCGGCGGCAGCTGAAGTACGACGAGAAGGACAACTTCGGGGTGGTGTCGAGCGAAGCGCTGACGCAGCTCTGGGACCAGATTTTCGGGGGGCTGGCGGCGATGGCGATGGGGCTGACCTCGGTGTTCCTGGTGGTGGGCGGGATCGTGATTATGAACATCATGCTGGCGTCGGTGACGGAGCGGACGCGGGAGATCGGGATCCGGAAATCGCTGGGAGCGCGGCGGCGGGACATCCTGCTGCAGTTTTTGGTGGAGGCGGCGGCGATGGCGGCGGTGGGCGGGGCGCTGGGGGTGCTGACGGCGCTGGGGGTGACGCAGGCGGTGGCGGCGCTGACACCGGTGCCGATGCGGACGCCGCTGTGGGCGGTGGTGGTGGGGGTGATCCTGGCGACGTCGGTGGGGTTGTTCTTCGGGGTGTACCCGGCGTCGAAGGCGGCGCGGCTGGACCCGATCGCGGCATTGAGAGCCGAGTGAAAGGCTTTGGAACCACAGATGAACACGGATAGGAAAGAAGAAGAAAACGGAAAAGCTTAACGCAGAGGGCGCAGAGGAAACGCAGAGAACGCAGAGAACGCAGAGAACGCAGAGAAGGCACAGAGAGGTAGAAGACAGAAGGCGGAAGATGAGCCCGTTGGGAAAACTCGGGTTGTACTGGCGGCGGGACTTCGGCGAGAACGTGTGGATGGCGCTGCTGACGCTGCGGGAGAACAAGCTGCGGTCGGCGCTGACGCTGCTGGGGATTGTGGTGGCGGTGGTGACGCTGATCGCGGTGGTGGCGCTGCTGGTGGGGTTCGACGACACCGTGCAGCAGACCATCCAGGGCTACGGGACCAACACGGCGTTCTTCGCCAAGAACCCGGCGGGCTTTCGCTTCAGCCGGCCGACGAAGGAAGAGCGGATGAGGAAGCCGATCAGCTACGAGGATTTCCTGGCGGTCAAGGAGGCCTGCACGGCCTGCGTGTCCACCACCGTGTCCATCTTCCCCAGCGACTTCCTGGGCCGGGCGCGCTACAAGAATGAAGAGGTGGTGGGGCTGGATTTTCGCGGGGCGACCGAGGAGTTTTTTTCGGTGTACGCCAACGCGGTGGTGGTGCAGGGGCGGCCGTTCACCGCGGCGGAGAACGAACACCGGGTCGAGGTGGCGGTGATCGGGGAGGACATCACCAAAGGGTTGTTCGGGGAGCGCGAGGCGCTGGACAAAGACATTATTGTGAACGGGCACAGCTTCCGGGTGATCGGGGTGATGGAGAAGCCGAAGGGGTCGCTCGGGCCGGGAGGCGGGCAGGACGTGCGGGTGGTGGTGCCGTACTGGACGTTCCGCAAGGTGTACCCGCAGGCGGAAGAGCACGGCATCCGCATCGAGGCCTACCCGGGGCGGTTGCCGCAGGCGATCGACCAGTCGCGGGTGGCGCTGCGGCGGACGCGCAAGGTGGCCTACGACCAGCCGGACAACTTCCAGTACAACACCGCCGAGTCGCTCATCCAGGATTTCCACGCCATCGTGGGGATGATCGGGCTGGTGATCGGGGTGATTGCCTCGGTGGGGTTGATGATCGGCGGCGTGGGGGTGATGAACATCATGCTGGTCAGCGTGACGGAGCGGACGCGGGAGATCGGCGTGCGCAAGGCCATCGGGGCGCGCCGGCGCGACATCGTCGGGCAGTTTCTCACCGAGGCCATGACGCTCACCGCTACCGGCGGCGTCGTGGGCGTGGCGTTCGGCTACCTGGCCAGCGCCGGCTTTCGCGCGCTGGGGATGCAGGCGACCGTCCCGCTGTGGGCGGTGGTGCTGGCGGTGGCCGTGGCGGCCAGCGTGGGGCTGTTCTTCGGGATGTACCCCGCGGTCAAAGCCGCCCGCCTCGACCCGGTCGACGCCCTCCGCTACGAGTAGCACTTCGCGGCTTTCGTTCGAGCTCAACCGCGCTTCGACGCGCCCGTCAACTCGCTTCCGCGCAACTTCGCGAATCCTCGCGAATCCTCACCAATCCTCCCCCGCCGGCCCCGCGCTGCCCGCCCGCCTTTGGCATGGATTCGCCCACAGTCTGCGCCATTCGGCCAGTGGGACAGCCACTCCTGCCTGTCCGGTGAGCCCGTAGGACAGACATTCCCTGTTTATCCTGAGCCACGCTTGGCGGCGAAGGGCCTGTCTACCCTCTCTCTCCTTCACCTTGTCAAAGAGCTCTACCCAGCCAAACTCGCAACGCGAGTTTGCCCTGAGCGAGTCCCGCCTTAGGGCGGGCAAGCCGAACGGCCTGCTTCTTCCTTCAGCCAGACCAAGCCCCTACTATAAGCGAACAAAACGCGAAAGTCAAGGGGCCTTTAGGCCCCGCAGATCCTGTCGAAGACCCCGAGCCAAGTCGAGGGGAGCTTGCCGAAGGATCAAGCAATCCCTGGCCCCGCAGACCCTGTCGAAGACCCTGAGCTCAGCCGAAGGGAGCTTGCCTGCCCTGAGCCCTGTCGAAGGGCCGAACGGGTCAAGCACTTTCTTTCGTGCTGCTTTCTCTCTCAGCCGCCCTGCTTTCAAATCTGCCATCTCAAATCTGAGATTCCCTCGCCCTGCCGCCCGCCCCAGCCCCGCGCCTTCAAAGGCGAAGGCGGGAGAGCGCAGCCGAAGTGTCCCTTGCCGCTCTTGCCTCTCTTCCTTCTCTTCCCGCCCTTCTCCTCGCCTGTCATCCCGAGCCCGTCCCCGCGTCAGCGGGGGGCGCGCCGAGGGACCTGCTTGTCTCCGGTAGGGCAAGGGCTTGCCCCTTGCCGCCCTTCGCTATAATCTCTCGACAATGCCCCGCGTCCTCCGCGTCACCAAAGATTCCTTCCGCGCCGAACTCGAACAGCTCGTCCGCAACTTCGCCGCCAACGAAGACGAGTTCACTTCCGCTGGCTTCACCGAAATGCAGGCCCGCACCCAGTTCATCACACCTTTCTTCCGCGCTCTGGGCTGGGACGTGGAGAATCGCGCCGGCAAGTCTTACCGCGAAATGGAGGTGTGGGAAGAAAAGGGCACCGGCGAAGGCCGCCCCGACTACGCCTTTCGCCTCACCGGCGCCAACAAGTTCATCGTCGAAGCCAAGGCGCCCCACGAAGACCTCCAAAACGAAAAGCACATAATGCAGGTCAAGGCCTACGCCTGGAGCGCCCAGGCCCCGCTTGCCGTCCTGACCGACTTTGAGACCCTCCGCGTTTACGACGGCCTCATTCCGCCCGACCCCAGGCACGCTGAGAAGGGACGCCGCATCCATCTCCGCTACAACGAATACCTCAAGAACCTCGACGAACTTTGGGAGCTTTCACGCCAGCGGGTTGCCGAAGGCTCCATCGAGACCCTTCTCCCCCAGGACCGCCTCAGCATCCGCAACCGCAAACCGCCCGACGACAGGTTCCTCGAGGACATGGAACGCTGGCGCAGGGAGCTCGCCAAGGCCGTACACAAG
>Ga0209399_10000401_pt1 | contig 26514 bp, 22 predicted proteins | sample OV2TP3_FD_184130 | JGI IMG/M metagenome (GOLD analysis project Ga0209399, IMG submission 184130) | Hot spring microbial communities from Beatty, Nevada to study Microbial Dark Matter (Phase II) - OV2 TP3 (SPAdes) (version 3) | ecosystem: Environmental > Aquatic > Thermal springs > Hot (42-90C) ... | reverse complement strand
GCCGGCAACGGCGGTCACCGCCCACGGATAGCTCCAGCCGTTGCAGTGGAACATCGGTAGCGTCCACAGGTAGACCGAATCGCGCCGCAGCCCGAATACCAGCGCATTGCCGAGAGCATTGAGGAAGGCGCCGCGGTGGTGGTAGACGACGCCCTTCGGGTTGCCGGTGGTGCCGGAGGTATAGTTCAGCGTGATCGCCTGCCACTCGTCGGCCGGCGGTTGCCACTGGAAATTCGGATCGCCTTCGGCCAGCAGCGCCTCGTAATTCTTCTCGCCCAGCAATTCGCCGCCTTCCGCCAAGGGGTCGTCGACGTCGACCACCGGAATCTTTCTTTTGAGCTTGCCCAGCGCGTCCTTTATCACCGGCGACATCTCGCGATCGGTGATCAGCAGCTTCGCCTCGCCGTGGTCGAGGATGAAGGCGATTCCGGCGGCGTCGAGGCGGAAGTTCAACGCGTTTAGCACCGCGCCGGCCATCGGCACGCCGAAATGCGCCTCCAGCATCGGCGGCGCATTCGGCGACATCACCGCGACCGTGTCGCCGACGCCGATGCCGCGGCGCCCGAGCGCCGACGCCAGCCGCCGGCAGCGCCGATCGAGCTCGCGGTAGGTGACGCGCCTGGACCCGTGGATGACGGCGGTCTTCGCGGGATACACTTGGGCCGCCCACGCGAGGAAGGTCAGCGGCGTTTCCGGCGCGAAGTTCGCCGCCGTGCGACCGAGGTCGGCCTCGAAGATGCTGTCGCCGGTCAACGATGACCCTCCCCCGCCGCCAAGCGCCGCGCTTGCCGGGGCGCGCCGGCCATTGATCGTCAAATTACACGCTTGTCCCGGGCGGTCAAAGCCGGAGCCAGGAGGGGGATGTCGCCGTCAGCAGCCGGCGGCGGATCGAGGCCTCTCAGGCCTCGCCGCGAAGTGGATGCCGCACTCGCCTTTGGCGAGGCCCGGCCAGCGGCCGGCGCGCGGGTCATCGCCGGCGCCGACGGGAGCCGTGCACGGCACGCAGCCGATGGAGGGGTAGCCCGCCGCCTCCAGAGGATGGCGGGGCAGCCGGTTGCGCCTGATATAGGTGTCGACCCGGTGACGGTCCCAATGGGCGAGCGGGTTGACCTTCACCCGCCCGTCCTGGGCCTCGAACACCGGCAGGTCGGCGCGGCCGCCGCCATGGTGGCGCTTGCGGCCGGTGAACCAGGCGTCGAAGCCGAGCAGCGCGCGCTTCAACGGCAGGACCTTGCGGATGTGGCAGCAACGGTCCGGACCGTCGGCCCACAGGTCGTCCGCCGGATCGTAAGCGGCGAGCTCGCGGGCCTCCGGCGTCACCCGGCGCAGGTTGGTGAGCCCGAGGGCGTCGACCAGCCGGTTGCAGTATTCCAGCGTCTCCGGGAACAGCTTGCCGGTGTCGAGGAATATCACCGGCATCGCCGGATCGACGGCGGCGGCGATGTGCAGCATCACCGCCGATTCGGCGCCGAACGACGACACCAGGGCGATGCGGCCGGGAAACTCGCAGCCGACCATCGCCTCGATGACGTCGGCGGCGACGTTGCCGGCGTAGCGGTCGGCCAGCGCGGCGGCGCGCGCCCGCGCACGGTCGGCGCCCGCGGGTGTCGGAAGGACAAATGTCACGGCGGCAGCTCCTGTCCCTGGTGGCGGGCGCGGTTGTCGTCCGGCGCGCCGTCAAAAGGAAAGATTCACAGTTTTTAAATGTTGTTGTCAACATTATTACTAATAAAAATGATAAAATTATTTCAATTTAACATATATATACTGTTGTTAATGCCCGACACAACAGCCCAATTGGCTTGCCGACAAGCAATTCCCGCGAGGCGGGTGGATGGAACGCTAAGCCCTAGCGCATCACGAACGGGTTGGGGACCTCGGTGGCGGTCGACACCCACACGGTCTTGGTCTGCATGTACTCCCGGATCGCGTCCTGGCCGCTCTCGCGCCCAAGGCCGGAGCGCTTGTAGCCGCCGAACGGCGCCATGTAGCTGACGGCGCGGTAGGTGTTGACCCACACCGTGCCCGCCTGCAGCCGCTTCGGAATCTCGACGGCGCGGCGAATCGAGGTCGTCCACACACCGGCGGCGAGGCCGTACAGCACGTCGTTGGCAATCTCGACCGCCTCGTCGTCGTCCTTGAACGGGATCACCGAAAGCACCGGGCCGAACACTTCCTCCTGGGCGATGCGCATCTTGTTGTCGACGCCGGTGAAGACGGTCGGCTCGACGAACCAGCCCGAGCCGCACTCGGGCCGGGTCGCCTTGGCGCCGCCGAGCACGCACTTGGCGCCCTCGCCCTTGGCGACGTCGAGGTAGCCGAGGATCTTCTCGTACTGCGGCATGGTGGTAACCGGGCCGACCTGGGTGTCCATCGACATCGGATTGCCCATCTTGGCGGTCTTGGCGAACGCGACCAGCCTGTCGACGAAGCGGTTGTGGATGCGCTTCTGCACCAGAAGCCGGGAGCCGGCGATGCAGGTCTGGCCGGTGGCGGCGAAGATGCCGGAGATGGCGCCCTTCACCGCGTTGTCGATGTCGGCGTCGTCGAAGACGATGTTCGGAGACTTGCCGCCGAGCTCGAGGCTGACCTTCTTCAGGGTCGCCGCCGCCTTCTCATACACGTGCGTGCCGGATTTCACCCCGCCGGTGAACGCCACCTTGGCGACGTCCGGGTGAGTGACCAGCGGCTCGCCCGCCTCCGCCCCGAAGCCGGTGACGACGTTGACGACGCCCTTGGGGATACCCGCCTTGTCGATCAGCTTGACGAATTCGAGGGTGGAGGCCGGCGTGAACTCGCTCGGCTTGATGACGATGGTGTTGCCGGCGGCCAAGGCAGGCGCCAGCTTCCACGCCGTCAGCAGCAGCGGCGAGTTCCACGGGATGATGGCGACGACGACGCCCAGCGGCTCGTGCACCGTGTAGGCGAAATGCTGCGGCTTGTCGATCGGCAGCACCGCGCCCTCGATCTTGTCGGCGAGGCCGCCGTAATAATAGTACCACTGCGGCGCGTACTTGAGCTGCAGCGCCATCTCGGCGATCAGCTTGCCGTTGTCCTTGACCTCGACCTCGGCCAAGTGCTGGGCGTTGTCGGCGATCAGATCGCCGAGCTTGCGCAACAGGTGTCCGCGCTGGGTGGCGGTCAGGCCACGCCACTCCGGCGAGTGGAACGCCTTCTTGGCCGCCGCCACGGCACGGTTGGCGTCCTCGGCTCCGCCGCGAGCCACCAGCGCCCACGGCCTGCCGGTGAACGGGTTGAAGGTCTCGAACCACTCGCCCGAGGCGGCGTCGCACCACCGGCCGCCGATGTACATCTTCAGCTTCTCGAGCTTGGCCATGTCGTCCTCCCTGCGGGCTTCGGCCGCCCGGCGATGACTTTAGCGGGACGCGCTCGGTCCTAACAGCGCCTTGCGGAAACGGCGCTTCAGCACGGCGCCGTCCTTAGGCGGCAGCACGAAGTCCAGGGTTTCGGCCCGCACCTTGATGTCGTAGAATACCGGGCCCGGTATTTTCAGGATCACCGGCAGCGCCTTCCCGAGCCCGACTCGGTCCCTGACGGTGCCCGCGACGCGGATGCCGGCGGCACGGGCGACCCCTTCCAGGTCGACGTCGTGGGCGGTATGGGTGAGCTGCATGCCGGTCTCGCCGTAATGCTCGTTGTCGAAGACGACGACGGCAAGGTTCCTCGGCCGCTGCACGGCGATGGTGGCAAGCGCGCCGAGGCCCATCAGCATCTCGCCGTCGCCGGTGACCACCAGCACGCGACGCTTCGGCTGCGCCAGTGCCAGGCCGAGGCCGATCATGGCGGCGCCGCCCATCGCCCCCCACAGAGGGAAATTGAGGTCGCTGTCGCCGGCGGCCGTCATGTCCCACGCCGGCGCGCCGAGGCCTGCGACCACCAGCAGCCGGCCGCGCCCGGCGACAAGCATCTTTGCGACGTCACGCCGGCGCAGGGGATAGTTGTCGCTTCGCGTCGCGGCCACCGGTTACCTCCCGAACGTCTTCCGCGTCATCAGCTTCTGGTGCAACAGCACGGCGCGCCTGCCGCCGCGCTCGAAAACGCCGCGCGCCGCCTTGGCGACGACGGCGCCGACGCGCGCCGGCTCGGCGACGGTGTCGCAGGCGACGCCGGCGGCGACGAGGATGCGCCTGCAATTGCGGCCCATCGGCAACTGCCAGGGATTGAACTCGCACCATTGGCCGCGCATCGTCACCAGCATCAACAACGGGAATTCGCAGGCGCGGGCGAGCGACAGCATGTTGATGCAGTTGCCGACGCCGGAGGATTGCATCAGCAGCACGCCGCGCTGGCCGCCCAGCCAGGCGCCGGCCAAAAGCGCGATGCCTTCCTCTTCGGTGGTCAGCGGCACCGCGGCGATGGTCTTCGCGGCGTGGCAACGCCAGATCAGCCGGGTGTGGCCGGCGTCGGGCACGTAGGCCGCCTGCTGCACGCCCACCTCGACCAGCACCCCGAAAACGTCGTCCGCCCACTGGGTCATGGCCGCCCAAGGATTGCCATCAATCGTCGCCGAACATCGTGACCTCGGCCGGCATCGGCAGGCGCCGGATGATCGGAAGCGTCCGGTCGCGGCCGGCGCAAAGGCGCCGATGCCGCGGCAAGGCGAACGACGATGTCGAGATTAGGATGACTCACGGCGACGGCGGGCGGAAACGGGCTCCTCCCTAACTGGTTATTCGGCGACCAAGGGGCGAGAAGTCCTGTCCGCCAAAGCGGCGGGCGCCCGGGTTGCATCCCCCTTAAATTCCGTTGGTTTCGTCGGTACCGCAGACCATTCCCGAAAGCAAGGTCATCATGACGTTGTGCGGCTTCGGCGACAACCGCTATGATGTGGTCGGCCCGGGGACATAGTATTTTCCCTAGATCGAGTTGTTGAAAATTCCGAGGCCTCGGTACTCGGACGACGCCATGGATTCGAACCACGCGACTTTCGGAAATTCATCGTAAGGCAACCGCCATGAGGAACTTCGAACTCCCCGGCCGATCTCCCGTGCACGCTACCGGCGGCATGGCGGCGACTTCCCATCCGCTGGCCACGCTGGCGGCGATCAATGTCCTGCAATCGGGCGGCAACGCCATGGATGCGGCGGTGGCGGCGGTGGCCGTGCAGGGCGTGGTCGAGCCTCAGTCCACCGGCATCGGCGGCGACTGTTTCATGCTGTACGCGCCGAACGGCAAGGGCGAAATCGTCGCCTTCAACGGCTCCGGGCGGGCGCCCAAGGCGGCAACCCCGGAATGGTTTGCCCGGAACGGCCTCAGGGCGATCGGCGAACACTCGCCGCACGCCGTCACCGTGCCGGGCGCGGTCGACGCCTGGTGCCGGTTGATCGCGGACTACGGCACCAAGAGCATCGGAGAGCTGCTGCAGCCGGCGATCCGCTACGCCCGCGACGGCTTCCCAGTGCATTCCCGCGTCGCCCGCGACTGGAAAAACAATATGCCGGTGCTGGCTGCCGACCCCGGTTCGGCACGCGTCTATCTGCCGAGCGGCAAGCCGCCAGCGACCGGACGCCTGCACCGCCAGCCCGAACTGGCGAAAACTCTCGAAGCGATTGCCAGGAGCGGCCGCGACGCGTTTTACGAGGGCGCCGTCGCCAAGGACATCGTCGAACGGCTCAACGCGCTGGGCGGGCTGCACACCCTCGACGACTTCGCCGAGGCCGCCGGCGAGTACGTGGCGCCGATCCGGACCGGCTATCGCGGCTTCGACGTTTACGAATGTCCGCCCAACGGCCAAGGCATCGTCGCCCTGATGATGCTCAACATCCTGGCCGACACCGGGCTCGACCGCTTCGAGCCGCTGTCGCCCGAGCGCCTGCACGTGATGATCGAGGCGGCGCGTCTGGCCTACGCCGAGCGCGACGCCTGGGTCGGCGATCCACGGCAGATCGACGTGCCGGTAAAACGCCTTTTGTCGGCCGATTTCGCCGCCGGCTTGCGCGACCACATCCGGCCCGACCGCGCCAACCACCGCCGGCCGGGCGACATGCCGGCCCACGCCGACACCGTGTACCTGTGCGTCGTCGACAAGGACCGCAACGTCGTCAGCTTCATAAACTCCCTGTTCGAGGCGTTCGGCTCCGGGATCACGGCGCCGAAATCCGGCGTGCTCCTGCAAAACCGCGGTTTCGCCTTCAAGCTCGACCCGCGGCACCCGAACTGCATCGCGCCGGGCAAGCGGCCCATGCACACGATCATCCCCGGAATGCTGGTCAAGAAGGACCGTGCGGTGATGCCGTTCGGCGTCATGGGCGGCCATTACCAAGCGTTTGGACACGTCTACCTGCTCACCAACCTGCTCGAGCACGGCCTCGATCTGCAGGAGGCGATCGACCTGCCCCGGTTGTTCCCGACGCTGGCCGGGCCGGTGGAAGTGGAAAGCGGCATACCGAGGAAGACCGTCAAAGCACTGAACGCCAAGGGCCACAAGACGCAACCGACGAAAAAGCCGCTCGGCGGCGCGCAGGCGATCTGGATCGACCACGAGTCCGGCGTGTTGACCGGCGCCTCGGAGCCGCGCAAGGACGGCTGCGCGATCGGCTACTGAGTCTCGCGGCCGGACTGTCGGCGGAGACTACAGCGCGGATTCGTCCTTCAGCATGCGGACGGCGCGGCGCATCGCCTCGGCGGTTGCCGCGATGTCGTCCTCGCCGTGCACCGCCGAGGTGATGGCGCCGATCTTCCCCGACAGGTCCACCCCCGACAGCATCAGCGCCAGCCTTAGGCGCGGCACCGCCAGATGGTCGGCCGCCCTCTCGAACGCCGTCAGCGGATAGCCGGCCGGGTCGAACGCCTCGGGCTCGACGGCGAGACCGTCGGGGTTGGTGAACACGTACGTGGAGGACGCCAGGCCGTAGGCCGCCCACGGCACATCTTCCTCGGCAAACACGCGGTTCCACTGCCGCCGCAGGCTGGCGCCGCGCGCCGCCGCCGTTTCGCACACCCCGTCCTCGGCGATTTTGGTCAGCGTCGCGATGCCGGCCGCCGCCGCCATCGGGTTGGCGTTGAAGGTGCCTTGGTGCGGGATTTTGACGAATCCGCGCGCCGCCGCCTCGCCGAAATCGAGGCGGTCGAGGATGTCCTTGCGCCCAACCACGGCGCCGCCGGGCATGCCGCCGGCCAGGATCTTGGCGAGGCTGGTCAGGTCCGGCGCGATGCCCCACAACGCCTGAGCGCCGCCGGGTGATACCCGGAAGCCGGTCACCACCTCGTCGAAGATCAGCACGATGCCGCGTTTCTGGGTCGCTTCGCGCAGCATCGCCGCGAACTCGCGGGGCAGCGGAATCTGTCCGGAGCTGGCGCCGGTCGGCTCGAGGATCACGGCCGCGATGTCGGGATCCGATTGCAGCGTGGCGCGCACCGATTCGGGATCGGCCGGGTCGGCGACGATGACCGCGTCGATGATGCCCTTCAGGATGCCCGGCACGTTGTCGGTCGAGGCCTGGTGCTTGGAACCGAAGGCGACGTGATCCTGCCAGCCGTGGAAGTGGTATTTGAAGCGCACCAGCTTGCTGCGCCCGGTGAACGCGCGGGCGAGGCGGATCGCCATCAGGTTCGCCTCGGTGCCCGACGCCGTGAAGCGCACGCGCTCGGCCGACGGCACCAGCCGCTGCACCAGGCGGCCCCAGTCCAATTCCAGTTCGTGACAGGCGGCGAAGTGGGAGCCGAGGGCCGCCTGCCGGGCGACCGCGTCCGTGAACGACGGATGCGCGTGTCCGAGGATCAGCGAGCCGTGGCCGCCGTAGTAGTCGATGTACTCGTTGCCGTCGACGTCCCATTTGCGCGGGCCCTCGGCGCGGGTGACGTAGATCGGATAGGGATGCATGTGGCGCGAGTCGTGGACGATGCCGCCCGGGAACACGTTCCGCGCCTGCTGCCACAGTCGCAGCGATTCGGGCGTGCGCTGGCGATAGGCGGCGACGATCGGCGAATTGGTCGGCGGGGCGTCGGGCATCGACGGCGGCTTTCCGGCAACGGGTGGGCGAGCATGGCGCGTCGCCCGCGGTCTGTCCAGTGGACGCCGACAGGCCCGGCGTCAGTGCACCAGGATCACCGGCATTTGCGCGGTGTCGACGATGTGTCGGGTGACGCCGCCGAACACCAGCTCGCGGCCGCGGCTCTGACCGTATGCCCCCATCAGGAGGACGTCGGCGCCGGCCTTGCGGGCGGCCTCCAACAGAGCGTCGCCGACCTGGCTAGCTTTCACGTTCAACATCTTGGCGGCGGCCCTGACGCCATGGCGGCGGAGATATTCGAGCGCCGCCTCGACGCCGAGCCTGGTCTCGGTCGAGATCGGGGCGCTGAACACCGTCACTTTGTCGGCGGCTTTCAGGATCGGCAGCGCGGCGCCGAGCGCCTTGGCCGCCTCGGCGGCGCCGCTCCAGCCGACCGCCACGTGGCGGCCGATGGTCTTGACCGGCGTCGGCGGCGCCATCAGCACCGGCTTGCCGGTTTCCAACAACGCCGCCTCGAAGGTGTTGACGCCGATGTTGCCGTCCGGCTGCGGCACCACGATCAGGTCCGCGAGACGGCCGTAGAGCGCAACCGTCGAGCTCTGGCTTCCCAACGCCTCGTGCCATGAGGCTGAAACCCCTTTGCCCGCCGGCTTGTCGACGATCGGCACCTTCTTCGTCTTCAGATACTTGGCGAACAGGCGCTTGACGCGGGCGCCTTCGACCGCCGCCGCCTTGGCGGCTGACGCCGTGAGCTGCCGGCGCACCGAGACCATGGGAAACACGGCGAACGGAACCAAGTCCTCCGGCTTCGGGTGCGAGTGGAGGACTTCGATGTGAGCCTTGAACCGGCGGGCGACCGCCAACGCGTGGTCGATGACCGTCTCGCCTTTGCCGTCGCCGCGCACCGGGACAAGGATGGTCTTGATGGTCATGGCTGGCTCCCACTCGTGGTGTCGCCGTCAGAATTTCAGGATACTGACGAGTCGTAGCCCGCGACTTGACCTAGAACAAGCCCTCGATCTGGCCCTGCTTGTTGAGATAGATGCTGTTGGCGGCCGGCACCCGGGGCAGGCCCGGCATGGTCATGATGGCGCCGGTGATCGCGACAATGAACTCGGCCCCCGCCGAGACCCGGAGCTCGCGCACCGGCACCTTGAAGCCCTTGGGAGTGCACTTCATCTCCGGATCGTGGGAGAAGCTGTATTGGGTCTTTGCCATGCACACGGGGAAATGCCCGTAGCCGGCCGCCTGCAGCTCGTCGAATTGCTTCAGGATGGCGCCGTCGCAGGTGATGTCGTCGGCCCGGTAGATTTTCTGGGCGATGGTGCGCACCTTGTCGATCAGCGGCATGTCGTCGGGATAGAGGAACTTCAGCTTCGCCTTGCCCGAATCGGCGAGCCCGACGACATGGCGGGCCAGCGGCTCGATACCGGCGCTGCCGTCGGCCCAGTGGGTGCACAGGAAGGCCTCGGCGCCCTCTCTTTTGGCGGCGGCCTTGATGGCGTCGATCTCGGCCACGGTGTCGGTGCCGAAGCGATTGATGGCGACCACCGCCGGCACCCCGAACATTTTCAGGTTGTTGAGGTGCTGCGTGAGATTCTCGGAACCCCTGGTGACGGCGGCGACGTTCTCCTCGCCGAGGTCCTCCTTCTTGATGCCGCCGTGCATCTTCAGCGCCCGCACGGTGGCGACGATGACCACGGCGGAAGGCTTCAGGCCGGCCTTGCGGCACTTGATGTCGAAGAACTTCTCGGCCCCCAGGTCGGCGCCGAATCCGGCTTCGGTGACGACGTAGTCGCAAAGCTTCAGCGCCGTCTTGGTGGCGATCACCGAGTTGCAGCCGTGCGCGATGTTGGCGAACGGGCCGCCGTGGATGAACGCCGGGCTGTTCTCCAGCGTCTGCACCAGATTGGGCGCGATGGCGTCCTTCAGCAGCACCGACATCGGGCCGGCCGCCTTCAGCGCCGCCGCCTCGACCGGCTTGCGGTCGCGGGTGTAGCCGACGACGATCTTGCCCAGCCGCTGGGTCAGGTCCTCGAGGCTCCTCGACAAGCAGAAGATCGCCATGACCTCGGACGCCACCGTGATGTCAAAGCCGTCTTCGCGCGGAAAGCCGTTGGCGACGCCGCCGAGCGAGCTGACGATCTGGCGCAGCGCCCGGTCGTTCATGTCGACGACGCGCCGCCAGGCGACGCGCCGGGAATCGAGCACCGGCTCGATGCCCCAGTAGATATGGTTGTCGACCAGCGCGGAAAGCAGATTGTGGGCGGTGCCGACGGCGTGCAAATCGCCGGTGAAGTGGAGGTTGATGTCCTCCATCGGCACCACTTGGGAATAGCCACCGCCGGCGGCGCCGCCCTTGACCCCGAAGCAGGGCCCAAGCGACGGCTCGCGCAGGCAGAACGCCGCCTTCTTGCCGATGCGATTGAGGGCGTCGCCGAGGCCGACGGTGGTCGTCGTCTTGCCCTCGCCGGCCGGCGTCGGCGTGATCGCGGTCACCAGGATCAGCTTGCCGTCGGGCTTCTTTTCCAGGGTCTTGATGAAGTCGAACGACACCTTGGCCTTGTAGGGGCCGTAATGGTTGAGGCTTTTTTCCGGAATGCCCAGCTTGCGGCCGATCTCGGCGATCGGCTTCATTTTCGATTCGCGGGCAATTTGGATATCGCTCTTAGGCATGGGGATGTCGCCTCCTTGATGAAAATCTCTGTCTAACGAATGTCTGCCATCGGCATTGCGGCGGCGGCCGAGTGCCGTGGCCGGGCCACAACGGGTTGATGAATAGCCGGGATCAGGCCTCGGCGCCTCCCAGCATGACGCCTTTCTTGAGGCCGCTCTTTGCGATGTAGTCGGCGGCGGCGATCTTCTTGTCGTCGGCGGGCTTGACGCGCAAGACTCGGATGCCGCCGCGCTTGGCGGCGACCGTGAACGAATCGCCGCTCACCTCGACCACCTCGCCCGGCTTGCCCTTGGCGCCGGGCGCCTTGGCGGAGTCGAAAATCTTGAGCTCCTTGCCGCCGTGCCGCGTCCATGCTCCCGGCTGCGGGTTGGTGCCGCGGATCAGGTTGTAAACCTCGGCCATCGGCTTCGCCCAGTCGATCTCGGCGTGCTCGTTCTTGCACCAGCTTTCGTAGGTGGCCTTGCCGTCGTCCTGCTTGATGCGCGGCGCCTTGCCGGCCTTCACCAGATCGACGGCCTCGAGAACCGCCTTGACGCCGAGCGGGAAAATCCTCTCGAAATAGACCGTGCCGAGGGTGTCGTCGGGACCGATGTCGATTTCCTTCTGCAACAGGATGTCGCCCTCGTCCAATCCGTCGTCGGGCCAGAAGATGGTGAGGCCGGTCTTGGTGGCGCCGCCGATGATCGGCCAGTTGATCGAGCTCGGGCCCCGATGCTTCGGCAACAGCGACGGATGGAAGCAGACCGAGCCCTTGGTCGGGATGTTGCGGGCCTCCTCGGGCACGAAGATGATCATGTAGGCCATCACCATCAGGTCCGGCTTCAGCGCGCGAATCTGGTCGAGCACCGCCTTGTCCTTGTAGTTCGGCGGCTGGATCAGCTTCAGCTTCTTCTGGACGGCGAATTCCTTGATCGGGTCGACCGGCCGGCCTTCCTTGTCCGGGGCGCAATAGACGGCGACCACGTCGTCGCCGCGCTCCAGCATCGCTTCCAGGCACGCCTTGCCGAACGCCTGTTGGCCGTTGACGATGATGCGCATGATGTCTTCCTCCCTGTCGCGGGTACCGGAGCCGGCAGCCTTCGCCTAGAGGGCGCCGGCTTCCCTGGCCGCCTTGATCTGGCTGTCGGTGTAGCCGACGACGTCCTTCAGGATTTCCTCGGTGTGCTCGCCGAGCAGTGGCGAGCGTTTCACCTCGGTCGGCGAGTCCGAGAGCTTGATCGGGTTGCCGACGGTGAGGTACTTGCCGCGTTTCGGATGATCGACCTCGACCACGGTGCCGGTGGCGCGCAGAGTCTGCTCGGCCGCCAGCTCCTCCATGCTCAGGATCGGGCCGCACGGGATATCGTGCTGGTTGAAGATTTCCATCACCTCGAATTTGGTCTTGGTCAGCGTCCACGCCTCGACGATCTCGAAGCACTGGTCGAGCTTCGACAGCCGAGCCTCGGGCGTCGCCCAGTGCGGCGCCGTGATCAACTCCGGCCGCCCGATGGTCTCCATCAAGGGCGCCCAGCCCTGCGGCTGGATGATGACGTAGATGTAGTCGTCGGGACCGCCGGGCGCACAGCGCACCATCCAGCCCGGCTGGCCGCCGCCCGAGGCGTGGCCGGCCCGCGGCACCGAGGTGCCGAACTCGCCGTTCGGGAACTGCGGGTATTCCTTGAGCGGCCCGCGCTGCAGCCGCTGCTGGTCGCGCAGCTTGACCCGGCAAAGGTTGAGCACGCCGTCCTGCATGGCGCATTCGACCCGTTGGCCGCGACCCGATTTCTCGCGGTGGAACAGCGCCGTCACGATGCCGAGCGCGGCATTCAGCCCGGTGCCGGAATCGCCGATCTGGGAGGCGGTTACCATCGGCGGGCCGTCGTCGAAGCCGGTGGTCGAGGCGGAGCCGCCGGTGCACTGGGCGACGTTCTCGTAGACCTTGCAGTCGAAGTAGGGGCCGGCGCCGAAGCCCTTGATCGAGGCGTAGATGATGCGCGGGTTGATCGTGTGGATGCGCTCCCAGGTGAAGCCCATGCGGTCGAGCGCTCCGGGCGCGAAGTTCTCGACCAGAACGTCGCACGTCTCGATCAGCTTGGTGAAGATCGCTTTGCCTTCGTCGGTCTTGGTGTCCAGCGTGATCGAGCGCTTGTTGGCGTTGAGCATGGTGAAATACAGGCTGTCGACGTCCTTGATGTCACGCAGCTGCTGGCGGGTGATGTCGCCGGTGCCGGGCCGTTCGACCTTGATCACGTCGGCGCCGAACCACGCCAATAGCTGCGTGCAGGTGGGCCCGGACTGGACGTGGGTCATGTCGAGGATGCGAACGCCTTCCAAGGCTTTCATCGTGCGTTTCCCTTGGTGAGAGTTGACTTTATTCAGCTTGGTTATTTCTTGGCAACGACGCTTTGCGGATTGAGATTGCCGATGCGGCCGCTTTCGGTGCCGGCCTTCGGGTCGATGACTGCGTTGACCAGCGTCGGTTTGCCGGACTCCATAGCCTTGTTCACGGCGCGGTTCAATTCATCGGGCGTCGTCGCGTTGACGCCGACGCCGCCGAAGGCTTCCATCATCTTGTCGTAGCGGGCGTCGTTGACGAAGACCGTCGTCGCAACGTCCGCGCCGCCGGAGGGATTGACGTCGGTGCCGCGGTAGATCCCGTTGTTGTTGAAGACGACCACGCAAACCGGCAGCTTGTAGCGGCAGATGGTTTCGATCTCCATGCCCGAGAACCCGAAGGCGCTGTCGCCCACGACGGCCAGAACGGGGCTGCCGGTTTCCACGACGGCCGCGATGGCGGTGCCCATGCCGATGCCCATCACGCCCCAGGTCCCCACGTCCAGCCGCTTTCGCGGCTTATAGATGTCGATGATGCCGCGCGCGAAATCGAGCGTGTTGGCGCCTTCATTGACCAGGATGGCGTCCGGCCGCTCCTTGATTATCGTGCGCAAGACGCCGAGCGCGCCGTGAAAATCCATCGGCATGTTGTTGTTCCGCAGCCTCGGCGCCATCTTTTGCAGGTTGGTTTTTTTCATGGCGTTGACCGCAACGAGCCACTCGGAAGGCGGCGGCGTCCAGCCGTCGCCCATGGCGTCGCGGAGCGCCTTGACGCAGGATCCGATATCGCCGACCACGGGAGCCGCGATCTTGACGTTACTATCCATCTCCTTGGGCTCGATATCGATCTGCACGAACTTCTTCGGCTGATCGCCCCAGGTCTTGCCCTTACCGTGCGACAGCAGCCAGTTGAGCCTGGCGCCGATCAGCATCACCGTATCCGATTCCTTCAGAACCAAGGAGCGCGCCGCGCCCGCGGACTGCGGATGGGTGTCGGGCAGCAGGCCCTTGGCCATGCTCATGGGAAGGTAAGGAATGCCGCTTTTCTCCACCAGCGCCCGGATGTCCTCGTCGGCCTGCGCGTAAGCCGCGCCCTTGCCGAGGATGATCAGGGGCCGCTTGGCGCCTTTGAGGACATCGAGCGCGCGCTGGATCGCTTCGGGCGCGGGAAGCTGGCTCGGCGCCGCGTCGACGACCTTGACCAGCGACTGGGCGCCCGCTTCGGCGTCCATGGTCTGGCCCAGGAGCTTCGCCGGAAGGTCGAGGTAGACGCCGCCCGGGCGGCCGGAAACGGCGGCGCGGATGGCGCGCGCGACGCCGATGCCGATGTCTTCGGCACCCAGCACGCGATAGGCCGCCTTGCACAGCGTCTTGGCAACGACCAGTTGATCCAACTCTTCGTAATCGCCCTGCTGCAGGTCGACGATCTCGCGCTCCGACGAGCCCGAGATCAGGATCATCGGGAAGCAGTTGGTCGTGGCGTGTGCCAGGGCCGTCAGTCCGTTGAGGAAACCGGGCGCCGATACGGTGAGGCAGATACCGGGCTTCTTAGTCAGATACCCCGCGATCGCCGCCGCGTAGCCCGCGTTCTGTTCGTGCCGGAACGACAGCACGCGCATGCCTGCGGCTTGCGCGAACCGGCCCAGGTCCGTGATCGGAATGCCGGGCACGCCGTAGATCGTGTTGATATCGTTGAGCTTGAGCGCGTCGATGACGAGATGAAACCCGTCCGTCAGCGTCCCGGCCTTGGGACCGTCGTTGGCCGATGTACTTTTCTTAGCGAGCGAGTCTCCAGCGGTCTTCGAAACAGGCATAGATGGTCCTTCCGTAGTTGATCGTCCTGGCGATAGGTCCGAGGGCGGCTATTCCAGGTAGTTGACGTGCTTTTCGACGTGCGCCCCAAGGTTCAGGGTGTGCTCGCGCACCAGCCGCTCGGCCAATTCGGTGTCGCGTTTCTCCAACGCCTCGATGATGTGCATATGGTCGATGATCGAGCGATTGGCGCGGTCCTTCTCTGCAATCGTCCGCGCCCGGATCGAGCGCATGTGAATGAAAAGGTTGTCGGCCATCTCCGTCAACAACTTGCAATGGCTGATGTTCAAGATCGCCTGGTGGAAGCGGATGTTGGTGCCGGAATATTCGTCGATCTTGGCCCGCACCGCATCGCCCTCGAAGGTGGTGAACATGCTGCGCAGCGAAGCGATCTCCTCATCGCTGGCGTTCCGGGTGATCAGCCGCGCCGCCATCCCTTCGAGCGCCGCCCACACGGTGATCATCTCCAGGATTTCGGCCTTGGTCTTGCGCACGATGTAGACGCCGCGCCGGGGCACGATGTGGACCAGCCCTTCCTGTTCGAGCCGCGCCAAGGCTTCGCGCACCGGGGTGCGGCTGATCTCGAGCTTTTCGGAAAGCCGCCGCTCGTCGAGCCTGAGCTCGGCGTCGTCGGCGTAGATGTTCATCGCCGTGATCGCCTGTTTCAGCGATTCGTAGATTCGGTCCTTGAGGCTGTAATTGGCGTCGATCGGCGCGACGTTGAGTTCGGCGTGGGCCACGTCTCGGTTCCGGCTTGTCGGTGACGCCGAGCGCGGGTTACCGCCATTGGCGCCAGTTTGGATTCTGGTATACAATACTCCAGATACCTTCTTTAGCAAGCCGGAATTCGTGGTCCTCCACCCCCGGCGCCCCGGTTTTCCGGGCGCTCGGGGAGCCGCAGCGGACCAGTCAGTCAATCGACCGGGAAAAGCCGGCGCATTCTCCCCCCAAGACCCACCATATCGCTCGGGAACGCTACGGAAACCCACACTACAGCTATGGGGAATCGTCGTTTTCACCTTCCCTCGCTTCCGACAAAGGTCTAACATCGGGATTGTTCCAAAAGCGCCTGGGATATTGTCGACCAGTGATTTTCCTAGGTCCTTTTCGCACGGGAGGCCTCGAATCGCCTTTTCCATAGCCACCAACCACCAGGTCCGGGAGGGATCGGAATGAGCACAGGTTCCGTGGAAGTCGTCTATCGCGGCATCTTCCAGAAGACGCTGGCCAAGAACATCTGCCGCGGGATTGTTTTTGCCGCCAGAAAGGAAGGGAAGATCGGCATCGCCTTCGGGCGCTACGGCGATTCGCCGGAACGCAACGGCATCCCCGCCAAGCAATTCGCCGTCGTTTCCGATACCGAGGATGAACTGCAGGAGTACCTGTCGCGCTACGAGCCCAACAACAACGACGTCACCATCTCCTGCGACGATACTCTCTGCAAAGGCGTCGAATCGTGGGCCTGGTACGGCCTGCAGCCGATCAACAAGCTATTGGCCAAGAACGGCACGCTGCTGGTCGTTTCGACCCAATCCGCCAACAAGCTGATCAAGATCATCCACCGCAAGGGGGCGCCCTACAAGCTCGCCACCGTCAAGGCGGCGGCCAGCTTCTCGGGGCTGTGGGTGTACAAGGACGACCACACCGACGTGCGCCTGCTGGGCGCGTTGGCCAAGGTGGCGCCGCACATCGTCAGCATCGATTCGATCCTCAGCGCGATCAAGGACCAGTGGAAGAACGACAAGAAGGTGGCTTCCGCCAAGAAGGCCTACGACGACGCCTCCACGAGCCCGGTCGGTGCCGAGCAGGGCAGCGAAGAGATCCCGTTCTCCTTCGACCTGCCGGGCTGGACCAAGATGGAGGAAGGCCTCGTCATCCGCGGCCAGAAATCGGAACAGAAGAACGTCGCCGGCTGGGAAGGCGGCTACGTGCCGGGACGCAACGAGACGTTCAAGAAGTTCTCGACCCGCACCATGCGGCCAGCGATCAATTTCGACACCTGCACCAAGTGCACGCTGTGCTGGCTCAATTGCCCCGACACCTGCTTCGATATCTCGCCGGACGGTTTCTACGACGCCAATATGCAGGCCTGCTGCGGCTGCGGCGTGTGCGAGGCCGTGTGCCCGGTCGAGGACTGCATCACCATGGTCAACGAAGAGGCGTTTGAGGACAACAACAGCCAGTGGGAGATGTGGCGCAAGGACAAGAAAAAGTACGCCGTCTGGCTGACCGAGAAGATCAGCAACAAGCCGGCACGGTCGCATGGCTTCCACCATGTCGGCCAGTACGCGGAGGAGATTGCCAATGAGTCCTAAGACGGCGACAGCCAGGAAACCTGAAAAAACCCGGGACACCGGCGAACACGAGGAGCTGATCAGCGGCAGCGAGGCCATCGCCCACGCCTGCCGGCTCGCCGACGTGGACGTGATCACCGCCTATCCGATCCGTCCCTACGACACCGTCATGCAGTACGTGGCGGGGATGATCTCCAACGGCGACTTCGACTGCGAGTACATCGTCGCCGAGAGCGAGCATTCCCAGTTCGAGATCGTCAAGCATGCGTCCGCCGTCGGCGCCCGCGTGTTCGTCGGCTCGAGCGGCGTCGGCTGGTTCTACGCCTTCGAGGCGCTGGCGGTGACTGCCGGCCTTCGGCTGCCGATGGTGGCCATGGTCGGCAACCGGGCGCTCGACGACCCGGGCGCCTTCGGGGTCGAGCACAACGACGCTTTGGCGGTGCGCGACCTCGGCTGGATGTTGTGCTGGGTGGAAACCGCCCAGGAGGCGCTCGATACGGCGCTGATCGCCTACCGGGTGGCGGAAGACGCGCGGGTCAGGCTGCCTTGCGCCATCTCTTGCGACGGCGCCTTCCTCACCCACAGCCAGGCCATCGTCAAGGTGCCGAGCCAGGAGATGGTGGACAGCTTCCTGCCGCCCTACGACCGCGGCGACAAGCAGTTGCATCCCGACAACCCGATCACCATCGCCCCGCAGGCCAACGAGGACTGGCTTATGGAGATGCGCAAGCAAAACGACATGGCGGCCCGGCGCGCCCGCGGCGTCATCATCGAGGCCTACGAGGACCTGAACAGGAAGTTCGGGCGCGGCGGCGAACCCTTCATCGAGCGCTACATGATGGAGGACGCCGAGATCGCGCTGGTCGGCATGGGCACGCTGGCGATGCCGGTCAAGGTGGCCGTCCGCAAGATGCGCGAGCAAGGCAAGAAGGTCGGCTTCGTCCGGGTCCGCTGGTTCCGACCATTCCCGACCATCGAGCTGCAGGACGCGCTGAAGGGCGTCAAGGCGGTCGGCGTCATCGACCGCGACTACGGCTTCGGCTCGGGCTTCCACTCGGGAGTCCTCGCCAACGAGCTGCGCGCGGCACTTTACCCGTCCAAGAACCGGCCGAAGATCGCGTCGTTCATCGCCGGTCTCGGCGGGCGCGAAGTAACCGCCGACAACGTCGTCGAAATCACCGGCCTGACGCGGGACGCCGGCAACGGCAAGCTCGACGATCAGGACACAATCTGGATCGGAGTACGGGAGTAACATCATGGTTGCAAACGTAGAAACACTGGACGACTTCCTGAAGACGCAGGTGCTCGATCCCTGGAAGGGGCCGAAGAAGGTCCCGGCCACGGAATACTTCACCTCGGGCCACCGCACCTGTCAGGGATGCGAATCGGCGCAGTTGATGAAGCTGATGGCGAAGGCGGGCGGACCGCGCTCGATCATCCTCGGCTCCACCGGCTGCATGTACGTCGCCAACACCACCTACTATTCGACGCCGTGGGCGGTGCCATGGATGCACACCCAGCTCGGCTCGTCGGGCTCGGCGGCCACCGGCACGGTGGCGGCGTTGCGCTCGATGATGCGCAAGGGCAAGATGAAGAAGGAGCCGATCAACGTCATCGCGGTATGCGGCGACGGCGGCGGCGCCGACATGGGGTTGTCGGCGATCTCGGCGGCGCTCCAGCATACCCATTACAACCTCTTGATCCTGCTCTACGACAACGAATCCTACGCCAACACCGACATCCAGGTTTCGGGGTCGTCGCCCTACGGCGCCAACTCGACGTTCTCGACGCCGGGCAAGGTCAAGCGGATCATGAACAAACGGTGGAAGAAGAACACCGCGGCGATGCTGGCGGCCGGCCATCCCGATGTCCGCTACGTCTCCACCGTATGCACGGCCTATCCGGTGGACGCCATGAACTCGGTACGCCGGGCGCTGACCATCGGCGGTCCGACCTTCGTGCACTCGCTGGATCCGTGCCCGAAGGGCTGGGATTACGACCCCAAGTTCTCGCACGAACTCGGCGAGCTGGCGGTCGAGACCGGCATCTGGCCGCTCTATGAGGTCGAGGAGGGCCAACTCAGGATGATCGGCCGCTCCAAGCGCATCGTCGAAGGACAGTTCAAGCGCAAGCCCGTTCGCGAATACCTGCGTCGGCAGGGCCGCTTCGCCCACTTCATCGATGAGGACATCGAATATTTCCAGAAGAAGATCGACGACATGTGGGAGAAGTGGCTGATCCCGGGCGTGATCCCGTTTGCCGGAAAGCTGAATCCGTAAACGCGGTTCGGCCGCCTGCGGCCACACCCGACTGAACGATCCGGAATGCGTTCCGCCGGCCTCCCGCAAGGGGGCCGGCGGTTCGTTTCGAACGAGGCCGACCCCATCATCGCCGCATGGCCGCCAGATGCGCCTCGAGCTCGGCGAGGCCGCCGGGCGAGCCGATCTCGTAAAAGCGCGTCGATACTTCGAGGCCGCGCAACCGGCCGGCCGCTGCCAGCGTCCGGTAGACCTCCGCGAGGTCGAACGGTCGCCCGGCCGGCACCTCGGCGGTGACCGTGGCGCGGTCCAGCACCGACAGCCCGTAGTCGATGTAGCGCAGTCCGGCCGCCGCCGGATCGGCGAGCCCCTTCTCGAACCGCGTCACCAGGCCGCCCGCCAACGCCGCGTTGCTCAGGTCCCAGCGGCCGTCGTTCCTGAACACCGTCAGCAGCGGCGCGCCGCGCTCGGCCGCCGCCGTCCACGCCCCCCGCAGGTCGGCGGTCAGGTACGAATCGCTGTACAACACCAGGAACCGCTCGTCGAGGAGGCCGCGGTCGACGGCCAGCCTGATCGCGCCGGCGGTGCCCATAAGTTTCTCGCCTTCGTCGGAGTAGGCTATCTCGACCCGGAAGCGCTCGCCGGCGCCAAGCGCGTCGCGGATGCGGGTGCCGAGATGACCGATGGCGAACACCACGCGCGCCACGTCCTGGCGCCTGAGCCATTCGAGCTGCCACTCCGCGAATGGTCGCCCGGCGACCGGGATCAGCGCCTTCGGCAGCCGCTCGGTGGCGGACTTCAGGCGCGTTGCGAGGCCGCCGGCGAGGATCAGGCACTGCATCAGTTTCTGAGCTGTACGATCGAGCCGTCGAAGTCGAAGTCGAAATCCATCTCCTGCAGGCCGGCTCCGGCCATGGCGGCTCTGAGCCGCGCCCGCTCGAACGTGTAGAACAGCAGGAAGCCGCCGGAACCGGCGCCGACCAGCTTGCCGCCCAGCGCGCCGTGCTTGCGCGCCAGCGCGTAGACCTCGTCGACGCGGGCATTCGAGATGGCGCCGGCACGCTTCTGCTTCGCCAGCCAGTGCTCGTGCATCAGTGCGGCGAAGCCGCGGGTATCGCCGGCCTCGAGACGCGCCTTGATCTCCAGCCCGAGTTCCTTGACCCGGTGCAGGTTGTCCAGCATCCGCTTGTCGCCGGTTTCGGACTTCGACTTCTGGTCGGCCAGCAGCGCAGCCGCCTCGCGGCTGTAGCCGGTGAAGAACAACAGCAGGTTCTCGCGCAAGTCCTTGACCGTCGCCTCGGACACGTCGAGCGGCGTGATCGTCGCCTCCCCGGACGTCTTGTAGTCCTGGCAGGTCAGCCCGCCGTAGGCGGCAATCGTGTGGTCCTGCTTGCCGCACGGCTCGCCCAGGATGTCCATCTCGATATGGTTGGCGAGCCGGGCGAGCTCGTCCGTCGAGATGTTGCGGCGCTTGTAGGCGTGAAGCGCGTGCACCAGGCCGACGGTGAAGCTGCCGGACGAGCCGAGCCCGGTGCCGGCCGGCACGTCGGCGATGCTGACGATCTCGACCGCCGGCTCTATGTCCATCAGCCTGAGCGCTTCACGCAATATGGCGTGCTTGACGTCGTCGATGCTCGCGGCGTGCTCGAGCTTCGAATATTTCAGCAGGTAGCCGGGCCGGAAGGTGCGGTTGACGGTTATGTAGACGTACTTGTCGATCGCCGCCGATATGACAAAGCCGCCGAACTGCGAGTAGTACGACGGCAGGTCGGTGCCGCCGCCGCCGAGGGAAATTCGCAAGGGTGTGCGGGTGATGATCATGGCAACGCCGGGCGCCGGCCTCGGGAGCCGGCGATCCTCGCATCTTCGATCAGCGCCTTCAAGGAAAGGCGGATCGCATCCAGCGAGCCATGCCGGCAGGTCCAGCCGAGGGCGCGGATGCGCCGGCAGTCGAGGCGCACCACCGGCACATCGCCGGCCCAGCCGCGACGGCCGCCGCTGAACCGGAATTCGACCTTGGCCGGATCGAGGCCGAGGCTGGCCAACGCCTCGTCGGCGATCTCCTTGACGGTGACGGCGTCACCGGTGGCGACGTTGAAGGCCGCGAACGGCTCGCGGCAGTGCCTGTCGGCGTGCAGGATGGCGGCGACGGCGTCGCCGACGTGGATGTAGGACTTGCTCTGGCGGCCGTCGCCGAGGATGTCGAGCCGCTTCGGGTCGGCCAGCAGCTTGCGGACGAAATCGAAGCCGACGCCGTGGGTCTGACGGGCGCCGACCACGTTGCCCATGCGGAACGCGCAAGCCGTCAGCCCGAACATGTGGCAGTAGGCGGAGATCAGCGCCTCCGAGGCGAGCTTGCTGGCGCCGTAGGTGGAGATCGGCAGCATCGGTCCCGAATCCTCGGCTACCACCGCCTCGCCGCGGTCCCCGTAGACGCCGCTGCCCGAGGCATAGAGGATGCGCCGGCAACCGGAGGCGCGCATAGCCTCCAGCACGTTGTGGGTAAGCACCGTGCCCTCTTCGAAGTCGATCGCCGGCTCGGTCGCGGCGCGGGCGATGTCCGGGTTGGCGGCGAGGTGCACGACCACGTCGGCGCTGGCGAACGCCCGTTGCAACCGCCGGCGATCGGCGGCGTCGGCGCGGATCACGTCGAGGCGCTTGTCGCCCAAGCGATGCGCGAGGTGCCGGTCGCGGCCCGACGAGAAGTTATCGTAAACGGTGACGACGCGCATCGTCTTGTCGTCGAGCAGACGGTCGACGAGGTGGCTGCCGATGAACCCGGCGCCGCCGACGACGACGTAGCGGCCGCCGCCGTCAGCCGTCAACGCACGGACTCCCACTTGGTTTCGGATAGCTTCAGCTTCGGATGGCTGACGATCAGGTGCCAGATCACCGCCGCCAGGCCTTCGGCGTGGGGAGTGCGGCGCTCCGGCTTGAGCGGCGGAATGACGACGCAGGCGTCGGCGACCTTGGCAGTGAATCCATCGGCCGCGCCGACGATGCCGAAGCTGGCGGCGCCGACCGATTTCGCCAGCTCCAGCGCCTTGACCAAGTTGACCGAGATGTTCTTTTCCTTGCTGCCGCCGCCGACCGAGAACACCAGCACCGCGTCTTTCTTGCCCAGCCGCGAGCCCTTCAACCACGCCGAAAACGCGGTTTCCCAGCCGTCGTCGTTGATGCGGGCGGTGAGTTCCGAGACGTTGTCGGTGGGCGCATAGGCCTCGAAGCCGCAGATCTTGCGGAAGTCATTGACGGCGTGGCCGGCGTGACCGGCCGAGCCGCCGACGCCAAGGATGAACAGCCGGCCGCCGCGGGCGCGCACCCGCTCGAGGCCATTGATCACGCTTTCGACCGCGTCGCGATCAATGGCGGCGATGATGGCGGTCGTCTCCTGGAGGTATCGGTCGGCGAAGTCGCTCATCCGGCCACCTTAAGCGGAATCCCGCGCCCTCGCCGCCAATCGCGACGCGGCGCTACTTGCCGACCTGCATGGCGGCCGGGCCGATGACGACGATGAACAGCACCGGCAGGAAGAAGATGATCATCGGCACCGTCAGCTTGGCCGGCAGCGCGGCGGCTTTCTTCTCGGCCTCCGACATGCGTTCCTGGCGCTTTTCTTGGGACAGCACCTTGAGCGCGACGCCGACCGGGGTGCCGTATTGCTCCGATTGGATCAGCGCCGTGGCCAGCGCCTTGGCCGCCGGCATGCCGGTGCGCCTGGAGAAGTTCTCGTAGGCCTGGCGGCGGTCGCCGAGGAACGCCAGCTCGGCGGTGAGGAGGCCGAATTCCTGGGCCAGGATGGGCGACGCGTCGATGATTTCCTCGGTAACGCGGGCGAACGCGCCCTCGATGCCGAGCCCGGCCTCGACGCAGATGGTAAGCAAATCAAGCGCGTCCGGGAAGACGTTGGTCATCTCTTGCTGGCGCTTCTGCACGGTGTTGGCGAGCAGCAGCTTCGGCAGATAGAACCCGACCACGGCGCCGACGCCGGCGAAGATGAAGCGCACGAAGTCGGGATACGGGAACTTCTTCATCAGTCCGACCAGGATCAGCGTCGCGATGCCGACGCCGATGGCCATGAACACCCGGGTCGAGATGTAGGCGGCGACGACGCCGCGGCCGCGCAGGCCCGCCTGCGCCAGCGCGATGCGGACGTTGTCGGATTGCAGCAGGTGTTGGAGATTGACGATCTTCAGGAGCTTGTTGATCAGCTCGACGTGCGGCTTGGTCTTCTGCTGGCGGATTGCCGATGGCCGCGACAAGCCCTCCATCTGCTTGCGGCTGAGCTCGCCGCGGTGCTGACTGACGACGGATTTGATCCGTTTGGCCTTGGCGCCGCCCTTCATGAACTGCATGCCGAAGCCGAGCGCCGACAGCGCGCCGACGCCGACCAGCGCCCACATGATCAACGTCGTGATTTCAATTCCCATGATCATGTCGTCACCCCGCCGACCCTACATCTTGAAATTGATCATCTTGCGCATCACCATCGAGCCCAGGAACATCCAGAACGCCCCGAACGCGAGCAGGTAATTCCCGGTCTTCTCGGTGAACAGCAGCATCAGGTAGTCGGGATTGACGACCGAGAGGATACCGGCAACCGCGAACGGCAGCGAGCCGATGATCATCGCCGAGGCCTTGGCTTCGCTGGCCATCGCCTGTGCCTTGTCGCGCATCTTCTTGCGCTCGCGCAGCACGGTCGACAGGTTCGACAGCGTGTCCGCCAGGTTGCCGCCGGTCTGGCGCTGGATCTGGGTGACGATGGCGAAGAACTTGTACTCCGCCGTCGGCAGGCGCTGGATGCCGCGCGCCATCAGGTCGTCAATGGTCCAGCCCAGGTTTTGCCCTTCGACCAGCAGCCGGAACTCCTCGCCGAGCGGCGGCTCGAACTCGCGCGCCACGACGCGGAAACATTCGTTGATGGGCAAACCCGAGCGGATGCCGCGGACGATCAGGTCGACGGCGTCGGCGAAATGGCGGGTAAACTTCTGCTGGCGCCCGTCGGCTATCGAGCCGAGCAGCAACCTCGGCACCAGCAGCGCGCCGATCAGCAGCACCGGGACGGCGCCGAGCGGCGGCAAGCCGGTCATCAGGTAGCCGAACGTCATCACCATGCCGATGATTCCGCTGAACAGGAAATAGGTGCCGGTGCTGATGTCGAGGCCGGCCTGCATGATCAGCGCGTTGAGCGCCTCCATCCGGCTCTGCTTGCGGCTCTTCTGCCCGAGCTGCTTGACTTTGTCCTGAATGCGCTTCTGGCGACGGCTCTCGGCCTTGTCGGAGGCGCCGCCGTCGCCGATGACGCCGATCTGGTTGAGGCGCCGGCGCAACAGCACCTTCGGACGGATGATGTAGACGGCGCTGATGATCACGCCGCCCAGGATCAGCATCGCGGACACCGCGCCGATGATGACGAAGATGATTGTCTGCTGGCTGATCATTCCATGCCCATGCCGATGCCCATGCCGAGCGCCTTCGCCAGCTTGGCCTCCAGCCCGAAGTAGCGGGCCTTTTCCCAGAATTTCGGCCTCAGCCCCGTCGGCCGGTGGCCACCGATCAGCTTGCCGTGCTCGTCCTCGCCCTCGAACTCATAGAGGAACAAATCCTGCAGCGTGATCACGTCGCCTTCCATGCCGAGCACTTCGGTGATGTGGGTGATCTTGCGCGAGCCGTCGCGGAGCCGCGACGCCTGGATGATGACGTTGACGGCGGCGGCGATCTGCTCGCGCACCGCCTTCGCCGGCAAGCTGTAACCGCCCATGGCGATCATATTCTCGACGCGGCTGATGGCCTCGCGGGGATTGTTGGCGTGGATGGTGCCCATCGAGCCGTCGTGGCCGGTGTTCATGGCCTGCAGCAGGTCGAAGGCCTCGGGGCCGCGCACCTCGCCGACGATGATCCGCTCCGGGCGCATGCGCAGGCAGTTCTTCACCAGATCCCGCATGGTGATCTCGCCGGCGCCTTCCAGGTTGGGCGGCCGCGTCTCCAGGCGCACCACGTGCGGCTGCTGCAGCTGCAACTCGGCCGAGTCCTCGCAGGTGATGGTGCGTTCATTGGGATCGATGAACCGGGTCATGCAGTTGAGAAGCGTCGTCTTGCCGGAGCCGGTGCCGCCCGAGATCAGGATGTTGATGCGCGAGGCGCCGATGACCTCCAGCACGTCGGCCATCGCCTGGCTGCAGCTCCCGAACTTCACCAGGCTGTCGAGCGTCAACTTCTCCTTCTTGAACTTGCGGATGGTCAGCGCGGCGCCGTCGATGGCGAGCGGCGGCGCGATGACGTTGACGCGCGATCCGTCAAGAAGCCTGGCGTCGCAGATCGGGCTCGATTCGTCGACCCGCCGCCCGACCTGGGTGACGATGCGCTGGCAGATGTTCATCAGCTGCGCGTTGTCGCGGAACTTGATGTCGGTGAGCTGGATCTTGCCGCCGGTCTCGATGTAGACCTTCGCCGGACCGTTCACCATGATGTCGGCGATGTCGTCGCGGGCAATCAGCGGCTCGAGCGGACCCAGCCCGAGCACGTCGTTGCAGATGTCGGTGATCAGCTTTTCCTGCTCGGCGGCCGACAGCACGAGATTCCTCATGCTGATGATCTCGCCGATGATGTCGTTGATCTCCTCCCGGACCGAGGCGGCGTCCAGCTTGCCGAGTTCGGTCAGGTCGACCGCCTGAATCAGCGCGGAGAACACCGACTGCTTGGTTTCCTGATACTTGGCATCGGCCTCGACGTTGATCGCGGCCGGCGGCGGCGGCGGCGGCGGTTCCGCCCGGGGCGCCTCCTGCGGCGGCGGCGCGGCGGGCGCGTCGGCTACCACGGCAACCGGGCGGGGCGCCGGTGCTTGCGGCCGTGTGGCGGGGGCGGGGGCGTTGCTGCGCTTGCCGAACATGGGCGGCTCCGGTGGCTCGCTGACGCGGGCCGGCGGCCGTTACGTTGCCTTGGCCCGGTTAAGGAAGGGTAGTTTCACACCACCCAGCAGGGCCTGCAAGCCTTTGCCGACCTGCTTCTTGCGCGCGCTCTGGGCGTCGCGCCCGCCGACCATTGCGGCGAGCTGGCGGACCAGTTCGGCGACCTTGCTCTTCGCCGCCACCTCCTCGACCATCTGGCCGTTGATCGACGCTTGGCCGAAGGTCGCCGGGTCGTGCGGCATCAGCAGGTTGACCGGACGGCCCAGGCCGTCCTCGAAA
>Ga0209399_10000400_pt1 | contig 26573 bp, 25 predicted proteins | sample OV2TP3_FD_184130 | JGI IMG/M metagenome (GOLD analysis project Ga0209399, IMG submission 184130) | Hot spring microbial communities from Beatty, Nevada to study Microbial Dark Matter (Phase II) - OV2 TP3 (SPAdes) (version 3) | ecosystem: Environmental > Aquatic > Thermal springs > Hot (42-90C) ... | reverse complement strand
TGAGGGTGGGGCTTCGCGGGCGGTGCCTTCGTCGCGGACCTCATCGTTGATCCGCCCAGGGCCCCATCCCTCGACGGGGGTATCCCGATGAGACAGCCAACTTGCGCGAATCGTCGCCGGGACGGCGGCGGCCGAGGGTTGTGACTCGGGGCGCGGGCGGAGCGGCCCCATTACGGGGCGTGTTGTTTCCGAGCCTGCCTCGGCGGTTTCTTACGCCTGCATCCAGGGGGGACGGCAAGGCGAAGGACGGGTGACTGCCTGCTTCGGCGGATTTTTTTGGCTTGCGTCCAGGGGAGCCAGGGCTTCACACTGCCGCCAACAGATGGACCCACAGGACGGAGGCTTCAGGCCAAGTGGGTCCGGCCACCCCATCGTGGCGGGGCAGGGCGAAGGAGCCGGAGATCGTGCAAGTCGCGGCGGCGTATTCGCGGAGAGAGCCTGCCACGCCCGCGGAGGCGGCCGTGCGCGTGGACGGCGGCAAGCCCAAACTGCTTGACCATATATCCCCCCGCGACCCGCGCGGAAACAAGCCCGATGCTTTGTGAATACGGTCTTTACACGAAAATTGCGGGAGGGGGCTTATGCCACGATCTCGCGGCCCAAAGGTGTTATGAAGAAACCATATAACCATTGTTAGGAGGACGAACTGATGCCAATCCAGCTATCGAGACCGCTGCCGATCCCGAATCCGGCAGACTACAAGGTCCACCTAGCGTCCTGGGACGGCACGGATCATCCCCTTGACGTGTTCGTCCGAGATAGCCGCGAGTGGGACGGGTGGAACAGTTGGCGTGCGTCGAAGGACGACTTCAACAGAGCCTACATTCTCGCCCTGATCGACTTCTACCCGGAGCCGGACGTTTGGCTCTTCGGTGGAATCTACCGGGTCGTCTCGCGAGCGCCAACGAATTACTCGCACAGTTACCATGTTGAGCGCGTTCCCGAGCACGACGATCTCGTGGGCCGACTGAAGATCCGTTTCACACGACCAAGCCGTGCGCGTTCCATTTCTCTGGAGAAGTACTTCGAGCAGATGACCGTCTCCGAGCTGCTGAAGGAGACGTACACCGGCGTGCCTCTCCCGCGCTTGGAATGGATCAGCCTTGACTTCGACGCTCTCGAAGGGATCTTCAAAACCCACCGCCCAGACTGGAGGGCCGTTCTCGAGAACGTCAAAGGTGTCTATGTCATCTTCGACAAGCGCAACGGTAAAAAGTACGTCGGTGCCGCCTACGGTGATGCGGGTGTGTGGGCGAGGTGGAACTGCTACATCGAAACTGGTCATGGCGGGAATGAGGAACTGACCACTCTGATCGCCCAGTACGGGCTCGACTACGCAAGACAGAACTTCCGGATCACCCTCCTGGAGTTCAGATCCGCCAGCACTGACGACCGGGTCATCCTCGAACGCGAGCAGTACTGGAAGGAGGCACTTTTGTCGCGAGGCCAGTTCGGATACAACAAGACGTGAGTGCGCTGGCAGACCAGCGCCTAACATCACGATCGACCTGACGTCAGCTTCGCGTTGCTCAGCCGCCGCAGGTCATCGTGCGTGTTCAACCCTGGGAACGGCAGGGCCCAATCGACCACGCGCCGCATCGTGAGCGACGCCACCAACGAGGCGGCGCTCGATATCCCGCTCTCCGGCACGGGGACGGCTCCGGCGACCCGAAGGCCCCCGACCCCGACCCCCCCCACGCTCACGGCCGCCCCCTCCCCGCCCCCTAATACCCCCCCCGACGGCCGGTGGCGATCGTACGATTGAACTCTCGGGGGCGATCACCCTTGGGATTGGAGGGCGCCGCCGTTCGATGATCTATCTCGCGGCGCCGCAATGAATCCCCAAGAAGGCACGCCGGCCAAAATGGCTTTGCGGTGGCCGCCTTAACCCCCCCGGCGTGCCCCGGCGGATCGCCGCGTGCACGCGCGGGGACGCAATTTTGGCTTGCCGCCTCACGGCGCCGGCCCCTACGATACCGGGCCTTATGGTCTCCGGCGAGTCCGACTGGCCTTGTCTCACTCCGCATGCCGAGGGCGTCGTCCTCGCCCTCAAGGTCACGGCCGGGGCGGCCCGAACCGAGCCTAGAGGCCTCTGGCAGGATAACTTACGCCTCGCGGTCCAGGCTCCCCCCATCGAGGGCCGCGCCAACGCCGCCGTCATGGCCTGGGTCGCCCGCGCGTTCGATCTCCCACGGGCGGGGATCGACCTCCTGAGCGGGGCGCAAAGCCGGCGGAAGACAATCCTCCTCAGGGGCTTGAGTCTGGAAGCCGCTCGTCGCGCCCTCGCCGCGGCCGCGCCGCCGGCGACGCCTGCCCCCCCGGGGGGGGCTCCTCCGCGTGCTTGATCTCAAAGCTTACCTCCGCCAGATCGACGAGGCCGCCGCGGCGATTGGAGCCCGCTGGGCCGGCGGGCCCGAGATCGGCGTCATCTGCGGGACGGGGATGGGCGATCTTGGCGACCGGGTCGACCGTCGCACGGTCATCCCTTACGCCGAGATTCCGCATTTCCCCCTTTCGACCGTCGAATCCCATTCGGGCAATCTCGTCCTCGGCGAGCTTTCCGGCCGCCGCGTCATGCTGATGCAGGGCCGGTTCCATCGATACGAGGGCTACACGCTGCGCCAGGTGACGTTCCCGGTGCGGGTGATGAAGGCCCTGGGGTGCCGGGTCTTGATTGTCATGAACGCCACGGGCAGCGTGAACCCGCTCATCCCGCGCGGGTCGATCGTCCTCCCCGTCGACCACATCAACCTGATGGGGGATAACCCGCTCATCGGGCCGAACGACCCGGCGCTCGGGCCCCGTTTCCCGGACATGTCCGAGCCGTACTCGTTGCGGCTGATCCGCCTGGCCGAGGCGGTGGCGCTGGAGGCGCGCCAGCGTGTCCATCGCGGCGTCATGGTGGCCGTCACGGGGCCCAATCTGGAAACCGCCGCCGAGTATCGGATGTTCCAGATCATCGGGGCCGATCTGGTGACGATGTCCACCGTCCCGGAGGTGATCGTCGCCCGGCACGCCGGGCTGGAAACGCTCGCTCTCTCCGTCGTCACCGACGAATGCCTGCCGGATCGCCTGGCCCCGGCCGACGTGGACGAAATCATCGCCGTGGCCCGCTCGGCCGCGCCTCGGTTGGAGACGCTCCTCCTGGGCCTGCTGGCGAGGCTCGGCGAGGCGATCGAGGCTCCGACGCCGACGACCGTCGCCGGCGCCGCCAACGCCCCCTCATGACGCAGGAATCCAAGACTTACCGCCCGACGGTCCTCACCCCCCGGACGGATTTCCCCATGCGGGCCAATCTGCCCGAGCGCGAGCCCGAGCGCCTGGCCCGCTGGGAGGCTCTCGGTCTCTACAATCGGCTGCAAGAGCTGAGGCAAGGAAGGCCGCCCTTCATTCTTCACGATGGCCCGCCCTACGCCAACGGGGACATTCATCTGGGGCACGCGCTCAACAAGACGCTCAAGGACATCGTCGTCCGCTATAAGAGCCTGAAGGGCTTTCGCGCTCCGTTCGTCCCCGGTTGGGATTGCCACGGGCTACCGATCGAGCAGCAGGTCCTCAAGGAAATCGGCCCCGCCATCCACGACCTGCCGCCGATCGAGATTCGGCGGCGCTGCCACGCCTACGCCGCCCGCTATCTGAACCTCCAGCGCGAGCAATTCAAACGTCTGGGCGTGCTGGGGGACTGGGACCGCCCCTACGCGACGTTCACGCCGGACTATGAGGTCGGCATCCTCAGCCTTTTCCGCGATCTGGTCGCCCGCGGGCTCGTCCGCAAGGGGCGCCGGACGGTCCACTGGGACCCGGTCTTCCGAACCGCGCTCGCCGAAGCCGAAATCGAATATCACGAGCACACGTCGGACTCGATCTACGTTCGATTCCCGTTGCGAAACGTCGAGCGCTACCCCTCGCTAGCGGGCCTCGGCCCCGTGGATCTGGTCATCTGGACGACGACGCCGTGGACGCTGCCGGCCAACCGCGCCGTCTGCCTGCATCCGGGCCTTCCCTACGTCGTCCTGGCCCATGACGGCCGCCGTTCGATCGTGGCCGAGGGTCTGGCCGAGGCCTTCCTGAAGGCCTGCGGGCTGTCGGGCCGAAGCGTCGCCCGGCTCCGCGCCGCCGAATTGGAGCGCGCCGAGTGCGACCACCCGATCTTTTCCGATCGCAGGAGCCTCGTCGTCCTCGGCGAGCACGTCACGCTGGACATGGGAACCGGCTGCGTTCACACCGCCCCCGGCCACGGGCGCGAGGACTTCGCCATCGGCCAGCGCTACGGCCTCGAAATCGCCGTTCCGGTCGATGAACGCGGCCGCTTCACGCAGGCCTACCCGGCCATGGCCGGCGTCGACGTCTTCGAGGCCAACCCGAGGATTATCGAGGAGCTTCGCCGCCGCGGGCTGCTCTTGGCCGCCGGCAAGATCGTCCACGAATACCCCTATAGCTGGCGCAGTCGCCGGCCCATCATCTTCCGCGCCACCGAACAGTGGTTCCTTGAGCTCGACGAAGGCAACCTCCGCCAGAAGGCGCTCCAAGCCATCGACCAGGCCGTCCAATGGATTCCCCCCTGGGGACGCGAACGTATCCGTGCGATGGTGGCGGCGCGGCCCGATTGGTGCCTCTCGCGCCAGCGCGCCTGGGGCGTCCCCATCCCGGCTGTCCGCTCCAAACGCTCCGGCACCTCCATTCTCGATCTGGGCATCCTGGAGGCCTTTATCGCCGGCGTGGCGGACCGAGGCTCCGACGTTTGGTTTACCGAGCCGCTCTCGGCCTTCTGGCCGGAGAACTTTGTTTACGAACCCACGGGGGAATCCCGCCCCGAGGAGTTCGACAAAGAGTTCGACGTCCTGGACGTCTGGTTCGATTCCGGCGCCAGTCACGTCGCCTGTCTGGAACGCGATCCCCGCTTGGCCGCGCCGGCGGACCTTTACCTGGAAGGGAGCGACCAGCACCGGGGCTGGTTTCAGAGTTCCCTGCTCACGTCGATCGGCGGGCGCGATCGTCCTCCCTTTCGCCAGGTCCTCACGGCCGGCTTTGTCCTCGACGAGCAGGGCCGAGCCATGAGCAAGTCCCTCGGCAACGTGATCTCGCCCTCTGACCTGATGGAGCGATACGGGGCCGACATTTTGCGCCTGTGGGTGGCCAGCGAGGATTATCAGGCCGATATGCGCGCCTCGGAGGAAATCCTCCAGCGGGTCGCCGAGGCTTACCGCCGCATCCGCAATGGGCTGCGGTTCCTGCTGGGTAACCTCCACGACTTCGATCCCGCCGCGTGTTACATTGATTTCACTCAACTTGAGGAGATCGACCGCTGGATGCTCAGCTTGCTGGCCGGGCTTGTTGAAACCGTCGATCAGGCCTACGCCACTTACGAGTTCCACCGCGTCTATCACTCGATTTACGGCTTCTGCAACGCCGAGCTGAGCACGGTTTACCTCGACGTGATCAAGGACCGGCTCTATTGCTCGGCGCCCGGGGATCCGACCCGTCGGGCCGCGCAAACCGTGTTGTATGAAGCCTTGAGGACCCTGACCCCTCTCCTGGCCCCCATCGTCCCCTTCACGAGCGACGAGGTCTGGGAATATGGCCGTCTCCCAGGCCAGAGCGTTCATTTGTCTCAACTTCCGGACCCCGACCGCCGATGGCGGGACCTTCCGCTCGAAGCCAAATGGGGGCGGCTGCTCGCCCTGCGGGACGAGGTGAGCGTCGCTCTGGAGGCCGCCCGACGCGCCCGGACGATCGGTCACAGTCTGGACGCCCTCTTGGTCCTCAACCCGCGGGATGAGGCCGAGCGGCGCTTCGTGTCGGAAAATCTTGCGCTTTTGGAAAACCTCCTTATTGTTTCCGATCTCCGGCTGGGGGAAATCGGCGGGGATAGGGATGGCCGACTGAAGGTTCTCCAGGCCGAAGGGCGCAAGTGCGAACGTTGCTGGAAAATGGATCTGCGCGTCGGGGAGGCCGCCGACCATCCGACGCTTTGCCCACGCTGCGTCGATGTGATCCGTCGGCTGGAGGCCGTGACCTCGGGGCCCGCGCGTGGGAGGTGACCGAAAAATGACCAAGAAGAAACTGGCGGCCAAGGCCCGCAAGGGCCCCGCCAAGCTCAAGCCCAAGAAGACAAAATCCAAGGGAGGCGTGAAGCCTCGCCGCAAGATGGCGCAAACCGGCCGTAAAGCCCGAACACGCGCTAAAGTCAAATCTCCTTCCAAACCGAAGGTGAGTAAATCCCGCCAACCTCGGCCGAAAAAGGCGAAAAAAGCTATAGCCAAAAAAGCCAAAATACGGCCTAAAAAGCTAAAATCGAAAGTGGTCTCCAAACCGAAACTGAAGAAGAAAGCCCGCCCACAAGCGCGGCCAGTCAAGAAAGAACCGATCCGTCGGCAAAGCCTGAAGAGGGCCACAGCCATCGCTCTCGCCCCCGGCCCGATTATCGGCGAGAAGGGCCAACGGCAGTTCATCCCCGAAATTGATCGGCCGACCGGAATGTACGGCGGCGTGATCATCACGGAAAATCCCCGGCCCTTCCCGCGAGCCACCCCCTATTCGGCCCGCGAGCTGACCCAGCTCAAGGAAGCCCTCAGCAACGAGCGGGACCGGCTGCGCCGGGAATTGGCTTCGATGGAAGGGATGACGATGGGCAGCCTGGAAGGCGGAGGAGAAAACGAGCAGAGCGGCTACGCCACCCACATCGCCGAACACGCCTCCGACATCCAAACCAAGGAGACGATCCTCGGGGTCCGAACGATGGAGGAGGAGCGTCTGGCCCAGGTTGAGGAGGCGTTGGCTCGCCTGGAGAGTAAACGTCATTACGGCTTATGCCTGGCCTGCGGTAACAAGATCGGGATCGAGCGCCTCATCGCCAAACCGCACGCCCACCTCTGCATGGATTGCCGCCGCATCTACGAACGCAAACGCGCCGTAGCCGGCGGCTGAGCCCTTCGGCCGCCGTAAGCCTTGAGGGGCTCGGCCCGGCCGGCGTCCCCTTCGGCTGGGGGGCCGCCTCCGGGGTCTTCGCCGGTGAATCTCCCCCCCCTGTCCCTTCGCGGGTTTCTGATCCTGGCCGCGGCCATGACGGCCGCGGACCAGGCCTCCAAGGCCGCGGCCGTCTATGGCCTGGGCCACGGACGGACGCTCGTGCTGATTCCCCGGCTCCTGCAACTGCTCTACCGCACGAACACCGGGGCCGCCTTCTCGTTGTTCCGGGATTTCCCGATGGTGTTGGCAATCTTCTCGACGATCGTCTCGGTCGGGTTGATCGTCTGGGGATGGCGCCTGCGGCCGGCCGACGTCGGCCTGCGCTGGCCGATCGGGCTTATCCTCGGCGGGGCCGTCGGCAACCTGATCGATCGGTACCGGATCGGACACGTCGTCGATTTCATTGATGCCCATTGGAACAACGTCTATCATTTCCCCACGTTCAATCTGGCCGATTCGGCCATCTGCGTCGGCATGGGCTGGCTGATCTCGATGAGCCTGCGGGGCGGTGGCGACGGAGTTTCCAAATCCGGCGCTTCCCCTTCGTCCGCCTGAGGCTCCGGAGGCCGGGGCCCTATAGGCCGGCCCTTCGGCCGAGCCCGGGCGGGGGCTCGCGCCCCGGCATGCATCCCCTCAAGGCGCGCTCATGACCCTTCCCAGGGAACAAATCGACCCGGCCGTCTGTCCTCCAGACGAGGCAGGCGATCAAGCGGTTGGCAGGGCGCAACGGCGCGATCCCCGGGGACGAATCCCGGCCGGTCCACCGCAGATCGACGAGACGGAGATCGAAGCCTGGGTCGAACAGGCCCGCGGGGGGGACCGCGATGCGTTCCAACGGCTGATCCTTCACTTTCAGGATCGGGTCTGGCGGCGGGCCTATTACCGGCTCAGGGATCGCGAGGAGGCTTTTGACGTCGCCCAGGAGGTTTTTTTGCTCTGCTTCCGGAAGCTGCATCAGTTCCGGGGCGAGGCCCGCTTCTGGACCTGGCTCTGTCGCATCGTCGATAACCAGGTCAAGAACCGTCTGGGCTGGCTCAAGCGGCGGGCCCATGACCTGACTTACTCGCTCGACGCCCCGCCCCCGGGCGCCGACGAAGCCGCCACCGGCTGGGACCCGCCGGACCCGGCCCCCAGCCCGCGTCAGCAGGTCCAGGGGCGGGAGGCGCTCACGGCGCTCGATCGCTGTCTCCATCTCCTGAGCGCCGACCACCGCGAGGTCCTCCTCCTCCGCTTCGCCGATGGACTCTCCTACGAGGAGATCGCCGAGACGATGCAGGTTTCGCTGGGAACGGTGAAATCCCGGATCAATCGCGCCCGCGCCGAGCTGCGCGCCCTCATGACCGACCATCTCGAATGACCGACCGCATCGGCCCCGCCATGGAACTCGACCGCTTCGAAACCCTCCTTCAGGCCGAATCCGACGGGGAGATCTCCCCCGAGGAGCTTCAGGAACTGGAAGCCGCCTGCGAGGCCTACCCGGAACTGGCCCGCCTGCGCCGGCGAGATCGCCATCTGGCTTCGCTGATCGCTTCGCTCCCGCCGGAGCCCGCCCCGCCCACGTTGGCCCGGGCCGTTCTTCAGCAGCTCGAAGCCGAGGGGATCATCGCCGCGCCCCCGCCGGCCACAGCGGCTCATTCGACCCGGACCGCCGGCGACGGGGGCCGCGGCCCGCGCGCTGTCGCCGCCGCGCCTCGATCCGGCGATCGGCCCTCCTGGTGGCGTGTGCTGGTGGGGTCCTCGGCCGTCAAGTGGGGGTTCGCGATGGCGGTCTTCGCCTTTGCGGCGCTCAACGTCACTTTCCTGTTGCGCGAGGGTGAAATCCGCGAGCCGACCGGCCCGCCGAGACCCGTAGCCACCTTATCCTCCCCGGCCGATGAGGCCTCCAACGCCGCGGCCGCGGCGGGCCGGGAGCTGGCCGCGCTTCCTTCGCCGGCCCCCCCGCCGGAGAGTTTCCCGCCCCTGCGTGATGATTCCCCCCCGCCCACGGGTGGTGTCGAATCGCTCCTTCGCGAGCCCGTCAAGCCCTCCGCCCCAGAAATGACCCAGCCTCCCCCGGTTGATCGGCCCGAGCCTCTGACCTCGCCTGTAGCCCTCGCCCAGGCCGAGGAAGCCGAGGACCCTGAACTTCAGGCGCTCGTCTTCGACGGCCGGGAAGTCGCCTCAGCGACGCCGGCCATCGCCGAAGAGGCCATCGCCGAGCGAGCGGCCGCCTTCGGAGCCGCGGCCGCCAGGACCACGCCTGCCTCCGACCCTTCGCCCACGGCCGCCCCGCTCGCGGCCCCCAGCGCCTCAGCGGCCCTTCAGCGAGCGACCGAAGCCGGGCCGAGGGGGGGGCCCCGACTGGAAGTGGTCCTGGTGCAGCCGGCCGCGGGGCCTGACCCCGCCTCGGCGGCGCGGCCGCGCGTCGCGATCGACAATCAAGGGCAGCGGCGGGCCCTCGTCGATCCTTCCGGCGCGACGGATGCCGTCCAGGCGCGTCGTCAGAGAATCCGCGAGATCGAAATGCTGCTCGCCGTCGAGGGGGAGATCGTGGAGCGCGGGGCGGACCCGGAGAACCCTCGAGCCTTCCGTCTGCGGTGCCGCCTGACGCCGCAGGCCCGGGCCAACGTCTTGCGGGAGCTTGAGCGCCGCGGGATCGCGCGCCGCGAGCCGCCCTCGGGCGGCGTCGCCGAGAAACCGCAGTCCTACTACGTTTTCGAGTCCGACGGCGCCGCAACGGACGAGGTCGAAATTCTCATCCGCTTCAATCCCTGAGATCACTCCGCCGCGCCCATCGGAAGCCCTTCCATCAGGTCCGCGTGAAACTCGGCGATCGCGTTCCATCGGTCGAGGATCGGCCCAAGGACGCAGGGGCGGGCCTCCCCGTGAGTCGCCTCGAAGGCCTTGCGGGCGGCCGCGACGCCCAGCGGGGGACGGTCGGCCCGCGGGCTCAGCAGCGCGTCCACGGCGTTGAGCGCCCCCAAGCGCTGGGTGGCCACCTCGACCTCTTCGCCCGAGCCTTCCCGCGACGCCGAGCGCATCCAATCCAGATGCCCCTCGACCACGCTGGGCACGGCCGACGCCCCGAGGGCGGTCTTGAGCAGCCGCGCCCCCACTTGGGCGTGGCACCGCACGCAGGCCAGTTCGGCCCCGTGCAGGCTACGTGGGGCCGCGATCAGGTCCAGATACTGGCTGGAGGCGCCGATCTCGTGCAACAGAGCCGCGCACCGAAGTCGGCCGAGCGCTCTCGCCTCGTCGGCGTCGAACGCCGCCTCGACCAGACGAGCCGTCCGCTCGGCGTGGCGAAACCGCTCGCCCAGGCCGCCGGGGGCTTCAAGGAAGGCCTCCGGCAGAACGCGCTGGGCCGCCTTCGTCGCGGGGCGACCCCCGTTGGAGACCTGACCCGCCAGACCGGCCAGAAAACGGCCCCGACGCGCCACCCAAGCCAGCGCCCCTTCGAGCCGGTCCAGGTCCAGCGGCTTGGCCAGGAAGTCCACGGCGCCCTGGCGTAGAATCTCGGCTGCGGTGGCCGGGTCCGAGTAACCCGAGGTGGCGATGACCGCCGGAGGCAAGTCTTCTTCTCTCAGGACCGCCAGGACCGCTCGGAGGTCCATCCGCGGCATGCGGATGTCGCTCAAGAGACAATCCACCGGATGGGCCCGGATATAGGCGAGCGCCTCAGCCCCGTCTGCGACCTCGGCATGCGTGACGAAAGCCAACGAGTCCAGAAACTCGGCGATGATCCCCCGGAGCATCGGTTCGTCGTCGGCCACGAGGACGTGAATCGGCTCGGCGGATTCGACGAGGGCTCGGGCGGCGATCGCGCTCATCGTGGGCTGAGGCGGCCGTCGGCCGGCGGATCGGTCGGCCGCGCGGGCGCCCCCTCGGCGGGTAAGGGGCCCTCGGCCGAACGGTGGATTTCGACCTCGACTTCCCCCTCGTATCCCCGCGCCAACTGCGGTACGGTGCGGAAGGCGAGCGAACCCGGACGCGTGACCCGGAACCGCCGTTGACTCCCCAAGGTCTGGACCGAACCCCCGATTCGGAACTGGATGGCCAGATCGGGCAGCATCAGCCCGCGGCCGACCGGTTGGATCTCCATCACGTGGCCGTAATAGGTCACATAGGGGGTCTCGTGCCACACGCCATCGGCCGGGAAGGTGAACTGGACCCGCTCGCCGGCGTCCAGGGGCCATCCCTCGAACCGCACGGGGTCTTCCGGCGGCTCCGGCTCGCCCCGCAGACAACCCCCGACGCCGAGCGCCACCAACACGACGATCCCCCCGCGCATGAACCGTCCTGATGAGCTGGACTGAGCGTGGCCGGCGAGAACCAAGACGAACTGGGGCCGAGCAACCAGGAGAGAAACGGCGAGGCCACCTTTGATAACGCTAGGCCAACGGCGCCGATCCGTCAATCCTAATGCAGCCTGGGGATGAATCCGACGGTTTTCCCTCGACGGTGGGCATTCGCCGCGGGACGTTCCCCCTCGGGGCCGTTCGCTCCCGCCGTTCTTCGCTCCCAAGGGTAACCTCATGAGCCCGACGACGCGGTTCACGGTCGGCCTGGCCGCGCTCGTTCTCTCGCCCATCGTGCTCACGGTCCCGGCCCTCGTCGAGGGCTCGATCCCCAGGGCGATGGACGTGGTGATGTACTTCTATCCCTTGCGGCGGCATGCGGCCGAGTTGATCGCCCGAGGGGAATGGCCAGGGTGGGATCGGTCGCTCCTTTGTGGGACCCCCCTCTTCGCCAATCCCCAAGCCGCCCTGGCGTATCCCTTCCATTGGCCGTTTCTCGTCGCCCCGGGGCCGAGGACGTTCTTCTTCCCGATGCCGCTGCAGCTCGGGCTCTGGGCGGGGCTGACGGCGCTCGCCGTCCGACGGCTTGCCCGCTCCGATCGGGCGGGCCTCTTCGCCGGAGCGCTCTGCCTGGCGGGCAACTACGGCTGGAGCCGCTTTCAGTTCGGCAACTATCTGAACGTCCTCCCCTGGTGGCCCGCCTGGGTCCTCGGAGCGGAGACGTGGCTGAGGGGCCGCCGCCGGGTCGGCCTCGCCATCGGCTGGAGCTCCGGCGCCTTGATGCTCCTGGCGGGAGCGCCTCAATTGGCGGCCCTCGGCGGCTTGGGTCTGGCCCTTTATGCCTTCGTCCGGGCCCTGGCCGCCCCCGATGATCGAAGGTCCTGGCTTGCCTATGTCGTCGTTTCTTCGGCTGGCGGAGCCCTCGTCGGGGCCCCCGGCTGGCTCCCTCAGTGGGCTCACCTTCGGGAGACGACTCGCCTGACGGCGCTTTCGGCCGAGCGTGCCCTGGCCGGGGCGTTGGGCTCGCCCCTGGACATCGTCGGGCATCTGGTCGGACCCCCTGCCGGCGGCGGCGTGGCCGACGCCGAAGCCTCCGTGGCGATCGGCTGGGTGGGTTTGGCGTTGGCGGGGGTCATTCCCGCCCGCGGGGCGAGGTTCAACGCGTGGATCGCGGCGTGGACGGCGGCGGTGATCGGCGCGGCGATGGCATGGCGCCCGGTCGCGGCGGCCTTGGTCGAATGGCGCGGCGCGCCGATCGGGCTCCTCCATGATCCGCGGCGATCGCTCGCGCTGGCGCACTGGGGATTGATTCTGGCGGCGGGGCTCGGCCTGGCCACGGCGCTTGAGCCTCCCGCCTCACGGCCCCTCGCCCGGGTTGTTCCTTCGCTAGCCTTGTTGGTTCTCGGCGGATGGGCTCGCCACCAGATCGACGCCGGATGGATGGCCGCGACCGCGGTTCCTGCGACCGGCGCCGTTCTCCTTGTCGGTTCCCAGATGGGCCGTCGCGCCGGCCCGGTCCTCCTCGGCGGAATGGCGATCGCGGGGTTGGCCGCCGCGGCCTGGACGACGGCGACGACGACCGATCTCCAACGCCTCCCGGTGGTCCCTTGGGAGGATCAGGCGGTGAACTCCCCGCTCGCCCGGCATTTCGCCGGCCGCCCCGGGGAACGCATCCTTACCGTCGATTGGGAACGCGCCACCAGTTACAACTATCGCCGCTCGGACGCGCCCACCTGGTCGCTTCCCAATCTGCCGGCGCTCTGGGACGGCGAGGATGCCGGAGGCTATGAACCGGCTCGTCTGCGCGGCTATCAGCTTTGGCTGGAGGAAGCCGCCGCCTGGCCCGGGGGCCGCCAGCCCTGGGCCGAGTATTTTGGATTGATCTATCCCCCGCATCCGGCCGACGGGCGGCGTCGGCCCCGTTTTGAAGAGGCCAATGTCGTTGCGGCGGCCGTTCCCATCTGGGGCTGGCCGGTTTATTTCACGTCTCTCGGGGAGGGCCGTTGGGCGGGTCAGCCGCCGGATTGGCCCGCGACGGGGGAATTGCGCATCGTCTTCCTCGAAGAACCGGCCGAAAGCTCCTCGCCCAGGGTCCGAGTCTACCTTGATTCGGCCGAACCGAGGGAGTTCGCCCTGGATGCGCGGACGCGCCTGGAGGGGCTCGGCGGAATCATCCCGGCGGGCGCAATCGACGGAGCAAGCCCCCCCGGAACGCCGATCGTTCATCGATTGGCCCTAGGGGCGGAGCGGCCCCAGACGCGACCGGCGCTTCTCCCCCGTCTGGCGGCGGTCGAGATCGAAATGGGCCCGTCGGCGGCGCCGCCGATCGGCGGGTTCCTCTGGTCAGAGGCGATCGGCGATCTCTGGCGGCCCGTCCAGGCCTCGGGCTGGGCGATGATCTGTCGATATGAAGGCTCGCCCCGCTGGCTGGAGTTTGCTGCCGACGAACGCGAACCCGACGCTACCGGCCAGGCGCTTCCCCGCCGGATCGCCGCCAATGTCATCCAGCTTGAGACGCAATGGAACGGTCGTTTCGGCGCGTGGCTGGAGATTCACGACGCTTATGCCCGCGGCTGGCACGCCACGGTTAACGGCCGCCCCGCCCCCTTGACGGCATCCCCCCCCGAGGGGAAAGGTCCCTGGCGCCGAGTGCCGATCCCGCCGGGGCCTTCGACCGTCCGGCTGACTTATCGCCCCCCTCTGCTTCTCCCTTCGCTGGCTGCGGCCGCCCTCGGGTTGACCCTCGGCGGGCTCGCGGGCCGGGGGCGGCTTCGCCCGGCCGAGGCGGCCCCTCGATGAATCCTTGGATTGACAGGCTTTAGCCGAGGGTTCAGTATGGCGGAACCGACCGCGCGCGGGGATGTCCAAGCCTTGGGTCGAGGGGGAAGTCCTTGCCGCATGAGACGCCTTCTCCGAATCGGCATCATGGCGCTGGCCCCCCTGGCGACCGGCTGTTCGTTCGTGCGGGTCGCTCAGGACCCCTATTTTGACGCCCAGGCCTTCGCCGAGAGCCCGCCCCGGACGCTCGCCGTCGCCCCGTTCAAGAACCAGACGCGAACGGTCACGGCGGGCGAGGTCATGCGCCGCCAGATGTTCGGGGAAATCTCAACCCTGGGCTACGAGGACGTGGAACTGGCCAAGGTCGACGGCATCATCCGGAGCAAGGCCGAGCAGCGCGGTCTCTCCGTGGCCGAGTTCGACGAGACGATGATGCTGGACCCGGACCTGGCCGACGCCGTCGTCTTCGGCGACCTGGTCAAGGTCTCCAAAATCTTTCTCCTGCTTTACTCGCACCATAAGGTCGAACTCCGCCTGGCGATCTACGACGCCCGCTCCCGCAAGCGGCTCTATCAGAATCACTTCATCGTCCGGAACATCAACCTCTCGCTCCCGACGAGCCTCGACGGGATCGTCAGCACGTTCGCCTCGACGCTCTGGTTCATGCGCGACACGAAACTGGATGAGACCCTCAGCGTGGCGGCCGAAGAGATCGGCAAGCGCCTGCCGGATCGGGCCGACCCGGCGCTGACGGGAGGGCTCTTCATCTCGCGGATCGAGGTGGCGGTCGAACGCCAGCCCCTCAAGGCCGGCGATCGCGTCCTGCTGCGCGTGGCCGCCACCCCCGGCCAGATGGCCACCTTCGCCCTGGGGCGGATCATCGACGGCCAGCCGCTCTGGGAGACCTCTGCGGGTCTCTACGAGGGGACCTACGTCGTCCAGCCCGGCCAGACGGGCCGATTCGTTTACGCGACGATTACGCTGACCAACCCCCAGAACCCGGAGGAGCAATTCGTCAAGGAAGCCAGCGAACAGCCGTTCGCCATCGACACCGTGCCGCCGCCCGCCTATGAGGTGACCGCCTGGTCGCCGGCGCCGTCGGGCCGGGGGGTTCGGTTGCGACTGGGGCCGCGTGATCGATCGGCGGCGGCCGAGGACGACCTCCCGGCTCAATTGGCCATCTATCGCGCCCGCGGTCGGGCCGAGGAGCTGCAATTGATCGGGACGACGACGACCGGGGAGTTCGACGACGAGTCGGCCGAGCCGGGGGTCGAATACGATTACGCCGTCATCGCCTACGACGCCGCGGGCAACGCCGGCCCCGTCGATCGCCGCGTGACGGTGCGCGTCCCCGATCGCCCGGCCTCCCGATAGTCCGAGGCCTCGACGGGATTGACAGACCGACGGGCGGGATTCATTGTAGAAACACTCACCCGGGGCGCGCCGCGCTCCGGCCCAGCCGGGGAGCCACCCCCGTCTCATCCCCACGGAAAGCGAAGACCCCCTCCATGAATCGACGCCTTGGTCCCTTCGCCGGGATCGTTCTCGGAGCCGCCCTCTTGCCGGCTGCGTTCGCGCCGGCTCAGCAGGCCCCGCTGCCCGAAGAGAAAACCGGCCCCAAAATCGGCGAAAAAGCTCCGCCGTTCGAGCTTGAAGGCGCTGACGGCCAGGTTCACTCCCTGGCGGACCTCCTGAAGCAAGGCAAGGTCGCGCTCGTCTTCTATCGCTCGGCCAATTGGTGACCCTACTGCAAGACGCAGTTGGTCCAACTGCAAAACGATCTGGAAACCATCGGCGCCACCGGGACTCAGGTCGTCGCCATCAGCTATGATCCCGTGGCCACGCTCAGGAAATTCGCCGAGGAAAAAGGGATCACCTATACGCTTCTCTCCGACGCCGGCAGCAAGACCATCGATGCCTATGGCATCCGCAATAAGGAAGTCGCCGGCCACCGCCTGATGGACGGCGTCCCTTACCCCGGTACGTATCTTCTCGATAAAGACGGCGTCGTCCGCGCGAAGTTCTTCCTGGAGCGCTATCAGGAGCGCCACTCCAACGCCGAACTGATCGAGGCCGCCCGGGCCCTTCCTTGAAGGCGCGACCGCCGCGCCACGCCCGGCGGAATACCTGCCCGCGTTAACGCGAAGCATGGCCTCGCGCCCGAAGGCGTAGGCATGGCCTGCGCACTCCACAGCCCCTCCGCCAAGCGCGCTGACGCGCTCAGACATTGCCGTCACCTCCGACGTTCCTTATGCTCGATGTCCGAGAGGAGCGGGCCGATGGATCGGCGCGATCAGGACCCCGCTGCCGCGGCGAGCCCGAAGCCTCGGCGCTGGCGGCGGCGGAAAATGATCCTCGGGGCCGGCGGCCTGGCCGCGAGCGCGCCGGCCGCTCTGGCGCTGGCGGATTGGGGCTGGATCGCCTCGCCCGCTTATCAAGGCCCCCCGACGGACCATTTCGACGGCAAGTACTTTCATAACCTGCGCCCGCTCGTCGGGCGCGGCTGGCGCCAGATGTGGCGTTGGCGGCGTCAATCGCGCCCCGGCCCGTGGCGGCCCTGGACGGCCGCCTCCCCGGGCCCGGCGCCGCCTCGCCGCGTCGACGGCGCCCGCCTCCGCGTTACCTACGTCAACCACGCCACGACGCTGATCCAGACCCAAGGGATCAACATCCTCACTGACCCGACGTGGTCCGAGCGATGCAGCCCGGTCGGCTGGGCCGGGCCGCGCCGGGTTCGCCCGCCGGGGCTCCGCTATGGGGACCTGCCTCGGATCGATCTCATCCTCCTCAGTCACAATCACTATGATCATCTCGATCTGCCGACGCTCGCCCGCCTTGAACGGGACCACCGCCCCCGGCTCCTCTGTCCCCTCGGCAACGCTCAGCTCTTGAAACGGGCGGGGATCCGCCGCGGGGAGGACATGGATTGGTGGGAGACGCGGACGGTCGGCCCCGTACGTCTCTGGTGCGTTCCGGCCCAACATTGGTCCGGGCGGGGCCTGAGCGATCGCGGGCGCACGCTCTGGGGCGGGTTCGTGCTGACGGCTCCCGGCGGGCCGGTTTACTTCGCGGGGGACACGGGCGACGGACCGCATTTTGAACGCATCGTCGACCGGGTCGGCGCCCCTCGGCTCGCCCTCCTGCCGATAGGCGCTTATCTGCCTGATTGGTTCATGGGGCCGGTGCATCTCTCGCCGCTGGAAGCCGTGCGGGTCCACCGCCGTCTCCGAGCGCGCGTGAGCCTCGGGATTCACTTCGGAACCTTCCGGCTGGCGGACGACGGACAGGATCAACCCCTGGAAGACCTGGCGGCGGCTCGGCGGGCCGAGGCGGTCGGCGAGGAGGATTTCTGGGTGCTGGACTTCGGCCAGGGACGCGAAGTTCCGCCAACGGCTTGACGAACCCGAACCCCGTCGTCAGACTGCGCGGCGTCTGGAAGGTTCAATGGAGCGCCTGACGGGAATCGAACCCGTATCTTCGGCTTGGAAGGCCGAAGCACTGACCATTGTGCTACAGGCGCTGGAAGGATCGCGGCAACCCCACGGCCCGCCACGCGGGGCTGATCTTCTCTTAGCCCAGGACCGGCGGGGTTGTCCAGAGAGACGCTCCGTCGGCCCTGGAAAGGCCGTCTGAGCGGGCGAGCCGCGGGGCGCGCGAAGGGAAGAGGTCAACCATGGCCAAACTGCAGCAGGAAATCCAAATGACGAAGCCCTTCGCCACGCCTCGACAGGAGGCCTTCCTGGGGCTTCAGCGGACGGCTGATCTGGCCGCCCGCCCGATCGAAAAGGTCTTCGCCCGGCACAAACTCACGCCGGAACAGTATAACGTCCTGCGCATCCTGCGTGGAGCCGAGCCCGAAGGATTGCCGACGCTCGTCATCGGGCGTCGGATGATCACCCGCGCCAGCAACGTCACGCGGATCATCGATCGGCTCGAAGTCAAAGGGCTTCTGATCCGCCGCCGGGAACCCTCGGATCGGCGCGTCGTCCGGATCCGCATCTCTCCGGCGGGGCTGACATTGCTCGGCCGAATGCAGGCGAGCGTGGACGGCACCACCGAGAGGGCGATGGCCGGTCTCTCGCCGAAAGAAGCCGAGCGGTTGAACCTGCTCCTGGAAAAAATACGCGCGGGGTTGCCGACCCCCTTCACGGTCGGGGAACCCTGATCGTCCGACACCCAACCCCTTCGGTTTCGGCAGCCTCGCCCCATGGCTCCGGCCGATGAACTCGTCCTCGCCACGCGCAACCGCGGCAAACTCCGGGAGTTGATACCCCTGCTGCGGCGGATGCTCGGCCCCGGTCCGCGTTTGATCCCGGTCGCCGACCTGCCCGCCGTCCCGGAAATCGAGGAGACCCACCCGACCTTCGCGGCCAACGCCGTGGCCAAGGCTCGGCAGGCGGCCCGCGCCTCCGGCCGGCTCGCCCTCGCCGAGGATTCCGGTCTCGTCGTCGATGCCCTCGGGGGCCGCCCGGGGGTCCTCTCGGCCCGATATGCCCCGACGCCCGAGGCGGCGCTCGCCCGCGTCTTGAGCGAACTCGGCGGCGTCGCCCCCGCGCTTCGGACGGCCCGCTTCGTTTGCGTCGCGGCTCTGGCCGATCCTTCCGGCCGTTGCGCGACACGCGAAGGCCGGCTCGAAGGCGTCATCGCCGAGGCCCCCCGCGGCGAGCGCGGCTTCGGATATGATCCGATCTTCCTCGCGCGCGACCTCGGCCCGAAAGCGGGAGAGCCCGCACCGGGGAAGCCGACGCCGCCCCCGGCGACGCTCGCTGAACTGACGGAGGCCGAAAAGAACCGGATCAGCCATCGGGGCCGAGCGCTTCAAGCCCTGGGCCCCGCCCTCGTCGCCAGCGTGGCCGCCGGACGGACGATCGACCCCGATCAACCCTCGACGAACATGGACTGAATGTCCCCCTCGAAGGCGACTTCGCCGTCAACCGTGATCCGACCGGTGGCGCGGCCCATCCCCAGCTTCATGGCGTGCATCTGAGCCTCAACGCGCAGAACGTCGCCCGGTCGGATCAACCTTCGAAAGCGGCAAGACCGGAGCGCCGCAAGGACGGCCATCTTCCCCTGGTGCTCCGGCAGCGTGAGCATGGCGATGGCGGCCGCCTGGGCGAGGGTCTCGACGAGAATGACGCCGGGCAGGATGGCCTGGTCGGGGAAATGCCCCTGAAACCAGGGCTCATTGCGCGAGACGCACCGCCGGGCCACGACCGAGCGACCCGGCTCCAGCTCATCGACCCGGTCCACCATCAGGAACGGATAACGGTGCGGAAGAATCTCCATGATCTCTTCACAGGCCAAGGGGGCCCGGTAAAGCTTCGTCTCACGCATCGATCAGGTGCCTCCTCAACTCGGCGATGAAGGCCTGATGCAGGCTATGGCCGGCGGCCCGGGCCGAAATCATCGCCGCCACCGGCCGGCCCAGCACGGCGAGATCCCCCATCAGGTCCAGAAGCTTGTGGCGGGCCGGTTCTCCTTGCAGACGAAAACTCCCCCCGACCGGCCCGCCGTCCCGCAGCACCACGGCGCAATCGAGGGATCCGCCTCGGATCAGGCCGTCCTCCCGCAGGGCCTGAACCTCGTCCTCGAAACACCAAGTCCTGGCCGGCGCGATCTCGGCCAGAAAATCGTCGCGGTCGGGCACGAAGGTCGCCTGCTGATCGGGCATCCCCCCCCGGGCGAGCTCCGTGAAGGTCGTCAGCCGGGTCCGTTCCGCCGGCAGCGCGATCACTTCGCCTCGGTCAGTCCAGACCGCCACTGGACGCGCCAGCCGCCATCGACGTTGAGGAACCGTCTGAGTCGCCGGCCCCGCCGAGAGGATCAGTTCGGCGTACGGCAGGGCGCTCCCGTCAAAGATGGGGCACTCCGGCCCGTCGACCCGCGCCCGAAGATTCCAGACCCCCAGCCCGGCGCAGGCGGCCAGGAGATGCTCGACCATCCCCACCTGAACGTTTTCATCCTCGGCGGCGCGCAGCACCGTCATCCGCTTAAGCCCCCTTCGATCCACGCGGTCCGGCGAGACCCGGATCGAGGGGGCCCCCGTCAGATCGGATCGCTCAAATACGATCCCCGTATCCGGCGGGGCGGGTTCCAGTCGCAGTCGGACGGCCTGGCCGCCGTGAACCGCCATCCCCTCGGCTTCGACGGCGCGGCTGAGGGATCGTTGGAGTTCGGGCGGACTCGGGGCCGCCGCCGTTTCGCCGGCGGTCGGCGCCCCCCCCAAGCGCGACGTCGGCGGGGTCGCCGGCTTCATCGGGGGCGTTCCCGGGGCGGGTCCGGATCGGGCAGCGCCGGGGCGGGGGCGCTCCGGTCGAGGTCCTGTACCACGAGCGGCGTCAGATCAATCCCGTCGACGCCGAAAAGGACAACGTCGGATCGGAGCACCAGATCGTAACCGTTGGCCTTGGCCACGCGCTTGATGGCTTCCAGGATGCGGTCCACGGCGGGCTCGATGACCTCGGTGGCGCTGCGCCGCCACTGACGCTCAACCTCCAGCCGCAGGTTTTCGATCTGATCGCGTTGGGCCTGGATCTTTCGCTCCTCGGCGCGAACCTGTTCCTCGGAGAGCACCGTGCGCGTCGTCTGAAGTTGGTCGCGCGCGCGTTGATACTCTCGCAGGAGCGTCTCGATCTCCCCCTCGCGCTGTTTGAGCTGATCCTCGACGGCCTTGATGGCGTTCTGGATCGTCTGGGAGCGCGTCCTCGCCAGATCCACGTCGACGTAGCCGATCTTGAGCGGCCGCTGCGCCGCCACCGGTCCCGCCCCGCCCGCCGCGATCGCCGCCGCCAGCATCATCGTCCCCACGCCCCGCCACCCTTTTCGTCCGAACCTGAACGCGCTCTCCATCCGTCGCACCCATCCTTTCTCCTTCGGCCGTCGCCGACCCGCCGGCTTGGGCCGCCGCGCGGGGCCCCATGTTGACCCATCCCCCCGGCTCTGGCAACCGCCCGGCCGACGCCGACGCTCACGACAACGGCAGACGGCGCGCTTTGGCTCCCAGGCGGGCCAGGTCCTCAAAGAACCCCGGATAGGATTTGGAGACGCAATCCGCCCCCCGAACCACGAGCCCGCGTTCGCACCGCAGACCGATCACCGCCAGCATCTGCGCCAGCCGATGGTCCCCATGAGCCTCGACCTCGATCCCTCCAGGGTAGCCCTCGGGGTTGCCGGTGATTTCCACCCAGTCTGCGCCGTGCCGGACCGCCACGCCGAGCCGGCTGAGCTCGGCCGCCACCCGGCCGATCCGGTCGGACTCCTTAAGCCGCAGATTGGCGATGTTCTCGAACCGGCTCGCTCCGTGGGCCAGACAGGCGGCGGCCTCCAGGGCCAGAACGGCGTCCGTGGCCAGATCGCCGTTGAAACATTCGGCCGCCAGCTCCCCCCGGCTGTGGATGAACAGCCGGCCCCCTTCGCCCTCCTGAAACTCGCAGCCCATGGCGGCCAGCGCCGGCCGGGCGCGCCGCTCCCCTTGAGCGTCATCGGCGAGCCCGTCCAGAGCGGCCATCCCGCCGGCGACGGCGACGGCGCTCATCAGGGCCGCCGCCGAGGGCCAGTCCCCGTGCACCTCATGATCGCCGGCCCGGAGCCGTCGCGGGCCTTTGATCCCGAACCGAAAGCCCTCCGGGCCAACGTCAATCCCGGCCCCGAAAGCCGCCAGGACTTCCAGCGTTTGGTCGATGAGCGGGCGGGAAACGATCCTGGGCTGCACCGCCGGACCGGGGCCGGCGACCTCAACGACGCTCGCGCCGCGTAGATGCGGCGCCAAAAACAGGAGCGCGCTCAAAAATTGAGAGCTTCGGAAAGCTTCCACGCGGATGGTCCCGGCCCGCAGCCGATCCCGACCCCCTCGGACCCGGATGGGCAGGCAGGCTTCAGGGCCGGTGGCCTCGATCTCGGCTCCGAGGGACCGGAGCGCCTCAACCAGCTCGCGATTGGGGCGGCGGCCGAGTGATTCGGCGTGGTCGGTCTCGATCCGGACCTCCCCCTCGGCCAGGCACGCCACCGCGATCAGGAACCGCGCCACGGCCCCGGCGTTGCCCGGATTCAGCACGCCCGGATTGCGTGGACGCCCGGCCACGCCTTCGATCCGGAGCCCTTCGGGCGTTTCTTCGATCTCGGCCCCGAGGGCGCGGCAGCAGGCGATCAGGGCCTGGGCGTCGTCGTTGGTGGCCGGACGCCGGATCAGGCTCCGACCCTCGGCCAGGCTCGCCGCCAGAATCATCCGCGTCGTGTAGTTTTTCGACGGGGGGACGCGCAGATACCCCCCCAGCGGGCCCGAAGGCTCAATCCGAACGTCCCAGCGTGGGGCCGGCAATGGCATATGAGGTCGCCGCGCGAGCCGAGCGACGGGTCGCCCGCGTCAACTCGCCGCTCGACGGCGCGCTCGTCTAAGTCTTACCCTGGACAGCCCGAGCGCCGGAAGATCAAAATACCGGCCGAGGCGGGAGAGTGAAGGCGGGGAGGTCATGCATCGGGTGGCGTGGGCGCGACGCAAGCAACGATCCGAGGCTTCGGTCGCGCCGGCCCTTAGGCGGGCGTGGGGGCCCTGCTTCCGAATCGCGCTCGGGCTCATGGCCGCCTGGGCGAGCCTCGCCTGCCGCGAGCGGCCGATGGTCGAGAAGGTTCAGATCACGCCGCACCTGGCCTTCAGCGGGGCTCAGGGCCAGGTGTTCAGCCTCAATCTGCAACGGCTGCGGACGCTCTCGATTTACGCCCCGGCCCTTGAGGCCATCCTGGACAACGACGACCGGGCGGCCTGGCACGGCGAATTGGCCGAGGACCTCGGGGCCGACCCGCTCGTCTTCATCGACCGCGCGGCGCTGGCCTTCCACGAGCCGTTCAAACTGGAGACGCCGTGGACCCGCTGCGTCGTCATCGCCGTGGGCGATTTCGCCGAACCGGAGCGCCTCCTCGCCGGCCTTCACCGCTTCGTCGGCAAGCGCTATCTCGTCAATCCGCCTCCCTTCGCCAAGGCTTCTCACGCGGGCCATGAGATTCACGTGACGCGCGCGCCGGCCTACGCCGACCCCGATCGCATCATCGAGATGTACTTCGCCTTTCCGACCCCCCGCCTGATGGTCTTCGCCACGGGCCGGGACCTGATCCACGAAACCCTGGAGGTGATCGCCGGCCAGCGAAAGGGGCTCGCCGCGCCGGCCCCCTGGCAAGATCGGCTCCGCCGGCTGGACCCGGCGGCCATGGCCTGGGGCCTCGGCCTCATCCCCACGGAGGTCAATCGCTGGCTTCTGGACAAGGCCCGGACCGAGCCCGAGCTGGACGGCCGGGAGGCCCTCAGCCTCGGACAGGAGTTCCGGGCGAGCCTCACGGTGGGCCGCGAGTACCTGCTCCGAGGGACTATCCAATGCCCCTCGATCGACGGGGCCGGCTCCATGGCGCGGGACCTGGAGGCGGCCCGGCCCATCCTGCCCCGGATTCTCGCCCACTTCCTGGGGGAAGAGAGCCGGGCGATCCCCGTCTGGCAGGGGCTCCTGGGCCGGATCGTCATCACGTCGGAAAGCAACACCGTCGGCCTGATCCTGCGGCGCACCCGGCGAGAGGTTGAGGATTTTGTCCGGGAGGCCATCTCGCCGCCGGCGTCCCCGACTCCGCAGGCGATCCCCGCCCCCTTCCTGGAAGAAGACCCCGCCGGGAGGCACCCCTAGATCGGCGTTGACCGCCGCCGGGCGCCCGCCGGACTCTTCATCCCGGGCGGGCGCGCCGATAAGATAGGGGGGAAGCGGGAGGGGCGCTTTCGGCTTGCGTCCGCTTCCGGAGGTTCTCTGGCCATGGCCACGCTCAACCACGGCACGAAGGAGCTGATCTGCAAGATCGTCTACTACGGGCCGGCCCTGGGGGGAAAGACGACCAATCTGCGGACGATCCACGACCGGCTGCCGAAGGAGCACCGGAGCGATCTGACGAGCCTGGCCACGCGCGAGGATCGCACGCTTTTCTTTGATCTCCTCCCCGTCGACATGGGCAAAATCGGCGCCTACACCGTCAAGGTTCAGCTTTATACCGTCCCCGGTCAGGTGCAATACAACGTCACGCGGCGCGTCGTCCTCAACGGCGTCGACGGCGTCGTGATGGTCTTCGACTCCGACCCCGACCGCGCCGACGCCAATCATCTGAGCCTGGTGAACCTGGAGGAAAACCTCGCCTCTTACGCGGTCAAGATGGGCGACCTGCCGACGGTCTTCCAATACAACAAACGGGATTTGAGCGGGGCGATGGACCTCGCGCGGATGCGTCAGGAGCTCAACGCCGAAGGGGGCTTCTCGGACTTCGAGGCCTCGGCCCTTACCGGCTTCGGCGTCATGGAAACCCTCCAGAAAATCTGCTCCCTCGTCTTCGAAAAACTGGAGCGCGACTTCCCGGCCCGCGAACGGACCGCCACCGCCACCCGAACCGGCTGGCGAGCCCCCACCCGGACCCGTCCGGGGCGAGATATCCCCGTCGAGACGCCCCCCGCTCCCCCGACCATCCCTCCGCCGCCCCCCCCGCGGGCGCCGACGTTCGTCCTCCGTCAGGTCTGCGATCTGCGCCTCCGGGGTTTGTCCTTTGGGCTGGGGGTCGTTCATTTGACGCCCACGGGCGAGGACCCCGCCGAAGCCCCCTACGCCGCGACGATTGAATACGCCCCGCTGTTCGGCTGGCCCCGGCGGGAGTCGACGCGCTTCTGGCGAGCCGAGAACCAACCTGAGGCGGGGGGACGGGTCGTCCTCTATGAGACGCGCCAGCCCGGCGAACGCCAGCCGGCGCGGCTCTGGATCCGCCGAATGGAGAATCAGCCCGACCAACTTTACCTTGATACGGGCGGCGGCTTGGGCAAAATGACGTTGCTGCCGGAAGGCGCGCGCGTGTGGCCGCCGGAAATTGTCCGTCGCTGAGGGGGGCTTCGGGCTGAAACGTTCGCGCCCGCCGCGGGGGTAAGCCGTTTACCCATGGAAAATCTGCTCTATTTCCAGATCGGCGAGAAGCGCCTTGAGGAAATCCGCCAGGTGATCGTCGAGATTCTGCGGGACGGCGGGGCCAAATGCGGCCTCCTGATGGACGTCAACGGCAACCTCATGGTCCGCAAGGGCTTCACGCTCATCCGCGAGATCGAGAGCCTGTGCGTCCTCATCGCCGCCACCCGCCGGACGACGCGCGAGATGGCCCGCATCCTGGGTCAGGACGACATCTCCATCATCTTTCACCAGGGAACCGGCGACCACGTCCATAGCACCGACGTCGGCAAGAACGCCGTGCTCACGTTGTTGTTCGACGACCGGGCCGACATCGCCGCCCTCCAACGGGTCGTCCGCGAGCGCCTGCCGGACCTGGAGCGCTTGCTTCAACCCGAGCCCGGCCTGGAGACCGCCGAGCTCGGCGAAATGAAGAACCTGAAGGCCCGGGCCGAGGATAAGCTGGGCAAAGTGCTCGGCACGCCGCCCAAGGCGCCGACGGCCAAACCCCCGAAGGGTTGAACGGCGGGCCGGGCCGGCCGATGGGGGCATGAGTCAAGGCGATGGAACTCGAGGGCAGTCTCAAGGCCTTTAAGTTTCCGGAAATCCTTCAATTTCTGGCGATGGGGCGGATGACGGGGATTCTGTGGTTGACCCAGCCGGATCGCGAGGTCGGCCTGACCTTCAATGAAGGCAAGATCATCGGCGCCTCCAGCGAGGATCAGGACCTGAAGCTCGGCCAGATGCTCGTCAACGGGCGGCACCTGACGCGACAGGCGCTCGACGAACTGCTCCAGGCCCAAGACGTCGGCGAAAGCCGCCGCTTCCTGGGCGAGATTCTCGTCGAAAGCGCCCAGATCTCCGCCGAGACGCTCCGTGCGGTCATCAAGCTCCAGATCGAAGAAATCGTCTGGGAACTTTTCCGGTGGGACGCCGGCAATTTCCGTTTCGAGCAGGGGCCCGTCCGGGACGCGCAGTCGCTCACGGTGAGCCTGGAGGTGGAGCCGTTGCTTCTGGAAGGCTCCCGGCGGGTCGACGAGTGGGAGGCCATCGCCTCCACCATCACCGATCCGAATGAGGTCTATCGCGTCAACCCCGACCTGGCCGGCCGGCCGGAATCGGCGCTGGATTTAACCGCCTGGCGCGTCCTGTCCATCATCAACGGCCGCCTGCCGGTCGAATCGCTTGTCCGCATGTCGAACCTGGGCAAGTTTGAAACCTATTGGGCCCTCGAAAACCTCCTCCGCTCGGAGCTGATCGTCAGCACCGGCGAGCGGGCCGGATTTATGGAAGACGAGGCCGCCGGCCGTCGCGCCTCGGGGGCCGGGGGCTCCCCGGAGGGGGAAGCTGCGCCCAAAGCCGGCTCGGCCGACGGCGGGGCCGGCTCGGCTTCCATCCTGGGCCTTTTCGGCCGGCGGAAAGGGGCCCCGGCCGAGAGCCGGCAAGTCGCGGCGGCGGCCGCGCCGCCGGCCGAGGTCGCCGGCGTCTTCCGGACCAACGTCGCGCTGGCGTGCCAGGCCGTCAATCAACTCCTCGATCTGGCCGAGAGCCAGGCCAAGGCCTTCAGCTCCGGCGAGGCCGCCGGCGCCGTGGCCCAACT